>JAEEGL014149255.1_pt1 | contig 14559 bp, 14 predicted proteins | sample 9134231 | NCBI WGS metagenome assembly JAEEGL01 (sample SAMN16246548, study PRJNA631951) | gut metagenome | biome: gut microbiome; feature: rumen; material: fiber-attached | host: Bos | place: Iran: Karaj | collected 2018-10
AATAAATAATCATAAACAATTAAACAAACAACACAATGAAAAAGTTATTTGCAATTATTGCAATGGTTGCTGCTTGCTCATTTGGAGCAACATCAGTTGTAATGGCTCAGGAAGACGAAGTTGCTACCGAAGTGGCAACCGTTGACTCTGTAGCTGAGGACTCTACTGCCGCTGTGGAAGAAGCTGTCGAGGCTGCTCCCATCGTAGAGGAAGAGAGTGAAGGTGTATTCAAGAACCTCAAGACAAAGTTCATCGAGGGTGGTGCCGGCTTCATGTCACTCGTTGCCATCGCTCTGGTGCTCGGTCTTGCATTCTGTATCGAGCGCGTCGTTTACCTCACCCTCGCTCAGATTAACACCCGCAAGTTCTGTAAGGAACTCGCCGACCTCGTTGCTAAAGGCAAGATTGCTGAAGCCATCGAGAAGTGTAAGGGCACACGTGGTCCTGTTGCTCAGGTAAGCCGCAAGGCTATGGAATGCCTCGACAGTAACGACCGCAACGACATTGGCACCATCGAGCGCACCATCAACATGGAAGCAGAGGTTCAGGGCACATACCTTGAGGAGAACTGCTCTTGGATTACCCTGTTCATCGCAATGGCTCCGTCACTCGGCTTCTTGGGCACTGTGATTGGTATGGTCATGGCATTCGACGACATCCAGCGTGCAGGTGATATCAGCCCGACCGTTGTGGCAGGCGGTATGAAGGTCGCCCTTATCACAACCATCTTCGGTATCATCGTTGCCCTGGTTCTCCAGGTGTTCTACAACTACATCCTCTCCAAGATTGAGGCACTGACCAGTAACATGGAAGAGGCAGCACAGGAACTCCTCGTAATGTGCGTCAAGAGCGACAAGTGCAAGAAGTAATTAATAGGATTAAAGATTAAAGATTAGAGATTAAGGATAAAGGATAAAGGATAAAACATTGTGGACCTTAACTCTTAATTCTTAACTCTTAACTTTTAATTCTTAATTAATAAGAGTAGAACAATGAAGATAGAAAAAATATCAAGTCGCGTTCTGATGGCTTGCGTCATCCTGATTGTAGTATGCTTCGCAGCATTCCTGCTCATCGGCTACGACAATCCCGTGGGTGACAACAACGAGCCTAAGCTCACCGACGTCATCATGTGGCTCATGTATGCACTCATTCTGGTCACAGCCGGACTCACCTGCTGGTCAGCAATCCGCGGCATGCAGAACAACAAGGGCAATGACCCCGCTGCCACAACCGGCGTGCCTGGGGGCAAGATTACACTGTTCACGGCAGGTCTGACCATCGCATCCCTCGTCCTCGGATGGGTGATGGGACTTGGTGAGACGGAATTCACAGCTCAAGACGGCACAGTGACAAGTGCAGGCTGGGTAACCGTAGTCGATGTGTTCATGGTCAGCATGGGAGTACTCCTCCTGGCTGCAGCCATCGCAGTTATCGTCAGCATGACAGGCATTTTCACAAAGAGTGCAAGTAAGTAAACCGACCTAAAAAAGAGAAAGATATGGCAAAGACAAAAAAGAAGATGCCGGGCTTGAACACCACTTCAACGGCGGACATCTCTTTCATGTTGCTCATCTTCTTCCTGGTCACCACATCAATGGACACTGACATGGGCTTGGCACGACGCCTGCCCAAACCGCCAGACCCAGACCAGGAGGATGCCACCATGGACATCAAGAGCCGAAACATCCTCTACGTCCGCATCAACGCAGCAGGACAGCTGTGGATAAAGGACGAGATGAACAGCGGCTATGGTGAACTGGGAGAACTTCGTACACGCGTGAAGGAGTTTGTGAAGAACGAACAGAACCTGAGCAAGCTGCCCGAGAAACACGTCAAGAACATCGACCTGCTGGGACAGTGCTTCGTCACAGACAAGCACGTAGTCAGCCTGCAGACCGACCGCGGAACACCCTACAACATGTACTTCCAGGTGCAGAACGAACTTGTGGCAGCCTACAACGAACTCAGAAACGAGCTGTCAAAACAGAAGTTCGGACGTGAGTTCCAGTACCTCAAGGACGAAGAGAAAAAAGCCATCAAAGAATACTATCCTCAGAACATCTCTGAGGCCGAACCTAAAAAGTATGGAGGAGAACAATAATGGCAGGATTCAAGAGAAAAGAACGTCGCGGAATGCCTGAGATGAACACCTCATCTCTGCCCGACTTGATTTTTACCATCCTATTCTTCTTCATGATGGTAACCACCATGCGTGAAGTGACCCTCAAGGTCAAGTTCACCATCCCCGCAGGTACAGAACTCGAGAAACTGGAGAAGAAGTCCGTGGTATCGTTCATCTACGTAGGTCCCCCGACTGATAACCTCCGCGCCCAGATGGGTAGCAGCACCCGCATCCAGCTCAACGACCGCTTTGCAGAAGCCCGTGAAGTCATGGACTTCGTAGCGGCAGAGCGACAGGGCATGACCAACCAGGCAGAGCAGATTATCAGCATCAAGGCCGACCAACAGACACAGATGGGCTACATCACCGACATCAAGGAAGTATTGCGTAAATCCTGGGCACTGCGTATCAACTACTCAGCCACCAAGAGAAACTGATATCCCATCCAGTCACATAAGAAAAAGAGCGGTTCCCCCACAGAGAGAGGGAGCCGCTTTTTATTTAACTCCTCTCCTTGTTCTCAAACTAAAAGTGGCTCATTTATATTTTTAACACGTTAAGTTGTATATTTGGCACGTTGTGCCTGCGAACCTCGCAGGCGGTTTTAAGACGTCGCAGCAGGCGTTATTTAAAGTCCCAAATATAAAAAGTTTGCAAATAAGTATAAAATTCGTGGAATTCCTCATTCTTGTGCTTGCCATTTCAAGAAAAAGTTGTAGCTTTGCATAATAATGTCTAATAATTGAAAAATACAGAATGGCAAAGAGAGTTGTCATAACGGGCATGGGCATCTGGTCGTGCCTCGGGACAAGCACGGAGGAGGTGAGGGACGCGCTTCGTGAGGGGCGGTCAGGCATCGTGATGGACAATGACAGACTGGGCTACGGCTACCAGTCGGGGCTGACGGGCATGGTGAAGGCTCCCGTGCTGAAGGGACTCCTCGACCGACATCTGCGGCGCGGCTTCTCTGAGGAGGCTGAATATGCCTACATGGCGAGCCGCGAGGCTTTCCAGATGGCGCAGGTTAGCGAAGACTACCTCGTGGGAAACGAGGTGGGCTGCATCTTCGGCAACGACTCGTCGGCCAAGCCCGTCATCGAGGCGGCAAGGATTATGGAGGAGAAGCGAGACTCGGAACTGCTCGGGCAGAACTACATCTTCCAGTCCATGAACTCCACCGTCAACATGAACCTCAGCACGGCGTTCCACCTGAAGGGCGTGAACTTCACCATCAGTGCGGCTTGTGCCAGCGGAAGCCACTCCATCGGCATCGCCTATATGCTTGTCAAGCAAGGCCTGCAGGAGATGGTGCTCTGCGGCGGTGCCCAGGAGACGAACCACTACAGCATGGCCTCGTTCGATGCCATCGGAGCTTTCTCCAGACGCATGGACGAGCCGACGAAAGCCAGCCGTCCCTTTGACCGCGACCGCGACGGACTGGTGCCGAGCGGCGGCGGCGCAGCGCTTGTCCTCGAGGACTATGAGCACGCCCTGGCCCGCGGAGCGAACATCCTGGCAGAAGTGAAGGGCTATGGCTTCTCTTCAAACGGAACGGCAGTTATCAGTCAACCCAGCGACGAAGGTTGCGTCATTGCCATGAGGCGAGCCTTGATGGACGCAGGAATGGACGTCTCGGATATCGACTACATCAATGCTCACGCCACCTCAACGCGTCAGGGAGACATGTACGAAGCCATTGCGCTCGACCGCCTGTTCCACGGTCAGCACGCCCTCATCAGCAGCACCAAGGGCATGACGGGACACGAGTGCTGGATGGCTGGAGCAAGCGAGGCGGTCTATTCCATCATCATGATGCAGAACCATTTCGTGGCGCCGAACCTCAACTTCGACAATCCCGACGAGCACTCCGAAAAACTCAACATTGCCCGCACCACGACAGAGGCTGACATCAAGACCGTCCTCTCCAACTCCTTCGGCTTCGGCGGCACCAACAGCGCGCTGATAATTGCAACTATATAAATAATGTATAAGCCATAAAACCTATATTATGAAAAGACTTCTTCTTTTACTTACAGCTATTCTCCTTGCCTTCTGCTACGCAAGTGCTCAAGACATAATCGTAAAGAAAGATGGAACTATTCTGAATGTGTATAACTTAGAAGAAAGTGATAACTTCTATTTCTATACATTGGAATCATCAGAAGATGCAGCCATACAAAAAATAAACAAGAATGATGTGTTTTCAGTTAAAAAGAATGGAGAGAAATCCACATCTCAACAAATCGAGACAAAAGCCAAAGATAATGGTGATCTAAAGAAAGCGCCTAAACGTGAACCCGTAACCGCACAAATAACATCTGAGATTATTCAGAACAAAAAGGGACAATTTTTCACAGCCCGCACTCCTGATGGGCACGAACTTAACTATCAAATTTTGTCAAGCGAAGAGCATACACTTGCAGTTGTTAAAGGGAAATATCGCGAGAATAAATACATAATCCCTGAATACGTACAGGTTGGCAACGAAGTTTACACTGTTACAGAGATAGGGGATAGGGCTTTCAGCAGAGAAAACGCAATTACAGAAATTCAATTTCCCACAACCTTAAAGAGAATAGGACATCAAGCTTTCACATATTGTCCATTAGAAAGTATTGTTTTGCCAGAAGGGTTAGAAGAACTTGCTGACGAGGCATTCTTTTGTGCGGGGTTAAATGCGCATGGGAAGACCTTGCCCCTTAAAGAAATATATTTGCCATCTTCTACACAAAAGATTGGTTATACTTGCTTTTTGAAATGTGGATCGAGTATTAGCTTTCGCGGATTCTGTCAAGCATACTTTTCTAACATGCCCGATTTCATCAAAGAAAGCAACTGCAAAACTTATGGCATAGACGAGGAAGCTGTAAGAGCATTTTATGTTTACGAAAGAAAAGATGAACCATTAATGAAACATAAACCTTAATACCAACTATTATGAAAAAAATTTTTTTAGCTCTTTTTATTATGGTCTGTGCCACAACATTTGCGAGAAATCCGCTGAAAATAATTAATAGCAAAGTTGCGTTTCGGACATTCCTGCAGGAAAAAGCCTCTGCTAATTTAGTGATTGATTGGACCAATGCAAAGTACGACAACAAGAAGCAGTTTGCCGATGAATTTAATGAAGATGACGACTATGCCTTCATCCAGAAAGATTGTGCCGAGAAGTTCATCGAGGGCTTCAACGCCAAGTCAAAAGGCATGAAGATGGAAAATGGAAAAGAAGATACCACCTATAAGTTTGTGATTGCGGTGCGAAACATGGATGCAAGCATTAGCCCAATGGGGTTCACGCCTGGTCAAACAAAATCTAAGATGTGGGGCAACCTAAAAATAATCGACAATGCTAGTGGAGATACTATTGCTGAGATAGAAATTGACGAGGCAGAAGACGGTACCGATTATGTTCGACGCGAGGCCTTTGGAAAGACTTTCATGATTTTGGGAACGAAGGTTGCCAAACTGAAATAAACGTTCCTCTCTGACATGAATTTGTCGTCTTCATTAAAAAGATACACCTGCGAGCAGCTCTCTGCTCGCGAGGCTCAGCGGCAGGCTGAGTTCATTGCGTGGGGACCGATAGTGTTTCAGGCAAGCAGGCTGATGCTGAAGTTTGGCATCCTCGAGATGCTGAGAGACAGCGAGAAAGGACTCACTACAGCAGAGGTGGCTGAACGCACCGGACTCTCCCTCTATGCCTGCAAGTGCCTGCTGGAGGCTTCCCTCAGCATCGGCACCGTACTCATCAACACGGAAACCGACTGCTATACCCTCTCCAAGACGGGATGGTTCCTCATCAACGACCCCGCCACAAAGGTCAACATGGACCTCAACCACGACGTCAACTACCAGGGGATGTTCCACCTCGAGGAGGCGCTCAAGGAGGGACGACCTGCCGGGCTGAAATGTCTCGGCGACTGGCCGACGCTCTACGAAGGACTTTCCAGCTTTCCCAAGCAAGCGCAAGACAGTTGGTTTGAATTCGACCACTTCTACTCGGACTCCTCTTTCCCCGAGGCTCTCAAGATTGTCTTTGACGAGCACAAGGTGCGCAGCCTTTATGACGTGGGAGGCAACACGGGGAAGTGGGCATTGCAGTGCGTGGAACATGACAAGGAGGTGGAGGTCACCATCCTCGACCTTCCCCAGCAGATTCGGATGATGCAGGAGAACATCAAGGGCAAGCCAGGTGCGGAGCGCATCAAGGGCTTCAGCATCAACATGCTCGACAAGGAAGCCCGTTTCCCTAAACGCGAGGGAGGACTGGATGCCATCTGGATGTCGCAGTTCCTGGATTGCTTCAGCGAAGAGGAAATCGTGAGTATTCTTTCCAGAGCAAAGGAGGCGATGGAGCAGGACACGCTACTCTTCATCATGGAGACCTTCTGGGACCGCCAACGCTTCGAGCCCGCTGCCTTCTGCCTCACCATGACCAGCCTCTACTTCACCGCCATGGCCAACGGAAACAGCAAGATGTACCACTCGGACGACATGCGACGACTCGTCCAACAGGCTGGCCTGCAGATAGAAAGCATCTACGACGGCTTGGGACAAGGTCATAGTATCATGGTTTGCAAAACAACATAAACAATCAAAATATGAACAGAAGCGAAATTGAAGAAAAAGTAAAGGAATTCCTGATTGAAGACCTCGAGATTGACGAGGAGAAGATTTATCCTGAAGCCAAGCTCAAGGAAGACATGGGCATAGACAGCCTCGACTTCGTCGACATCGTGGTTATCGTAGACAAGACCTTCGGGTTCAAACTGAAAGCAGAGGAAATGGCAGGCGTGGATACCTTTGCCAAGTTCTGCGACTATATTGAAAGTAAAGTAAACTAAAGATGGCAGAGCAGGAGTGGGCAGGCACGACGTATGGCAACGCATGGATGCACAAGTGGCTCATCCGTATGCTTCGGCATATTGATGTGCGCATCTTGTACCTCTTCGTGGCCCTCTTCATCATCCCCGTCTGCCTCATCCTCAACCCCAGCCGAGGCATCGCGTATCGCTACTTTCGCCGTCGCATCGGGTATGGAAGAATGAAGTCCGCATGGAAGACTTACACCAACCATTGCCTCTTCGGACAAGTCGTGGTCGATAAGTTTGCGATGTATGCCGGCAAGAGGTTCGACGTGGAGGTCGTGAACTACAATGAGTTCCTTGAGCGGGCCTCAAGAAAAGAAGAAGGCTTCGTGCAGCTGAGCGCTCACGTAGGCAACTACGAGATAGCGGGCTACACACTGGTTTGCCAGAACAAACGCCTCAACGCACTTGTCTTTGCCGGCGAAAAAGCTTCAGTAATGCAGAATCGTAGCAAGATGTTTGCAGACACCAACATCAACATGATTGCCATCCAACCAGACATGACCCACCTCTTCGAGATAGACAAGGCACTGGCCGACGGCGAGATAGTCAGCATGCCTGCCGACCGCATCAATGGCTCACGGAAATGCATCGAGCATGAGTTCCTCGGAGCCAAGGCAAAGTTCCCACTCGGCCCGTTCTCCGTAGCGACAATGAGAGGGCTCGATGTGCTGGCCGTCAACGTGATGAAGGACTCGCTCACATGCTATAAGATATATATCACGCCGCTCCTCTACGACAAGAAAGCCACACGACAGGAACAAATAAAGCAGCTCTCCCGTGCCTACGTCGCAGAGCTTGAAAAGCGCGTCAGGCAGTATCCCGAGCAATGGTACAACTACTTTGAGTTCTGGGAGGAAATAATAAATGAAGAATGAAGAATGAAGAATGAAGAATCATAGTTACCTCTTAAGTGAAGAGTGAAAAATTCGCTGCCGCCCTGTAAATAGTTAAATTACTAAATTGTAAATCAATTGTACATTGTAAATTGCTAAATTGTACATTAAACAAATCGTAAATAAATCGTAAATCGTCAAATCGTAAATTACTTAAATCGTCAAATCGTAAATATACTTGATGGTTAGTGTAATCGCCACAAATATAATTTCGCCTTTGGGCATCACCACTGAGGAGAACTACCGGGCCATCCTCTCTGGCTGCTCAGCCCTGAAGACTTATCTCCCCGGGGAAGCCTTCGGACTGCCTGAGCCATTTGCTGCATCGCTGTTCAGCGAAGAGCAGAGGAAGGAGCTTGCCCTTGAGGGGTTTACCTTCTTCGAATCACTTGCCATCCAATCCATTCGTAAAGCTCTCACATACACCTCACTTGGCAATGACTTTTCGAGAATCGTCCTCATCCTGAGCACCACGAAAGGCAACATCGAGGAGTCCCCAGCCGAGGCAGCACAGAGAATTGCAGAGGCCATCGGGCTGACCACAAAGCCCATCGTCGTTTGCAATGCCTGCGTCTCAGGACTCTCGGCACAGTTGCTTGCCAATCACCTGCTCTCCGCAGGCCACTACGACTACGCCATCGTGGTGGGAGCAGAGGCGCAGAGCAAGTTCATAGTGTCTGGCTTTCAGTCGCTTAAGGCTGTTTCAGAAGAGCCATGCCGCCCCTTTGACATAGAGAGGAACGGCCTCAACCCAGGCGAAGCAGCTGCCACGATAGTCTTTGCAAGAGATGCCAACAAGGAGCGCTGGAGTTACAGCCAAATGATTGGCAAGAAGGAGCATTGGTGCCTCATCTCCGGAGCCACTTGCAACGATGCCTACCACCTCATCTCCCCTTCCCCACAAGGAGAAGGCCTGACAAATGCCATCAATGCCGTAATGGAAGGTCGGGACAAGTCGTTGCTTGCAACAGTTTGCGCTCATGGCACAGCCACACTCTACAACGACCAGATGGAGTCTGTCGCCATTCAAAGAGCAGGACTTTCAGACATCCCCCTCTCTGCCCTCAAAGGTTATGTGGGGCACACGATGGGAGCAGCAGGCGTACTTGAAACCATCCTCACCATGCTGGCTACCGACGATGGTATCGTGCTTCCCACTAAAGGCTTCACCGAGCTTGGCGTAAGCGGCAGAGTCAACATCTCTGGCGACCCTCAGTCCACCAGCAAGAACGCTTTCCTGAAGATAATGTCAGGCTTCGGAGGCTGCAATGTGGCAGCGTTCTATGCAAAAGTCATCCCAACCTCCTCGATAGCAGATAATAGGCAATGGAAGAAGACGCAGACGGTGAGAATTTCCTCCAAGGACGGAAGGACTTTGGCAGACATCTACAAGCAAGAGATAGGGAACTACCCTAAGTTGACTTCGTCGAGCAGTCGCTTCTACAAGATGGACATCCTCTCGCGCCTAGCTTTTGTGGCAGCCGAAAAGACCCTCTCTAACTCTCCTTTAAAGGGAGAGGACAAGATGCCTGCCCTCATCCTCTTCAATCACTCCTCGTCGATTGTTGCCGACCGACAGTTCCTCACCACAATCAGCAACCCTGAGAACTATTTCCCAAGCCCCTCAGCCTTCGTCTATACCCTGCCAAACATCACTACAGGAGAGATAGCAATCCGCCACCACCTTTGCAGCGAAACATCTTTCTACATACTGCCAGACAAAGACGAGACCCTGATGACGCAAATCCTTGAAGCCACCCTCAGCCAGACAGGTACTACAACAGCCATCACCGGCTGGATTGATGCAGAAAGCGAAACAAACTTTGAGTGCGAAATGAAAATAATCAGCACCAATTCATAATTCATAATTCATAATTCATAATGCCCCCGCTCTGTAAATAGTTAAATTACTAAATAGTAAATAAATAGTAAATCGTAAATAGTAAAATAGTAAATAACAAGATGGACCAGTTAATCAACGACTTGAAACAACAGATTAAGGAAGCCCTCAACCTGGAGGAACTCTCTTTGGAGGACTTCGACGAGAATGCCCCTCTCTTTGGTGATGAAGGCATCGGACTTGACTCCATTGATGTGCTTGAAATCATCGTGCTGCTTGAGAAAAACTATGGCATCCGCCTTGCCAACCCCAAAGAAGGCAGAGCCATCTTCCAGAGCATCAAGACAATTGCCGAGTACGTACAGGCAAACAGGAAGAAATAAAACAGCCTCACCCCATCCCTCTCCAAAGGAACAGCCTCACCCCATCCCTCTCCAAAGGAGAGGGGGAATAGGCGGCGAAAAAAAATAGTAAAATAATTAAATTGTAAATAAATCGTAAATCGTAAATAGTCAAATCGTAAATATTTTGATGGATATCCAAGTAACTGGTTACGGCATCATTTGCGCGATTGGGAACGACGCAAAGGCTGTCCTGAAGTCCCTCAAGGAAGGACGAACGGGAATTGCCCCCATGCGTTATTTGCAGTCGAGCCACAAAGAACTGCCTGTCGGAGAAGTGAAGCTTTCTGATGAAGAGATGAAGCGAATGCTCGGACTGGACGGTGACAAAGGAGCCGTTCTGTCCAAGTGTTCAAACGGGCAGGACGAGAAAGCCATCATCAGCCGCACCGTTCTGATGGGTGCCATCGCGATTCGTCAGGCTTTGGAGCACGCCAACCTCGACTTGAAAGGCAAGCGAATTGCAGTCATCAACGGCACGACTGTGGGCGGGATGGACATTACGGAGCGCTACTTAAAACAGGTGGAGGAGAATGACGCACTGCTGCCTCTCATTGAGAAGCACGACTGCGGCAGCAGCACACGCGAGATGGCTGACCTTGCAGGACTGAAGGAAGCAGAAGTCTGCACCATTTCGACGGCCTGCTCCTCAGCCATCAATGCCATCATACTTGGCTCTGAAATGCTCAAGAGGGACGAGGCAGACATCGTCATTGCAGGCGGCACAGAGGCTCTGAGCCTGTTCCACCTCAACGGCTTCAATTCCCTGATGATTCTCGACAAGGCACAATGCCGCCCATTCGACAAAAGCAGAGCAGGCTTGAACCTCGGCGAAGGCGCCGCTTTTGTAGTGCTTCAAAAGGAAGACAGCCTCACAAACGAGCAAACTCCAATCGCTTTCATCCGCGGCTATGCCAATCGCTGTGATGCTTTCCATCAGACGGCTTCCTCCGAGAATGGAGAAGGAGCCTACCTTGCCATGAGCGAGGCCTTGCAGATGGCTGGGTTGAAGCCCGAGGACATACATTACATCAATGCTCACGGCACAGGCACTCCCAACAATGATGCCAGCGAGAGTGCAGCCATTCGTCGTTTCTTTGGAGAGAAGATTCCGCCCGTTTCAAGCACAAAAGGCTTCACAGGCCACACCACTTCCGCTTCAGGAGCAATAGAGACAGTCATTTGCATCCTTGCCCTTCAGAACCACTTCCTGCCCGCAAACCTTGGCTGGAAGGAGAAGGACGAAGCATGCATCACGCCTATTGGAAATGAAGAATTAAGAATGGAGAGTGAAGTTCCGCGACTACAATCGCGCCTTGGTGCTAAAGCATCCATAGAATTTGCTGCCGCCTCATTCCTTTGCAATTCTTTCGGCTTTGGAGGAAACGATTCGGCACTTATTATAGGAGCCTCCCCCGAACCCTCAAAAGGAATAGCCTCCCCCAGCCCCTCAAAAGGAGAGGAGAAGCATCAGGATGCTGAGACCCATATTGTGGCAGAGGCTATAATTGATAATGTTGAGCAACTTGGTGAGCTGCGCGAGTTTGTTTCAGCAGGCGAGGCTCGAAGGATGGGCAAACTCATGAAGGCTGCCACCATTTCATCTTTGAAAGCTCTCAAGGAAGCAGGTATCGAGACTCCCGATGCCATCATCACAGCCACTGCCTATGGCATGCTCGAGACAAGCGAGAAGTTCCTCCTCGACATGCTTGAGAACGGCGAGGAGACCCTCAGCCCTACCCTCTTCATGCAAAGCACGCACAACACCCTCAGCTCAGCCATCGCCATCCGCACCAAGTGTCATGGCTACAACATGACTTACAGCCAGGGCAAGGACTCCCTACAATGGGCACTCCGCGATGCCCGACGTCTGATTGAGACAGGCAAGGCAAGGACGGTTCTCGTGGGCCTGCACGATGAAGCAACGCCGCTCGTCCAAGAGTTGTTCCGCCGCATGGGAAAGCCTGTTCCACCAGAAATCTACTCCCGCAGCATCGTGCTCCAATAAATGCCACACGTGGCGTCAGCTGTTCCTTCACGTGGCATTGGCTATTCCTTCACGTGGCGTCAGCTGTTCCTTCACGTGGCGTCAGCAAACAACACGTTAGTAAATCGTAAACGACACACTAGTAAATTGCAAACGACACACTAGTGACGTTCTCACGAATGCTTACTGCTTGCGCACTACAGGACGTACGCTCAGACCAAAGTAGCGGTAATAGACAGAGAAGGCACTCCAGTCTAGGTTTTCAGCACAAGTGAACATGATGGAACCGGTGACGTAACTGGAGTCGAGCGTACTCGTCCAATAGTAGCCGTATGTACCAATGTAGCTTACTGCGTTCTGTCCGGCAAAGGGGAGGAATATGCTCATGTGGCTCGTCTTGCCCCTAATCTCCAGGCCTTTCACGCCATTCAGTTCCTTCGGGGATACGTTGGTGTATCTGCTGTCGAGCAGTTCTCTGAATTGTTCGTCGCTGGGCGTCTGCCAGCCGCTGCCCCAGTTGACAGTGGCGGCATCGTCTTCAGGCTGAAGCACGGTCAGGGTGTCCGTGTACCCGTTATAGCCATATTCGCTCTTCTGGCAATATTTCGTCATCGTTGTCCGTGTGCCGTTGCAATACTTGTATGTTGCCCAGCTATAGTTTTCCTTGGGCTCCGTCTCGCCCCAGGCGAAGTAGTCGCCATATACCTCGGGACTGCTTGCGCCGACATTGGCCGTAGCCCAAAGCGTACCGCTGGGCAGGCCGAGGTTGCTCCATCTGTAGCCATCGGTATAGCCAAAGTAATTCTGCACCGTCACCTGGCACTCGGCATCCAGTCCGCTTTGGTCGTCCGGGCGGCATTTGATGTAGCAGGTGCCGGGGGCAATGGCTGTGACGTTTCCGTTTTCGTCCACCGTTGCCACGTTATTGTCGGAGCTGAACCATATCAATGGGGGTATGGGGTCGTAGTACTTGAGGGTTGCCGTCAAGGTTCGCGTATCATCCACCACCATATATATAGATGTATAGTCCAGCTCAATCGATGGGTCGTGCGTTTCCACTGTCACCTGGCACTCGGCATAGACCCCGCTGCCGTCCGTGGTGCGGCAAGTGATGGTGCAGGTGCCGTCGCTGATGCCCGTCACCCATCCGGTTGAGTTGACCGCAGCCACCGTCTCGTCGCTGCTCTCCCAGACAAGCCATTTGTTGTCGGTATTCTCGGGCAGCACGGTTGCCTTGAGCTGTATGGTAGCGGCATTAGCGATGCTGACTTGCGTCTGGTCCAATACGATTTCCTCGGCCTTGACGTGCGGCTTGCTGCGGACAGGGCGCACGCTGCAGCCATGCTCGCGCGAGTTGCCGCTGAGGTAGTGGCTGTAGGAATTGGGGTCGAAGCTGTAGCAGTCGCAGGAATAAGACAGGCTGAGCGACCTGGTCAGGTAGAACCCTTGGCCTTCGCCCTCGAGGGCCGTCCCTATGCGGTGGCCTGCGGCAGGCAGGAAAATGCTGTTCCCGTTGAACTTGCTCGTGATTTTCGCTCCCAGAAAGACTTGCTGGTCGTCATAGACGTCTTCTATCGTTGTGTATTCGCGGTAAATCAGTTCGTCGAACTGCAGTAAGCTGGGCATTTCCCAGTCGTCGCCCCATGCTACCCGGGCAGCGTCGTCCTCGGGCACAAGTTCTGTCAGGTAGTCCATGAAGCAGTTGGCACCGTATTCTTTTTGGATGCAATACTTATTGATGGAGTTGTATGTGCCATAGCAATGCTTGTAAGTCTGCCAGCTGTAGTCGTCCTTCGTCTCCGTCTCGCCCCAGGCGAAGTAGTCGCCGTATTCCTCGGGCGAAAAGGCTCCGACGTTGAATGTTGCCCAAAGAGTGCCGCTGGGCAGTCCGAGGTCAACCCATTCGAACTCAGACTCCACGAATTGTACGCTGTCCACCATGCTGACGTCGTAGGTGTCAGCCTTGCCGTTTTGCCACACCCGCATAAATTGTGCCTGCGAGGTCTGCAAGCCTATCGCCATAAGCATGGCTGCAAGAAACATTTTCCTTTTCATAGTCATTCGTTTTTTATTGAGTACTCTATTTCGTCTGAATTTTACATAAATTCATAGTTCTGCCTACAAAGTTATAAATATTTCACATACGCGTGCAATATTTGCTACCTTTTTTTCCTTATTTCTTCCATTTTCATTTATTTTGTGTATCTTTGCATCATAATTTGAAACAATATGCAACTTTTGCCTTTGGCCATCATACAAAGTCTGCTGCTTGCAGGGGGACAGGTTTTCCTGAAGCTTGCTTTGGGACGCATGCAGCCATTCGGATGGAACTGGCAGTTCTGGGGCGACCTGCTCGTGAACTGGCAGTTTGCACTTTGCGGCTTGCTCTACGCCGCAGGCACTATCCTCTGGTTCTACATCATCAAGCATTTCCCCTTCAGC
>JAEEGL016849366.1_pt1 | contig 14559 bp, 14 predicted proteins | sample 9134231 | NCBI WGS metagenome assembly JAEEGL01 (sample SAMN16246548, study PRJNA631951) | gut metagenome | biome: gut microbiome; feature: rumen; material: fiber-attached | host: Bos | place: Iran: Karaj | collected 2018-10
AACCCCTGCAGAGAACTCCTGTTATAGTGATAATTTCCAAAAACCAGTCTTTCGTCCATCAGTTCATCCTCTCGTAAAGATATTCCAGACCGCGGAGGATATGCGCTTCGGGATCACGGTCGTATCTGTCATTGTAGATCTCATAGCAAAGCCATCCCCGATATCCCGCATGATCCAGGAACCCGAGGTATCCGTCCACATCGAGTCCGCCTTCGCCGGGAACCAGATGTCCCATAGGTGTTCCGTCGCACATATGGATATATGCCATCCGATCCCCCAAAGCCCGGTATGAATCCGCAAAGTCATCACCGGCGCAGGCAACGGAACAGAAATCCAGCATGCTAACCAGATTGTCCCGGCCTGTCATATTCATGATCCTGATGGCATCAGAAGTCGAATTGGCAACATTTGTATTGTGGGGGGAGGTATTCTCAAGAATGACCCGGATGTTATATTCGCGGGCAGCATCACAGATCTCCCGCAGCGTTTCACAGGCATATGACTGTGCCTCTTCCCGAGGATGATCGTAATCACCCCGTCCCGGAAGGAGCTGGATCGTTCCGGCCCCGAAATAAGCAGCGGCATACAGCAGCCTCCGGTAAATCTCCACTGTACGTTCGCGGAGCCGTTTATTGCTGCCCGCAATATTGGGGTAGCTGTAGCTGGAATCCATCGCAAGATTCACTACTTTCAGCCCGCGTTCTTCGATTTTGCTTCGCATGTCCCGAAGACTGCGGCTGCTAATATATTCGATCGGAAAATGTGAGACATTCCCGTGCAGCTCAATATTGCGGATTCCCAGTCTGGTCATGGAATCCAGATAATAGTCAAACGAAAATCTCCAGTATAAACCGTTGGCGATTACGATCTGCGAACGGCTGAGGCATTTTAACCTCTTCATGTGTTTACCCCTTTCAAACCCGTATATCAATTTGCGGAAGCAAGTAAAACTTAAAAAAAGCCTGCAGGAAGAGGGTCAATTCTCCTGCAGGTTATGCGGTTCCCGAATATGGGGATCAATATGCCAAACGTCTGTAATACCTGCGGATATCCTGCGTATGTTTGCGGATATCAGCCAGATGGTGGGAAATGCGATAATAAATCATCAGCAGTACCAGCGGGGAAAGAAGCCAGCGGAACTCCGGGCTGAATCCTTCCAAAGGGTATTCCTTCGTGTCAAAAATGAACAGCTTATCCGTATGGAGCCTGCAAAAATTGACCACCCTCTCATCCAGCACACGGGTCGGTCCTTCACCTACACCTATGCAGACAGGAAGGCCTTTCTGCACCAGCTCAATCGTGCCGTGGAAGAACTCCGGAGAAGTAACAGACTTGGTTCTCAGCCACTGGCACTCTTCCAGAACACACATGGCCATATCATAAGTAAATCCCCATGTGTTGCCGGAACTGACCCAGATCTGATAAGGTTCGTCCTTTTCAGAGAACAGCGACGCAAACTTTTTTGCGATCTCATCAGCCTGTTTGTGCACATCACAGATTACTCTTCCGAAATTCTTCATCTCTTCCCGAAGTCTGGGATAGTCTGGAAACTCTCCGCGTTCATACAGAAGCTTTCCGAAAAAGTAGATCGGAAGGATATCATGGGGATCTGCTTCACCATAGCAGACAGAATAGGTGCTGAGTGCAGCCAGAGGAGAATCCTTTGCCCCGCAGAAGGACACGATCCTGACGTCTCTTTCCCTGAGCCAGTTCGCCACTGCGAGCGTCTCCGCCGTGTCGCCGGATTTGGACTGCATGACCGCTACAGTGCGGTTCGTCACCTGGACGTTTCCGACCAGCGGCAGCTCTGCCGCTACTTCACTGATCACAGGCAATTTCGACATAGACTTGATCATATAGGCATACTGGTCCAGAGAAGCCAGCGATCCGCCGGAAGATGTCAGGAGAATATTATCAACCCCATTTGCGCAGACTGCATCTGACATCTTTTCTATCTCGCCGACAAGTGCATACATCATCTCCGCCTTTTTCAGCATTAATTCTTCATCAAACCCGATCATAGTGATACCTCCATCGCCTACTTCTTACTTATTCTATACTTATATTTACTTGTATTATTCTTATATTATTAATAATAACACGTGTTAATACGTTTAGTCAATCGCTATTTTCGTACCCGTACCTGTATATCCTTTGTTACAATGATTATTCACGTATGGCTTTTCTTAAGTACTTGTTTTAACTCATTTTTTCATGTTATACTTTTTGTACATAATTTACACATCATAAACCGGGACAGGAGGCATCATGCTGGACAAAAGCTTACGGAAACCCCTATATCAGCAAGTCGTGGATTACATCATGGAGCGGATCGATTCCGGCGAATATCAGCCGGGACAGCTCATTCCCAGCGAATCCATGTTCTGTGAGGAACTGGGCGTCAGCCGGGTAACCGTCCGCAACGCCATACAAAAACTTGTGGATGACGGCGTCATTCTCCGTTATCACGGAAAAGGTTCCTTTGTGAACGACAGGCTGAACAAGTCTACTTCTACGAGTTTCCGGGGTTTTACCGCAATATGTAAAGAGCATAACATTGCCGTCTACTCTCATGTCCTGCGTCTGGAAACCGTTGCAGCCACCCCGGAACTGGTCCGTGAGCTCCGGCTGGAGATCGGCGAGCCCGCCATTTACCTTGAACGGGTACGGTTTGCAAACTACAAAGCCGTCATCCTGGAACGAACCTATTTTTCCTACAAAAAATATGCCTTCCTTCTGGATGAGAACTTTGAAAACATCTCCCTCTACAGAATCATCGAAAAGCATACCGGGCTGAATCCCGAGGAGAGCTGTTCCAACACTTTTGTCCTGGAAGGCTCCGTCGCCTCTGCAGAGGAAGCAAAGCACCTCAATGTCGAGCCGGGCAGTTCGCTCTTTGTTCTGAAGGAAACGGTCGTGGAGCCCGACGGCACTCCGGTCCATTTCACCAAGCAGCTGATGCTCAGCAAGATGTTCCAGTTCATGCTTTCGACTCCTGAAAACCGTCTCAACATCAAGCTGGATGACTGACTGCTGCCAATCGGATCCTGCATATCAGGCCCTTGAGTGTCCGCCAAATCAGCTCTGACGACCGAACTCTTCAATTGTTATTCCGCAACCGTATGCTCCCTGTATCTGACAGGTCGAACGCGCACGCATGTTGCCGACGCACATGGCCATCCGTATTGCCGCACGTTCATAATCCTCTTCATTTTCCGCCGTGAGAAAACTCCGGCGGATCTTTTTTTCCTCCATATTCAGCAGGGGCTGCTCCGTTGCGACCCTGCTGTGATTTTTCAGCCGCAGCATATTTTCCATATAGGATGTGATAAACCCGCTGATCCAGGAATCTCCGCATCCTGTTGTATCGACTGCGCCGCCGTCTGCGTTATAGGGTTCCTTAAAAAACAGTTCCCTGCCGTTATACACATAAGCACCGTCTATCCCGAAAGTCATAATCCCCATCTTAACGCCATATCTTTCGACGCTCATCCTGAGCATGGCAAGATTAGCCTGCAGATCCAGGTCCTTTCGTTCCGAAAACAGGATATAATCCGCAAATTCCGACGCCGATCTGATCTTTTGTTCATCCCAGGCCTGCGAAAAGTCATAGCAGATCGGCACGTCGGTGTGTGCTTTGATCTTTTTCAGTTCCGGATCAAGGTAAGCCCAGTAATTGGCATGGACCAGATCAAACTTCCGGAAGTAAGCCAGATACGCATCGTCTACCACGATCGGGTCCGTGTAGATTACCCCGCCGCCGTTTTCCATCGTCAGGGTACGATCCCCGTTCACCAGCCTGCATGCGCTTCGTCCGGTCTCGCCATGTGCTATCTTTACCATACTGCGGTCGACACCGTAACGGTCAAGGGATGCCAGGATCAACTGACCATAGCGGTCATCCGCGACCGTGCCCACATATGCCGCATCATGGCCCAGCTGGCTGCAGTAGATCGCCGCATTCACACAGTTGCCGCCCGGCATGATCACACCGTCAATATAGTTGATATCCACGCAATTCTCACCAAAACAGGCGATCTTCATAGGCTCTCCTTTTCCTCACATGGCAGGAACGGCTCAAACACCTGTACGATCCTCGCCGCTGTCTCTGCACCACATGCCATACAGTCCGCTATTTCTCGTTCCTCCTGCAGTCCTCTCACAAAACCTGCGATAAACGAATCCCCGGCTCCGACGGTATTGACCAGTTTATCTTCCGGCACGTACACAGCCGGCTGACGGACATAGCAGACTCCGTATTCTTCAAAGATCTCCGCTTCCTTGTGCAGGCTGCGGCAGCTGCTTCTGTCTTCTTCCTTAAGCGCAGGCTCTGTTTCCCCGCTCCGCATACAACAGATGCTGCCTTCCTCACCGAGCGTCGCAATCGCAGCCTTCATGCCGCTGAAAAGTACGGATTCCCGGAGGTAGCGCCGAATCAGTGCATCGTCCTGCTTCCAGGAATAAATGCCGTAATCCACATACTTTTCTGCCTCCCGATGCTGAACCGGGTCCCAGCTGGTTGAAAAATCATATATGACTGTCAGTCCGTTCTCCTTGAAGACGGGCAGATATCTGTCCGCCCTGCCGTACAGATGCGTATGCACGAACTGATGTGTCAGTATGAAAGCCAGTTCTTCCTCCCGGAGACAGAAGTCTTTCATCACACCTTCATCGAAAGAACCGTGGATGCGGTCCTTTCCGGACGGGCCGCCAAGCGTCATCCGGGTCATAGGTGTCCTGCCCTCCTGTTCGCTGACATAACGGGAGAAGACGCCGTGCCTCCGCAGCAGTTTCCGGACGCTTTCACCGTACCTATCTTTTCCGACGCGGCTTACGATGGATACTTCTCCTCCGAGATCCGTCAGGTTCACGGCAAAATCGACACAGTTGCCCGTAGGGTACCAGCGGTCCATCCCCTCATAGTAATCAATGCAGGTGTCACCGACAGTTACCGCCCTTTTCATTGCGCATCTCCTTCTCCGATCAGCTGCACATATATACGCCGGATCTGCAGACGGTCATACTCACAGAGAAAGATCGTCTGGGCCGCACCACGTACAAGTTTTCGGTCCATGACAGGAAAAACGCAGTGGTTTCCGGTCAGCAGAGATCGGAGATGACCGGGCGCATTGCCTCCGGTCGATCCGTAGGAAAGCAGGAAATGGTTGTGGGCATAGGGCAGATTCCACGGTACAAGACGGTCAAAGGTCTCCTCGATGTCTGTATGCAGGCAGGGAAGATTCTCCTGAACCGTGATCCCGGTCGTGGTATGGGAAGTGATCACAAAACAGACACCGTCCTTTACACGGCTTTCCGCCACGATCTTTTCAACCTGCGGTGTGATGTCCAGCATTTCGAAATTGTCATGTGTCATGACCTTGAATTCATGCAGTTCTACCATCAGTGCACCTGTCCTTCCGGATCCTTTCGTTCAGGATCCAGTCCCTTCAGTTCCTCTTCGGTCAGCCCGAGGAATGTCAGGGCGTTCCCGGCAAAGATCTTTTTTTCCGTTTTGTTTCTGAGGCCCAGGGAGCGTATCCCCTCCGCCATATCCTTCATGCCGAAACGGGGCAGGTTGGTGGCAAACATAACTTTGTCGGCGTATCCGTTTTCCATCCACAGCATGCTCAGGTCCACCGTGAATGTCTGGCGTAAAAAGTCCGCCGGGCGGTCACAATAGCAAAGAGAAGTATCCGCATATACATTCGGATATTTCATCAGAAGCATGGCTGTTTCCCGTACCCAGGGCCAGCCGAAATGTGCCAGGCAGAAACGAAGCTCCGGATGGCGGATCGCAAGCTTCTCAAAACAAAGAGGCATACTGTATTCTGCAGGCGTGTCCGGCTCCCAGGAAGTTCCTGCGTGGAACATTATGGGACGGTCATAACGCAGGCAGATCTCGTACAGAGGCTCCAGCCGCTCATCGGACGGATAAAATTTTTGCCGGGAAGGATGGAGCTTGAGGCCTCTGAGCCCGAGATCGCGGAATGCATGCTCCAGCGTTTCAACCGCATCCTCTCTCCACGGGTCCACTCCCGCAAATCCGATAAAACGCTCCGGCCATCTTCTGACCAGTTCTGCTATATCTTCGTTTTCCACAATACGTATGCCCCGCTCGGTCGTCAGATCCAGCGGCATCAGGCAAAGCCTGTCCACACCGGCATGATCCATCTGCGCAAAAAGCAGCTCCATCGGAGCTTCCTTGGTGATCAGAAGTCCCATTTCCAGATTCCAACGAACTGATTCTTCTGCACGGAAGATAGCCTCAAAACAGGTGGGATGTGCATGTATATCAATGACCATGGATGCCTCTTTTCACAAAAGCAGGGCAGAGCACATCACCGGATGCTCTGCCCTGAAACCGTTATTTCCAGTCAGAAAGCAAATCCTTATAATGATTCTCACCATAAAAGAATTTGATTTTGTTCCAGTCGTAGTCTCCGGGATTGTAGCCTCCCCTGCTATGGGACTGGATCTCATCAGAGTATTCCGCTTCGGAATTCTGGTGATGTGGTACGGCAATGATCATGCAGCTGCCCCAGTAATCCTTTACCTGCTGCAGCCAGTCCTTCGGGATGTCATCCAGAGGAAAGTTGCCTACCTGGGTATAAGACATCTTGTCGAACCAGTCCAGATCCGGATCGTAGCGATCCTCCTGAAGCATCAGGATCTCATATCCGCCGCGGACTACAATAAAACGATTGCGATCAAGGTCAATCACATATCTCCATCGATTGACCCAGGCACCGTTAAAGCCGGCGTAATCCACCATCCAGGGATAGCGGTCCATGATGGGTTCAACCGCATTCTTTGTCCAGGCCAGTGCTTCCGGCCAGGTCAGATCGTCCTTCCAGAGTTGTTCAGGCATGTATTTCTTATAGCTTTCCACCTGCTCCGGCGTCATCGGGTCCTCTTCCTTCACCATCTGTACCTCATCAAAATACTTGCTGAGCGCATCTGTTCCGAGCGTACGAATCATTTTGACGATTTTTTTGCCTATGCCTTCCGGTTCCGAGTTCCGATGGGAATATGTCACCTTCAGCATGTTGTTTTTCTTTAAAACGATGCAGCCCTTCTTTTTAGAAGCCATTTATTCTCCTCTCTGCAGCCGGCAGTCTCTTTCATATCCTGGTCGGTCCCATCATCTGTCAGCAAACCTCAAAGCCTTCCTTAAGGCCATAGGCCATCAAAGGATAACCCGGCTTGGCATAGATACCGGCATTGCGGTAAAAGATCACACCGTTGCCTTCCGCATAAACTGTTTCAATCGTGTTGCCGAAAAAGTCGGTGACAATGCCCAGGATCTGACCTTTCCGGACCTCTTCATGCTCGCGGACCATTGGCTGCCAGACTCCGTCTGCAGACGCTTCAGGATAGTAGTTCTTCGAGGAAACATACTTTGTGCAGACCATATCCGGATACAGATCCGCCTTTTTGTAAACGCCCAGATGGTTGAGCAGCAGGAAAATATTGCGCTTATCCAGATCGATCCACTCATCATATGCCAGGCTCGAATGCCCTGTTTCGATCAGCAGTCCGGGGACCTTGTACTCTCTGGCTGCCCAGTGCATCTCACCTGTCCTTGACATGGATTTGATCGGATAAGGGATATCCAGTGCCAGCGCCGCTTCGAGGGATGCCTCCTCCACTTCACATTTAACGGGGTAAAACAAGCAGGGATACATGGATTCCCCGTTGCCCCCGCTGTGGAAGTCACAAAGAAAGTCGATATGTGGGAAAACCTCCGTGCAGAAATACGCTGCAATACGCTCGCCGACCGTTCCGTCTGCCTTCCCGGGATATCCTCCGTTCAGATTGAAATCATCCTCCGGGACAAGTCCGTTGGTCCTTTGATTAAACCCGCTGGTGTTAACGCAGTGAATGAAGATAATATTTCCGCAGACCTTTTCGGGATCGATCTCTGAAGCAGCGTCCATTACTGCCGGTGTGCCCGGAAACTCTCCCGCATGGATCCCTGCCGTAAACAGCACAGTTTTGCCGGGCCTGGCACCTGCAATCAGAGTCGCCGGCATCATATATTCGTTTTCGATCCCCAGGTCTTCCACACCATCGGGAATGACAGTGATCCGTCCGTCATGGGAAAGTTCTCCCATATCCACGCCCAGGATCACCTGTTTTTTGGTGCCGGCTGTAACTTCAAATCCGCAAATATCCCACATATCACAACCCTTTCATGATTCATAAGTAACATCGCTTTCAAAAACGTGTCTGCCCGGAACACCGCCTCAGAAAAGATGGCAGGCGATCTCGTGCCCCTCTCCTACCGCTTTCAGCTTCGGCCTTTCTTTTTCACAGATCTCCATGCATTTTTCACAGCGGTTGCGGAACGGGCATCCGGAAGGCACATCTAAGGGACTCGGCATCTCAGATTCAATGCTCTCTATAGGATGGCTGAAATCCATATCCAATGAGAAAATCGATCCGATCAGTGCCTGCGTATACGGATGCACCAGATCTCTTTTTGCCAGATCCCGGCTCGGTACGATCTCCACAACATTGCCCAGATACATGATCATGATACGGTGGGATACCGAACGCAGCAATGCAATATCATGGCAGATGAAAATGATCGTCAGATTCTGCTCTTTCTGCAGTTTCAGCAGAAGATTGACGATGCTCTTCTGCACCGACACATCCAGCGCCGAAGTTGCCTCATCCAGTACAAGTATCTCCGGCCGGATTGCCAGTGACCTGGCAATCCCCACCCTTTGGCGCTGTCCGCCGCTGAGTTCAAAAGGATAGCGGTCTTTAAACTCTGCGGGAAGCTCCACCATCTCCAGCAGCCGGGAAGCCGTCCCGTCAATTTCAGAGGGCTTGATCTCCCCGTAATTAAGAAGGGATTCACAGACAATCTTTCCAATCTTCATCTTGGGATTGAAAGACCCGTCTGGATCCTGGAAAACCATCTGAATATTACGGCGGTTCAGTCTGCGCTGCTCCCCCTTCAGCTGTGTGATATCCTTCCCGTGAAACAGGACCTCGCCCGAGGTCGGCTCATCAAGCTGGACCAGCAGCCGTATAAAAGTGCTCTTTCCGCAGCCGCTCTCGCCGGCAATGCCCAGAGTCTCCCCTTTATGCACCGTGATCGTAATATCATTGTTTGCGTGCAGCTTCTGCTTCTTCCCCACATCAAAAATGCGGGTCACGTCTTTTGCTTCCAGCAGTACAGAATCAGTCGACATAGATCTCTCCGTCCATGATCGGGATAGCCTCGATCAGCTTCTTTGTATACTCCATCTGTGGATGTTTCAGGATTCTCTCCCGGTCTCCCTGTTCCACGATCCTGCCTTGCTTCATGACCAGGATCTTATCCGACATATAGGCTGCTACCCCAAGGTTATGCGTAACAAGGATGATCGCAGAATTGTAAAGGTCGCGCATCTGAATCATCTGCCGAACGATCTGTGCCTGGATCGTTACATCCAGGGCACTGGTCGGCTCATCTGCAAGAAGCAGCTTAGGAGCGAAACTCATAGCCATGGCAATGCCGACGCGCTGGCGCATGCCTCCGCTCAGCTGGAAAACATAACTGCGCATGACCCGTTCCGGATCCGGCAGCCGCATCAGGCGCAGCATATCCACAGCCTTTTTATTTGCCTCGTCCATGCTCATGCTCTTATGGAGCCGCAGGTATTCAGTGAACTGGGATCCAATTCGCCGGATGGGATTCATCATGGCACCGGAATCCTGAAAGATCATGGAAATGTCCGTGCCGCGAAGCCTGCGCATCTCAGCCTCGGTCTTTTTCAGCAGTGACTCGCCTTCAAACAGGATATCACCATCCGTCACCCTGCCGCCGCCGGGAAGCAGTCCCAGCACAGAGCGGATGACAGTGGTCTTTCCGCTTCCACTCTCTCCAACGAGGCTGACAATCTCACCGGGCTTTACGTCCAGATCAAAATGTTCTACTACGGGATGAGATCCATATTGAATGGTGATATCCTGGATGTTTAGCATGTTTTTTCCTCTGTTATCTCACTAACTGCGTACGCGGGCCTGTATGAAGACAACATAACAACCGGGTCTTCATACCTTCGGGAGTCACTCTGCCGGTTTGATATTCTTATTGACCCAATAGAAATCGCTCGGGTTGTTGAAAACGTCTTTGATCTTATTCGTGTAGGCAATGTTTGTGGTGAAATAACCATTAACGTGCATTGCGCTGTCATCGAGCAGGATCTGCTGCAGCTGAATGATATACTCTCTTCTCTTGGCAGCATCGAATTCACCCTTCATTGCATCGAATGTCTCATCGAATTCAGAGTTGGAATAACCACAGTAGTTGTCTATGAAATCAGTGCGCCAGTGGCTGAAGAAGCTGCCCGGATCACCGGTCGGCATGGTCACATAACTCGCATTGATCAGATCATAGTTTTTATTGGACAGATAGTCATTAAGATGCTCTACCAGCTGGATTGGAGCTGCAATACCGATATCCGCAAGCTGTGCGGAGATCGCCTGACCGATCAGGTCCATGGAACGGTTAGCCTGTACAACATAATTCAGCTCAATATTTTCACCGTTCAGTTCGCGGATGCCGTCACCGTCATTGTCTACGATACCCGCATCGTCCAGAAGTTTCACTGCTGCGTCAACGTCATACGGTGTCGGGTTGGTCAGCTCGTCATAACCGAAATCGTAGCTGGACGGAACAGGCGCGAAACCGTAAAGGTATGCATTCCGGGTGGTTACGGATGCGATAGTCTCTCCATCGATGGCCATATTAATAGCATCTCTCAGTGTCTTATCCGCAAGGAACTTATTCTCAAAGTTCATGAATGTCACGCATATTCTAGATCCGGCGGCACGATCAACTGTAATATTGCTGTCTGACTCAAGCAGTTCCTGATCTGCTGCCGCAATGTTGATCGCCATATCCGCGCTTCCGTCCTGCAGGGCCATCGTCCTGGATGCAGATTCTGCAACACGCATAATGTTGACTTTTTCAAACGGCACATCGTCATAGTAATATTCGTTTCTGACAAGTTCGCTGCTGAGGCCTTCAGTGAAGGAAGTCATAACATAGGGGCCGGTACAGACGGGTGCCATGGCAACGGTGTCAATGTCCTTACTGCCCTCGACATCCATGATAAACATCCAGGGATACGCAACGACACCGGGCATATCCGGAGTCGGGTTCTCGGTAACAATGGTCACAGTACCTGCCGCATCATCCGCGCTGATGGAACTGTAAGTCATATATCCCTGCGGAAGACCGTTTCCCCCATTTTCGGGGTCCGTGATGTCATACAGACGCTCAATGGATTCCACGACCTTGGTCGCTGTCATATCAACGCCGTTAGAAAATTTAACGTCATCTCTAAGTTTGAAAGTCCAGGTCAGATTATCATCAGCGACTTCCCAGCTCTCTGCCAGCCAGGGTTCGAAGCTTCCGCTGTCCCCGTTTCTGACGAGGCACTCAGCGACACCATACCGCTGTACATACCAGCTGTCCCAGTCGATTGACGCCTCATTGGTCGTTGCCATAAGTTCAACCGCTACATTCAGTTCGGTCTTGCCCGCTGACGGGGTTTCCTCTGCTGCTGCAGCCGTTTCAGCTGCCGGGGCTGCCGTTGTTTCTGCCGCTGCAGCCGCATTCGTTTCAGCTGCTGTGGTTGCTGCGGGTGCTGCCGGCTTGGAACATCCGGATATTACCGCGGCCATGCTGATAGCAAGGATCGTTGCTGCTACACTTTTTTTCATACTTACCTCCTTAAACATTCGTGTATATGGTGAAATACTGTATGGAAATGCCTCTGCATTTACTCATAGATTCTTTGTGACGTCTGCCTTCGGGTCAAAAAGATCCCGGACCGCATCACCAAAAAGGTTGAAGACTGAAACAACAATAAAGATCGCAATACCCGGATAGATCATCAGCCATGGTGCTGACTGCATGTAAGTCCTGCCCTCGCTCAGCATGTATCCCCACTCCGGAGTGGGGGGCTGTACTCCGAACCCCAGAAAAGAAAGCGACGCCAGAGAGAGCATGAAGGTACCCACATCGGTTGCTGCCGTCACGATGACCGTCGGCAGGATATTCGGCAGAAAATACTGTCGAAGAAGATATGAATTCCGGGAACCCGTGATATAGGCTGCATAGATATAATCCCGGTTCTTGATCTTCAGCACCAGACTGCGGGCAAGCCTTGCATATCTCGGCCAGCTCACGACCGCGATCGCAGTGATTGCATTGATCATGTTCGGTCCCAGAATACCTGCGATGGCGATGGCAAGAATCAGGTCCGGAAAAGCGATCATAATATCCGAAATCCTCATGATGACCGTATCCACGGTGCCTCCGAAAAAGCCGGCTATTACGCCGAGAAAAGACCCCAATACCAGCACCACACCGAGAAGTAGCATGGTGTTTGAAATAGAGATGCGTGCACCGTAGACGACACGCGTGAAGACATCTCTTCCCATCGTATCCGTTCCACACAGATGCGTCCCTCCGGGTGCCTGCAAAGCATCTTTCAGCAGCGCCTTTACCGGATCATAAGGCATAAAACGCGGAGCCAGCGCCGCAATCAGAAGAATACACAATGCCAGCGTACCGAAAATGATCAGCCGTCTTCTGCTTTTCAAACCTTCCTTCCATTTCATGTGGTTCACCTCTTTTCACGGATACGCGGATCGCAGAGAGAATACGAAATATCGACCAGCAGATTGATAAGCATATAAATGAGCGCCACCCACAGCACAAATCCCTGAATCAGGGGATAATCACGTCCGCGTACGGCGCGTACGCCCATTTCTCCGAGTCCGGGATAGGAAAAGATCATTTCGACGACTGCCGTACCGCCGAGAAGGCTGCCAAAAGAAATGCCCAGCAGAGTGATAAGCGGAAGCATCGCATTCGGGAGTACATGGGCAAACAGAATTCTCCATTTTCCTAGCCCTCTTGCTCTTGCGCCAATTACATAATCCATGCTGAGTTCATCAAGTACGGAAGCCCGCACCTGCCGTGTATACTTGGAAGTCATTGCAACCGCCAGCGTAACACACGGCAGGATCATCCTCTTCATGTCAAGTGTACTGGAAGCGACCGGCAGCATATGCAGTTTCAGAGCGAATATGTATTGCAAAAGCAATCCCAGCCAAAATCCGGGCATCGAAATGCCCAGAAAATTCAGGACACGTATAAGATTGTCACACCAGGAATACTGCTTGACTGCTGAAAGGATTCCGAGAGGAATCGAGATGGCAAGCATCAGAAGCATCGAAAAAAAAGCCAGTCTGACCGTAGGCTTGAAACGCAGCATTAAAAGAGAGAGAACATTCTGCTTATTTGAAAAAGAAGTACCAAAGTCGCCGTGCAGGCAATTAATTAGCCAGGTACCGTACTGTACGATAAACGGCTTATCTAATCCCATCGCTTTCCTGGCAGCCTCAAGCTGTTCCGGTTTGGGCGTCACCCCTGCCGCACTATACATGGCGGTGATCGGATCGCCCGGCGCCAGGTAAGTCAGCAGGAACGCCATGAAGCTGATGCCCAGCAGAACGATCAGCATTTGCAGCAGTCTGGATATTATCTTCTTCTTTTGCATGATTCCCGCTCCAAAATCATCTTATATTCTACATGTATTTACATATATCATCTTGATACTAACATATTGTAATATGTATTTCAAGATAAATGCATTTGGAGTGGATAAATCTAGCAATATAAACAAATATAGTTTATCTAAACTATAAAAAATGACCAAAATAATTTTTATTTGGTCAAATTCATAACAATTATATAATATGAGTTAAATATATGTATAATTATACCCGGTATTCCACGACCACCTCCGACAGTCTGCTAAATTCAGAGTCCAGGAAATGAATATCACATCATCTCTTCCACTTTCTCAAAACAAATTGCTCCATCAGGAGTTGAACCTGAGACTGTTGTTCTTCTTTCCCATGGAGATATCAAGAGCAAGTAGATCCCGGTGGAGTTCAGTCTGGAAGATATAGACATGTCCGGATTTCAGGAAGGCGCGACTTATGAGAAAATCAAGGCATATGTGAAGGAGCAGAACTGCCCTCAATACTGGATTTGCAGACGCTATTATCAACACACTTCATTATGAATCGCTATACTATTGATTCAGTTCATTTATTGAGATTCTTTTATTTTCCAACTTAAATGTATTATTTATCATCATTATCTTCTTATAACGACATCCGTTAATACTGTAGTTTGCACAACCATAAAACTCTCCATATGGACCATTGATTTTTCTTAACTGCCCACCGCACCAAGGACAAGACCATCTTTCTCGTTTGATTTCATCCTGTTCATTTTCTATAAGTTCTTTTGCAAAAGAAGATGTATTCTTCTTTATTGTAATCAGAAAGACCTTTTTCTTCGCCCTTGTAATAGAATCAGTTTGACGGAAATACAAAGAAAATACAAAAAAGATGCTTAAAAGATGTTAAAAAGATGTTTCATAGATGTTCTAAGATGCATGAAAGATGAATAAAAACATATTTCTATTCATCAATCTTTTGGAATCAAGCGACAAAGTCGACAATCTCCCTTTAAAC
>JAEEGL010537246.1_pt1 | contig 14558 bp, 18 predicted proteins | sample 9134231 | NCBI WGS metagenome assembly JAEEGL01 (sample SAMN16246548, study PRJNA631951) | gut metagenome | biome: gut microbiome; feature: rumen; material: fiber-attached | host: Bos | place: Iran: Karaj | collected 2018-10
CTATCGTTATCCAATCCTTACTGTCAACAGCATCATATCCCTTTAATGCTACATCCTTCGTCGTACATACAATAGGAATCAGAACATCCAAGAAAGCATATAGCTTCTTGTTCTGCTTAAGTTTAACTTCCTTAGACGGCATATCAACACAAGCACACAAGAACATCTTGTGCTTTTTCCCTTTTTCAGGATCCTTTTTATCTACAGAATCGGAAAAAAGCAAAGACGAGGAACACAATTTAAGTTCTCCATTCATGCAGCGTTCTATAATGGAACGGTTGCCTGAACGGTCTCGCCCAAAATTGAACACAAAAGGAATATTGAACAGGGTGAAGTAAATCCTATGATCAGTCTCGTCTTCATGAAGATTCGTGATGCTCTTAGCAGGAAAAGGCATCGGTATGTTCTTCCTATAGCTTCTCACAGACGCTTCACCTTTGAGAAACAAATCGTAGGTTTCCTTGAAGGAATTGGAAACAATCTGGTTCAAGCTACTATATATGGCTGATGGTAACTTTCCCTTGAATTCAGAAGAAACTAACCGATAAGTGGAATTCTGCTCGGAATTTCCCTTCTCCTTCTTGAGTATGTCTGATGGAAAGACAAACTTTTTGGTTCCAATGAATTTCTCTCGCAGCTCATCATCGATATTGGCAAAGTCTGACATCTGACATTGCACAAACTTGTGAGCCACTATCATGTTGGCTGCCTTACGGACATCACGCAACCATGAATAAAGGGTAGAGACATAACCCTTTTTCAAATTCGGGTCTGACTCTGCAACGTAGCATTCAATTTTTCTTGTAATAATCATAATCACTCTTATTTAATAATTTTAAATTCATCACATCTGTCACAAAACCAAAAGCTCTTTTTCGTCTTTCGGGAAAAACGACGCTGAAGCACGGTCTGGCACTGAGGACACAACCTGACTAATGGTTCTGACTTGTTATCCTCATAGAATATTGGTTTCTTCGTCACAGGATGAACACAGGCTCCATCCTGGCATACCCAAAAATACTTCTTGGTCTTCGGCGAATACTTTCTTGCTAAGGTATCGTTACCACAAATGGGACAACGGACGTTTGACACTTCTTCTGGATGAGCAGACGCTTCTCCGTCCTCTCCGTTACCAACAAACTCAAAATGATGACTTTCAGAATAGACTATGTTTTGATTCACCATATCTTCTATCTGCTTCATGTAGGCATCAAGTTCCAACTGCCCGGATGCAATGGATGACAGACTGTATTCCATCTCTGCTGTCATGTCTGGCAAAGTCAAACTCTTGTCTATATTGTCAATCATAGATAGCCCAAAGGATGTTGGAATCAATTCCTTTCCCTTTTTTGTCAAACATGGTTGTATCTTGGATTTGCCTGATGTGGTTGCAAGCAAATCGGAAATGATGGTGTCTCGGGTAGCTGGGGTTCCTATTCCCTTGCATTCCTTCAGCTTGTCTCTATTCGGATTGTCCTTCGAGACAAACTTCCAGATATTGGTCATCGCGGAAATCAGAGTTCCTTCCGTGAATCGCTTCGGAGGTGTAGTCTGCTTGTCTTCTATCTTTTCATATTCTGATACCAGACTTTCACCCAATGACAAAGACGGAAGCATCGTGTCCTTCTCATCATCTTCTGAGGAATAGACTGAACGGAAGCCTTTCTGTACTATACACTTTCCTCGCCCCTCAAAGAGATAATCTCCACAAGTTAACTCAAAGGTCATCGTCGTGAACTTACATGGTGGATAGAACTGCAGGATATAGCGAAGGGCTATCATCTTGTAGATTTTTCTCTCCACATCTGTCAAGTTATCTGGCTTGACTCCCGTAGGGATGATGGCATGGTGGGCACTAATCTTTGAATCGTCAAAACAACGGCTCACAAGCGAAGCGTCCGCGCCAGTCGCCTGGTCAAAGCCACCACCGACCAAAGCAGCGAGTATCATTTCACCATCCTCATGCTGGCTCGTTGGAAGATAGTTGCAATCTGAACGTGGATAGCTGACAAGCTTTCTCTCATACAATGCCTGGACGGTCTGAAGCACCGTTGATGGAGAAAAGCCCTGTGTCTTGTTCGCCTCTATCTGAAGCGTATCAAGGGAATATGGCAACGGAGGATTTTCCTTGCCTGGTTTCTCCTCTGACTTCTTCACGACATATTCTTTTCCCTTTATTAACTTGACAACTCCTTCCAAATAGGACTTATCTATGATGCGGTTCTCGGAATCCAAAGGGGCATCATCACCTGGTTTCAGCGCAACGGTGAACTTCACACCTTTTTTCTCAAATCCTGCCAAAAGGACATAATAATTGACTGGACGGAAATTCTTTATTTCCCTCTCCCTGTTAACCACCAGGGACAAGGTAGGTATCTTCACCCTGCCGATTCTCCACACTCCATATTGACCACTCTTCTTTGCATTGACGGAATAGGCACGGGAAAGATTCATGCCAACCAGCCAGTCGGCGCGTTCTCGTGCAAGACCTGCATAATACAGGTTTTTGTACTTGTCATTCGGCTCTATTGAAGCAAATGCCCTTTTCATACTGAGGGCATCCTTGGCGTTGATAAGAATCCTACGCACCTCGCCATGATAGCCAACATAATCAAGAATCTCATCAACAAGCAACTGACCTTCCCTGTCTGGATCGCCACCATGGACAACGACATCCGCATCCCTGAGCAGTTTCTTGATATAGTCAAAATGCTCCTTGGTCGAGTCAGAAGGAATCTTCTTCCACTTCTTGGGGAATATGGGATATTCCGAAAAGGACTTGTACCTTGCATCGTAAGCACCAGGCATGACTGTCTCCAGAATATGACCGTATGCCCATGTGACGAACACATCATCTTTTCCATTCCACAAGCTATAAGCATGGGACATCTTCATTCCTTTGTAGTCTGATGGCCACAGATACGAAGCTATCGCTGTAGCTATGTCTGGCTTCTCGGCAATATAGACTGTCTTCATAATCTATCACTTTGTTATTCAATATACATTGATTTCTATTCAAGATGCTATTTGCTAACATCAGGCTTCTCCTCAGAACGAGTCTTTCGGTCATTCATCGAGAAAAAATAGGCAATTATCATCACTATACCTAAGTAAACGATTCCTGCTACCAGTGCTACCAGCATTATGAATAGCGTTCTCATGGATTCTTTGTATTAGGCATTCTTGTCGAATAGTTCACCCTGCTTGGGCAAAACACGATTATTCATTAATTCTTGAACACGATTTATTTCTGCATCCACAAGTCTCTCAAGTCGCTTGCTCTCAGAAAGGGCTTGAGGATTCTTTGTGCGGAAATAGTCGCGCTGCTGACTGCGCATATTGGAGACAAGTAGGAAAAATGCTTGTGCGTTCATAATAAAGTTTATTTGATTCACTGAGTATTTTCAGCCAAAGATTTGTCCCTAATTAACTTTGTTAATTTTTAGCATGTTTGCTTTATTACTCAAAAAAGACTGTTCTATAGGGACAAATTCTGTTAAAGGAGTATCATAGCACAAACTTAACGCTAACTCTTCTGCCTTGAAAATGATGGAAAACATGTCAGCTTTCTCGTCAAGTGCAGACGTATCCTTAATTACATTCGGATTTAACAAAAGTCCCTGAATGGAGGAAGACAAGTACATGCTGAGGTTTTCGTCATGTTCCTTGGGAAACAACAACCCATCAACCCTGATTGTTTCACCACAACTCATGTTTACTACATAACCATTGCTTTGAAGTGCCACAATGAGGACATCGTCCTCTCCTTTTTTATTAGCAATCATTAAATCCATAACATCAACTTTTTATCCAGTATTATTTTATTCGTTTTGCAAGTCGTCATAAGAATAATGTTCGATGATTGTCTTGCCATATATTTTTGCAGTGCTATATTCGAGAATACAACCCGAAGAGGCTTTCCAACCTTGGTCAAGATATATGGCATCGCTATCCATGACCGCCTCGATGCAACGCCCCATGGCTTGAGCCTCTGAATACTTTCCAAGGGGATTGAGGTCAAAGGAAGAAACAACTTCATCATACTCTACGAAACGATTACAAGAATCGGATGTGAAGATCGTTTCTTTCAACTCTTCCACACGACGCTTGGCTGCAAGATATTTGCTCGTAAAATCTCGCTCCAGTCTTGCGTTGATAGGTGTCGCTATGTATAATCTCTTTTTCATGAAGCAATTCTAAGCGTTCTTCACCATCAGGTGATCCATGCCATACCGATGCATCCACTCATTGTAGTGTTCGACGGCTGCATCACCATGAAGTCCCATGCGACGGCGTTCCTCCTGTTCCTCTCGCAACACACTGCGTTCTCTACGGATGGACTCGGACAACAAAGCCGAATCCTGGTCTGTCTTTTTTAGACTATTATACGCATTATCCATTGTCTTATAAATAAAGGGAAATAATAATAACTGACTAAACAGATTAACTTAACTTGTTTTTATCACTATACTTCTTCCTGTTCAATTCAATGGCATACCTTTTTAATATATAGAAGATACTGGCTTTACTGGTATAGCCGGACTTCTTAATAATCTCAGGTATCGAATAACCACAATTATACATGTTGATGACAGTCGCATGACGCTTAAGACGACGACGGGAAGAATTAGTGTCTGGATGTATCACTGTCGTATTGGATGAAGAACTGTCGTTCACATGCCTGATGGCACTTATCTCTGAAGGAAGCGATGCTATCGTATCAAAGACATCGCCTAATGTCGTATGCTGATATATAATACCAGAAGTGTCTATCTTGTTTTCAATTGAAACAAAACGCAAATTCTTGCTCTTGATAATCTGCAAAAGAAATGACAGTTGCGTGACTCCCCTCAAAGCATTGCCTAAACTCTTGACATATAACTCATCACCAACCTGAAGTGTGCCCAGAAGATAACGCCATTGGGGACGGTCTCGCTCCTGCTCTTTCTTGTCAACTAAAATATTATAACACCCGAAATTTTTAAATTCCTCAATATCTTGAGGTAAATTTTCGTCGTTTTTGGGATTAAAATAATAGCCAAATTTATTCATTGTTCAATAAATTTTTAATTTTCGACTGCAAAAATAAAACAAACAAAACAATAAAACAATACTTTAAACAACAAATTTTCAAAAAATTAGTGATTTTTGGCTATCAAAACGACTCTATTAAGTGAACTTCTGATATTTTTTTAAATTTTCCTCATTTTATTGAGCGAATATTTTTTTTGTTTTGAGGAAATAATCTATATTTGCAACGGAATTCAAAAAAGAATACTTTACAATGAAATTATTTTCAATAATAAAAAATGCGCTGGCTTTTCAGCGTCAAGCTGAGGGCGCAAACCACTCGGCAAATACCTTCATTCTGATAGGTATATGCAGCTGTGTTGTACTGCTGACGGCTTGCAGCGAAAACAACCTTCACTTCGATACTCCCAATGATGCCATCGGTGCATACCGAGGATTTCTGAAAGAGATAGAACAAAACAAGGCAACAAACAGCAAGGACTTCTGCATGAATGTTTGCACGTGGCAGGAACTCACCGATTCTGTATATAGGTTCCTTCTCAAGGACTCTGTCCTCAAGAACAACAACCAAATAGCTGAATCCTTCTATGAAATTCACGACTCTATCCGCTCACAACTCATGAGACTCACAGAGACATGGAAATGCTCTTATGCTGATGTTGTAGCCATCAAGAAAGAATCGTCACCTCTCAGAAAAGACGACGAGCTGAAAAGCGCAGTACGGGAAGCGGCTCCTTTCTTCTATCATCTTGACAGCATCAAGACCATACAAGCGGACAAGAAAGAAATACTTCTGCAATACAGGAACTTCCTTTCTCATATAAATAAGAAAGGTATAACAGACAGCGACGAACTTCTTTCTTTCATTGCTCAGGAAGACATCCTTTTTCGCAGCTTCCTCGAACACCTCATTGAAATTGACAATGAACCAGTGGCGGACATCACCAGGATGACCGAAAAAATCTGCAGGAGCATCTTCCTCAATGCCAAGGACGGAAAAATTCCAGCAAAGGATGCCATCATATACATGTCCATGCGGACTGGGCGAAGATTGCTTCAGAACTCTGCAGTCTGTGTCAAGGACATCAACAGCTACAAGATGAACAGCAGCGCACAGGCAAATGCCTACCTCTGGATGATCATACAGCCGTTCATCAGCATCGACCAGCTTTCAATCATCACCATGACAGATGCGGATGCAGAAACATTCAAATATATCCAGGAACAGCTGCCAAAGTCAACAGCATTCGCAAAGTCGTTCAATATCGAACAGAGGGCGTTGACATATCTGCTACCCCAGCAGCTATTGAAAATGTATATCCTTTCTCTATAACTTATTCATTTTTTAAGTATAAACTGCGCGTTATGATACAAGAAGCAATCAAAAGATACTTGATGTTGGCTCCTTTGATGATTCCTGATATCATCGGAGACAACAAGCCCGACGAAATCATCAAGAGGGATGGGTACGCCATACTGACATACTCACTCGACAACCAATACAGTTTCGAGAATATTGTCAATCTACTGGAGAACGAAATGGAGTTGACTGTGCTCTACAATGCCAAAAGTTGGGAAGTAAACTCTTTGAATAAACATAGCTGCCTCTTCTCACAGCCTGATGGTGGCAACATGTTCAAAGTAAATATCGTAACGAACCAAAACGGCTTTGTAGATACCATCACAACTACCATCTACACATCAATAGAGCAAATGGCAAGTGAGTTGCAAGACGACAGGAGACTACACCTGGAAAAATATTGTTGCTGGAGACTAATGGATTATGGTAAACTCTTAGCCTGTTTCAGCTAATCATGGAAAAACTTCTCGAAAAAATAGCAACTTGCATCAACAACAACGCGGTCCTGGTGCAAGCCTCAGTTCCAGAAGAACTGGAGGATTATAGAACCATAGATGGCAGCGAAATCAAGGTGCGAATGAGCAAGGTGCTGCACATCGTCGTCAAGCGCATGTATGGCAAATATGCCAATGGACAAGGATGGAAAATCTTTGAACAGGATGTGGAAAAGGCTGTCAACAGCCTGGCACGAAAAGACAGGCGATTAACCGAAAGAATAAAAAATGATCAGCTCTCAGGAAAAGACTGTGAGCATATCGTGAAGAAAGCATCATTTAACTTAATTTCAATTCCTCTTACTCGATAATACCTGCAATAAATATTACTAATATTATTCATATTTTCATGAAATATAGTACCATCATATTAGCAACTTTACACAACACTAACCCTGATGCTGTGACGCTTTACATTTTCATGGTATTATCGGTATTACCGCTATTACTTTCTATATCTCTATACAGAAATAATAGCCCCAGAGCAATGAAATTCTACATGAGAGTATCAGCAAGTCCGAATGCTCAGAAGCTATATGCTTACCTGTTGGTGATACTTGTCATTGCTTTCCACTTCGCATACTACTCTGCATTTCCATACGACTTTGGCATTATGTTCTCGACACTTATCTTATTCTACTTGATGTCGAATACCAGAACTGTCAAGCTAATTGAAAAAATCAGAAACAACAAAAAGTGGTTGATTAGGATTTTTCTACTCACACTTTTAACAGCAGCTTGTCCTCATGGATTACCAGTTGCAACAACGCTGGCATATATCATCGTTGCGACATGCCACTTTCCAAGCAACAAGACAAACCTGGTTTCCCATCAAGCTCGACTATCGTATGAAAACGAAAATGATTTTATAAATGCTTACTTCAAATAAAAATCATGCCAATGAAATTTATTGCAACAATAATAAACGCGCTTGCTGTAAAGCGTCAAGCTGAGGGCTTTGCCACTCGGCAAATACCTGAATTTGTAGGCAAAATGCGGATTCAGCTGTGGATGTGCTACGAATGTAGGGTATATACAGCTGCCTTCTCTCTGTTTCTTTCACAAAGTTCGCTGTGGATGTGCTACGAATGTAGGGTATAAACAGCCTCGGCGAAAAAAGGGAGGGTGAAACATCATGAATAGTTCAAAAAGTCAGATTATTCTGATGAAATACTCCAAATTTTCAACGTAATAATTAAATTTCAAAAATGTGAACTCTATTGAACCCCGTCAAAGTGGGCATCGGACAATAAACAGTTCGAACAAAGGAAAATTTTCTTTCACTTTATTTCGCCTCATTCTTAACAAAGAAGAAGAACAAACGCCCTTCCGAAACCCACCCTGGTTCTTTCCCTTTAATGAGGGTTAGAAAATCCGTAGGGCAAAAAAGTTTCCAAGCTTGCTTGGTAAAAAAAGGGAGGGTGAAACCCAATAAAGGGGATGGTTTTTAATAAAAACGTAGCCTAATACGTATTAACTTTCGTTAACACATTAGGCTACCACCTCAAAGAGGTTCCTTCAGGGAGCAAGCTCTGGTAGAAAACTCAATTTTAACATAAAATCTCGAAATAAAAATGAAAAAGAAAATCGTCTTGAAAGACATCAACATCAGGTCTCTTTTCAAAGAAAACATGACCGACGAAGAAAAGCAAATGGCTAAAATCATTGAAGAGGAATTACAGTACAATCAGAAGATTGATGAACTTGAAAAGCTTGATTTCGAAAAGAAGAAAAAGGAGTTTGAAAGTTTTGAAATCAAGTCCAAAATTGACAAGAAATATGTACTTCGAGAAACCGAACTTTTTAGACAAGAAAGATGGATGTTAGATTGTCGATATATTTCCAGCGGAACTATCTTGAACGACATCGTTGACATGCTTCTTTTCCTCTATGAGAAATTCGATTGTGTCAGAACAGAATACCCATGGATGAAAGAATCTTTAAAGGATGTTGAATATGAGCAGTAAGCAAAAAGGTGTTTGCGACCTGGATCCCAGCATGGGAATTGCCGACCTTCTGAGTGACGAGCAACAACGAAGGTGGGAAGACAAGAAATGGGCCAACAAAATGGGAGACCCTACATCCACTTATGACAGAACTCGGGCACACCTGAACTTCGAGGTGGTTGAAGGTGGCAAAATCCAAGCTATCGATACTTCAAAAACCATTATGGAGAAGTATCAAGAGAACTTGGCTGCGAGAGGCATCAAAGACCCGAACAAAGGGAAGAAGAAGCCAACCAGAAGGATTCTCGCATCGATGATTCTCAGCGGTTCAACTGCAAGAATGCAGCAGCTTGCGTTCGGCAATCAGCAAATCGACTTCTCCAAAAGAGCTGATAACTCGCACCTGACCCGATGTAAGGAAATCGAGCAATGGGCAAGGGACACATACAACTTCATAGGAAAGCGATATGGACATCAGAACATCGTCAGCTTCTATGTCCATTTGGACGAATCCTGGGTTCATGCACATTGCACACTCGTTCCTGTAAATGAACAAACAAACAAAGTGTCTTACGATGCGGCGTTTGAAGGACAAGGAAAAAAAGGCAGAGAACACCTGATAAAACTGCATACTGCATACGCTCAAGAAGTAGGCAGCAAATGGGGACTGGAACGAGGGGAACCTGTAGCTGAGACTAAGGCTGAACATGTTTCAAACCCTGAATACAAGAAAAAACTTGTCCAAGATATAATTTCCATGGAAGGAAAGAAGAAGTCGCTGGAAGAGGAAATCCGCGACTGTGAGCGCAAAATCAAGAGCTTCACAACCATGCTGAATAACTTGCAGCTACAGAAGGAGAATATCGAAACGGAAATAGGTCTCCTAAAGAAGCAGTTCGGCGACGGCGAAATCACCAACGAGGAACTGGCTCAGAAACTCGAAAAGCTCAATCGGAAAATGGAGAATATAGATGAGAAGATTGCGCTCAGGGAAAAGCAGCTGGAAGAAACCAAGAAGGAACTGGAGGAATACAAGGAAAAGGTGGAGGATGCCATGGAGCATCTTGAAAGAACTGAGAACAAACAGCAAATTCTCAGGGCTGAGAACGAGGAACTTGGCAAGGAGCTGTCTTTCAAATACAAGGCGTTCGTATCACTCGGACTTCAACAGGAGCTGCTCATTGGCATGGAAAAGCTGATGCCAACCTTCAACGACGAACAAAAGGACGTGTTCGAGAATACCTTCATCGGACAGAACATCCACAACCTCCCTCAAATCACCACTTGCGCCATGTACCTCATGGCAGGATTTGTGGATCTCGCATTGGCAATGGGAGGTGCCAGCGGTGGAGGTGGAGGTGGCAACAACCAAGGCTGGCGAAAGAAGGATGACGAGGACGAGGAACACTGGGCAAGACGCTGTATGCATGGGGCTGCCAGAATCCTGAACACGCCAAAGAGAAATATCGGTAAGAAGAGATAGACGGTATTGTTTTATTACTCGAAAATACCATCAATACAGAATCATATCATATTTTTTTATTTCTCATCAATAGCAACAATACAAGTTATACATTATGAAAAAATTTCTATTTCTTTCACTATTTACCCTGGCTTCTACTGCTACGACTCAGGCACAGGAAACAGAGAATCAAGAAGCTGTCAAGCAGTCGTTCAGACTCCTCACAGTGGAGGACATGATGAAGCCAATTGAACCTCAGTTCCTACAGAACTACATTCATACTGGTGGCTTCTGCGACAACTGGTTTGTAGGTATTGCTGGAGGAATCAACGCACTCAGTGGAAGTCCTCTTGGATGCGGTGACCTCTTCGACCGCTCCAACTTTTCCTTCCATGCTCATGCAGGAAAATGGATCAATCCGAACGTCGGGGTAAGGCTGGCTTTACAGGGATTCAAGTTCAAGGACATGAACATGGACTCCAAGAGCTTTCAGGCATATCATGCGGATTTCATGTATAACCTTTCCTCTCTCTTCCGGAAGCCAACGGAGGACCTGCCTCGATGGGATCTCGCTCCGTATGTAGGTTTTGGATTCGCCCATGGTAGGGACATTTCTTACATAGAAGAGGATGGCAATCTTGCAACAGCATCTAACTACCCGTTCATCCTCGCTTACGGCTTCAATGTGAAGTACAGGATCAGTAAGAACATTCACCTTATGGGGGAAGTCGGAGCTTTCACGACATTTGCGAACTTTGACGGGTTCGGTAAAAACAGCCATTTCAAGGACAACCTGCTATCAGCGTCCATAGGTGTTGCATTCACATTCAATCCAGGATGGAAACATGCCATTAACACGAACAACTACATCGCCCAAAACAACTACCTAGCCAACTATTGCAATGAGTTGATGGACAAAAACAAGCAGCTTCTCAATGATCTCAACGTAAACGAGAACATCATCAAGCAACTGAGAAAAATACTCGAAGTGGAAGGGCTACTCGACAAGTACGACTATATCTTCAAGGATAAGGGCGCAAACAACAAGAACAACTACAAGGGACTTCTCTCTCTTCGAGCGAGAATCCGAGAAATGCAGAACAACGATACTTTCAATGCAGGCATGAACGATGCTTTTAAGATGGAAGAGGATTCCGACAATGGGATGAGCGTACCCATCTACTTCTTCTTTAAACTCGGAACTTCTACTCTTACCGACAACTCTCAGTTGGTCAACCTTCGGGAACTGGCTAAAGTCGTGAACAAGCATGGACTCCATATAAAGATTGAGGGTGCTGCCGATGCAGAAACTGGTACTGCCTCTATCAACAATAACTTAAGCTCTGAAAGAGCGAGCTTCATTGCAAAGGAGCTAATAAAACTTGGAGTAAGTGACAACTTTATCGGCTTTACAGGAAAAGGCGGAATCCGAGAATTTGAAAAGCCTGAGCAGAACCGTTACGCAAGAGTCGCTATCATTCTTGACCTGAACAAATAAGTTAAATTCTAATCATCTATTTCGATATGGTAACAAATAACTGGTATGAATGCAAGGTCATCATGGCCAAGCAACTCGAAGACGGAACAAAGAAAAAGACTACGGAAAACTACCTGGTCAACGCTGTCAACTGCACCGAGGCTGAAGCACGTGCTATTGAAGAGCTGTCGCCTTATTGCAATGGCGATATGTCGGTTCCCGACATCAAGAACGTGAAATACTCCGAGGTCATCAGAACAGAGGAGGAACAGGCCGATAAATACTACAAGGTCAAAGTTTCTTTCATTTTCATCGATGAAGACGATACTGAAAAGAAGAGTTCATGCTACTACTTGGTGCAAGCAAGCAACCTGCAAAATGCAATCAAGGCGTTTATCGATGCCATGAAAGACAGTATGAACGACTATGAGATTAACGCTGTCCAGGAAACGAAAATCAAAGACGTATTTTCTACAAACAAATAAAAATAACCTTTTAAAATTTTATCAAAATGAACAAGAATTATGTTTCTCCTGCCATCGCAATGAGCGAGGCAACAACGAAGTATTCAACTATGATCACCATCAGTGGACATGTAGATAACCCCGATGATTCCGATTCCAAGAAGCGCTATGGATTCGAAGAAGAGGAAAACAGTTCCTCTGCAGACAACTGGGGAACAATCTGGTAATCTTTATTCCTGTTGGTTATGAAAAGGAACTATCACACACCAACATGCTCAACAATGAGCACAGTTCTCAAACGTTCTCTTCTTCTTTCAATATCAGGACAGGTTGAAAATCCAGAAGAGTCAGACATAAAGACTCGTGATTTCTGCATTGAATGTGAAAAAGAAGAAAAGAACGAATGGGGACAATTATGGTAAATTTTTCTGAACATTTTACACATGAAATCTATTATTCTCAATACTTCATAACTATGAAACTCCTGCGATTCATTGTCTTTCTCAAATGGAACAGGAAAAACATTTTCCAAGTATTCATTGCTTTGGTTTCTGCCTTGTTTATTTACCGACTATGGACGGAGCAGACAATAGACAGCAAAGCTGAGAAACTGATTATATCACAAATGATAATCATTGCGAACATCATATTTGAAATCCAAAAATCTGTGAGTATTTAACTTTATTCATTCAACTTTTAAAACATCATCTTTTATGAAAACTTTATCTCGAAAAATCATGGCTTTCGCCTTCATGCTTCTGAGCGTGACTATTTCTGCCTTTGCAGATACATGGAAAGACCCTTCAACGGGCATCACTTGGACTTACACCGTTCTTGATGACGGTACTGTGGCTCTTGGAGGTGGAGGAACAAGTATTGACGATGCTGTAACAGCAGTTCCTAACACAACTACAGGAGAACTTGTCGTACCAGCCAAAATTAACGACATGGATGTTACATCAGTCATGGCCTACGCTTTTTACAACTGCCAAAAGATTACTTCTTTTCAGTTTGATACAACTATTTCATTGCAAGCTGATGCAAGTGCTATTTTCAGAAGTTGCATCGGGCTTACCAATATTGATTTCTTATCAAATTGGAACACAAGCAATGTAACCAACATGAGCTATATGTTTGGTACAACCAATTGGATAGTTTCTGGTACTTCTCCTGATGAAAAAATGATCATCGAAGATTTGACACCGCTCGCTAACTGGGATGTCAGCAACGTAACAGATATGAGTTACATGTTTGCAAGAAATACCAAAATCTCTGATTTGACACCACTAGCTAACTGGAATGTCAGCAATGTGAGAAATATGAGCGGTTTATTCATGCGTTGCTTTTATATCACAGATTTGACACCGCTCGCTAACTGGAATGTCAGCAATGTGAGAAATATGAGAAGGTTATTCTGTCTAAATTCAAATATCACAGATTTGACACCGCTCGCTAACTGGGATGTAAGTAATGTGACCAATATGAGCGATTTATTCGCCAGATGCTCAAAAATCACAAATCTTACACCACTTGCTAGTTGGGATGTTAGCAATGTAACAGATATGAGTGGTTTGTTCAGTAGCTGCTCAAAAATCACAGATCTGGCACCGCTCGCTAACTGGGATGTCAGCAATGTGAAAATTATGGGAAATACATGGACACAAACAACAATAGATAAAACAAAGTTTGGAGGTATATTTGCAAAATGCACAGGACTTACTGACCTGACACCACTTGCAAACTGGAATGTTAGCAATGCAACCAATATGAGCGATTTGTTTTTAGGTTGTACCAAAGTAGGCGATTTAACACCGCTCAAGAATTGGAACACAGGAAAAGTAACGAATATGAGCGGTATATTCATGGATGACAAAGGCATAACAGCTCTGGCACCGCTCGCTAACTGGAATGTCAGCAACATGACCAATGTGAGCAGTGCGTTTTACAACTGCACGGGAATTACTGACCTGGCACCGCTCGCCAACTGGAATACTGGAAAAGTTTCTAATATGAGCAGTGTCTTCAACAACTGCACGGGAATTACTGACCTGGCACCGCTCGCTAACTGGAATACAAGCAATGCAACCAATATGAGTAAAGTATTCTATCAGTGCACGGGAATTACTGACCTGACACCACTCAAGAATTGGAACACAGGAAAGGTAACGAATATGAGCGGTTTGTTCTACAGTTGCACGGGAATTACTGACCTGACACCACTTGCTAACTGGGATGTCAGCAAGGTGAAAATTTTGGGTGGAGAAGAATATATTTCAAGGAATCCATTATCTATCTTTTACAATTGCACAGGGATTACTGACGTA
>JAEEGL012846161.1_pt1 | contig 14558 bp, 6 predicted proteins | sample 9134231 | NCBI WGS metagenome assembly JAEEGL01 (sample SAMN16246548, study PRJNA631951) | gut metagenome | biome: gut microbiome; feature: rumen; material: fiber-attached | host: Bos | place: Iran: Karaj | collected 2018-10
CCATGACTTTGCCCTTTCCGGGTTCGCCATAGAAGCGATGGTAAAGGTACTGCTCCATGCAGATGCTCTGTCCGGGATGCAGCACGACGCGTCCGCCGGGTTCGATGACGTGTTCGATACCGTCGATGCGGAAGTGAACAGGCGTTGTGGCCATCTGTTCGTCCTTGTCTGCATTGTACAGCTCAATGACCAGGTTTCCTCCGCCTCGATTGATGATGTCCTCCATCTTCGACCAGTGGAAGTGCATCGGCGTCTCTTGTCCTTCCTGCACAATCATAATCTTCTCGGCGTAGGGTTTCTTATCGACACCGTACTTTCCGTTGCGCAAGGTGAACAGGAAGAGGCCGCGGCTCAGGAAGTCGCCCGAACCGAAGTCCGTGATGTCCCAACCCAGCATGCGCTCGGTGATATAGTTCACTTCATTGCGATGAGCCTTCCAGTCGGCCACGCTCCATGCAGCCCAGTCGGGCAGCACGAACTGACGCGATGCGAGGAATGCCTCGGCGTCGCGCATAATTTGATTGATTTCGCTGCGTTTCATGTTGTATTGTTATGAGTATTGTTACAGGTCGTTGATGTCGGAGGGCGGTGCATCGTCGGGCGCAACTCCCCATGCCTTGTTGGGTTGGCAACCCATAGTCAGTTCCAGTGTGCCGCCGGCAAGCAGGTCTTCGTGGGTAATCCAAGTGCGTGTATAGTCCTTTCCATTCAGGCGGACACTCTGTATAAACTTGTTCGCTTCCGAGAAGTTCTTGGCCTTCACGGTGAAGGTCTTCCCGTCGGGCAGGTGCATGGTGGTCGTCGCGAAGAAGGGCGAACCGATGACATAGTTGGTGGTGCCGGGCGTGACGGGGAAGAAGCCCATCATGGTGAAGACCACGAAGGCCGACATGCCGCCGCCGTCCTCATCGCCGGGCATGCCCAGATAGGTGTCGGTAAAGTACGTGTCGATAAGGGTGTGCAGGTACTTCTGCGTCTTCCACGGCGCGCCTACATAATTATATAGGTAGGGGATGTGGAAGCTTGGCTCGTTGCCCATCTGGAACATACCCATCAGTCCCGTGGCATCGGGCAGCGATTTGTAGAATTCCCAGCGACGTGTGCCCAATCCCATGTGGAAGAGCTCGTCAAGCTTGGCCTCGGCCTTCTTCTTCCCGCCCATCAGCTGGATAAGGCCCGAGAGGTCCTGCTTCACATCCCAGTTGAAGATGTAGGCATTGTTCTCCGTATAGTAGATGCGTCCGTCGGTGTTCGGATGGTATGGCTCAATCCATTCGCCCTGGGCATTCTTGGGCCACATCATGCCGGCATCCTCGCGGAAGACGTTGCGATAGTTGGCGGCCCGCTTCAGGAAGAGTTGCTCGTCGTCCGTCTTGCCCAGCACCTTTGCCAGCTTGGCAATACACCAGTCGCAATAGCTGTTGGCCGTCGTGATGGACACCGACTGGCGGCGTTCCCAGTTCTGGTCCACCTCCGGCACTGGCTCGGGGTCGTCCAAGCGCACGGCGGGGTAATAGCCGTGTTCGGTATAGAAGCTGTCGATGGAAACGGCAGGTCCTGCGTGCCAAGGCAGCAGGGTGCGTTCGAGTGAGTTCTTGCGGAGTCCTTCATAAGCCTCCTCGAGGTTGAAGCGCAGTCCCTTCGCCCATGCATCGGCCATCCAGACAGCCACGAAGTTACCTGCCATAGCCGTCCAGTTGCCGTTGGTAAGTGCAAAGCGCGGCATGATACCGCCGGCCTTATACATCTCGGCAAGGGAGTTCAGTTTATCGACCTCCATCTCGGGATTCAGGATGATATGCAGGGGCTCCAAGGCGATATGCGTATCCCACAGCCAGTTATCCACATAGAAGGGCGTTTCCGTCTCGTGCACCTTATGGTCCCATGCGTTGTAGTAGCGGCCGTATTCGTTGATGTTCACCATGCGCTCCGAGCAACGGTAGAGGGCGGTATAGAAGCTGCGCGTATGGGCTTCGGTGCCACCGCTCACCTCAATCTGTCCTAACCGCGCGTTCCACACCTTTGCGGCATCCTTCTTTACGCGGTCGAAATCAAAGTCGGGAATCTCACGCTCCATATTCTCGCGTGCCTGGTCGATGCTGACGTATGAGATGCCGTAACGCATCTTCACCTCGTTCCCGTCGCCCGAAGCGGCCAGCATCAGATGCTTCTTGTTCTCGCCCGAGTAACGGACATCGGTCATGTCGCGGTCGAACTCGGCATAGAGATAGGCCCTCATGTACTGGCCGTCTTCCCCTGGACCGAAATCGGACGTGCTCGTCACCACACGGGTGCCGTCGCTCGTGTATTCTCCCTTCGCGGCACGGGTGCGGAAGCGTATCCATTGCTGCCCGTCGCCGGTGTAGGTCAGGCGTACGATGCCGCTGCGGCACGAGGGGGTGAACTCGAGGTTCACGCCGTCAAGCTGTGCGCGGTAGTAGTGGGGGTGGCTCTCCTCGTTGTCGCACACGCCCGGCGTGTTCCACACGCTGTCGGGATTCTCGGTGCAGAAAGGCATGAAGCCAAACACCCAGTGGCGCCGGTGGTTAGGCATCTGGAGGGCGAAATCCTTTATCCAGTCGTCGAGCATGCCATTGCGAAGGGGCATGAAACGCAACATCTCGTTGGGCAGATGGATAGTTTGGCGTGTGGTTTCGAGCATGAAACTCACTCCGCCGACGGTCGGGTCGGCATATTCAACAAGGGATTTCTTGCTGCTGCGGTTGATATATATTGCAACGCATGCGCACACAAGCAGCCCAAGGATGATGGCAAGGCTTTTTTTCATTTCAAATGGGTTATTGGTTATAGGTTAGGGGTTATGGAAGTTTTCCTTTTTGGAGGGAGGCTTAGAGGGAGGCCACTCTCTCATTGCTCTCAAAGAGCTTGATGTGCTCGGCCACTACGTCGCGGGAGGCGTCTATCATCACTTGTTTCAGGGGGATATAGCCCACCTCGGGGTCTTTCTCCATCCTCTGCCGGATGCACTTCATAATGCCGCGCTGTATGGCAGTGGCCACGTTTATCTTGCAGATGCCGTTATGGATGCACGATTTGAAGTCTTCCTCGCTCGTGCCGCTACCGCCGTGAAGCACCAACGGCAGGCGGTTGGCTTCGTGAATCTCGATGAGGCGGCCGATGTTCAGCTGGGGTGTATGCACATAGTGGCCGTGCAAGTTACCGATGGCAATAGCCAGCGCATCCACACCGGTTGCTTCAACGAAGCGTACGGATTCTTCCACATCGGTGAACACGTCGGCAGTATCCACGCCCGAGTCGCCTACACGACCCAGCTCGGCTTCCACATCCACACCGGCAGCCTTGGCCATGCGTGCCACCAGTCGCGTGCTGTTCACGTTCTCTTCGAAGGGCAATGCGGCACCGTCGAACATTACCGATGTAAATCCCAAGCGTACCGCCCGCGCGCATGTCTCGAAGCTCTGCCCGTGGTCGAGGTGAACACAGACGGGCACACTCGAACGTTCGGCAGCGCGCAGGAAGAGCGGAGCCATCATCTCAAGCGGCGCTTCGGGAAACTGTACCTCGGCCAATTGCAGGATGATGGGTGAACGCAACTCTTCGGCTGCTTCCAAGGCACCCATCACATTCTCAACACTCAGGCAGTTAAATGCGCCAACGGCGTAATGCTTCTCGTTGGCATCACGCAGTATTTCACTCAATGTGCATAACATAGGCTGTGATTTTTGATTGAATACGTCTGGCTGTCGGAGGTAGTGTGTAGGGACGATCGGGCTCGAACCGATGACCTCTGCAATGTGACTGCAGCGCTCTAAACCAACTGGGCTACGCCCCTATGCTCTTTCAGCCTTTTTCGATACGACTCAGGGTACGCTCGCTTGTATTTGTACCCTTTTGCTCTGCAAAGTTACACAAATATTTCCGTCCCGCAATACTTTTTGGAAAAAAAATGTGCATGAAGGGAAAAAAAGAAAATGGAAAATATCCGCCCTGTGGTGCATGGCATTCCAAAAGAAATGTGTACTTTTGCACATTGTTAGCATAAAAAGAGAAGAGGAGGAGCAGCTATGAGCAATCATTTGGTGATTATGGCCGGGGGCGTTGGCAGCCGATTCTGGCCGATGAGTACGAAGGAAATGCCAAAGCAGTTCTGCGATGTGATGGGCTGTGGCAAGACGTTTATCCAACTGACGTACGACCGCTTTCGTGGCGTAGTACCGCCCGAGAATGTATGGGTGGTCACGTCGGCAGCATACGCGCCACTCGTGCGCGAACAGCTTCCCGACCTGCCGCAGAATCAGATACTGATGGAGCCGTGCCGCAGGAACACCGCCCCGTGCATCGCCTACGTGAGCTGGCGCATCAAGGCGCAGGACCCGCAGGCTTGTATCGTGGTGACTCCCAGCGACCACATCGTGATGGATGTCGATGAGTTCCGCCGCGTGGTGCGGTCGGGCCTGAAGTTCGTAGGCGAGACCGACGCCATCGTCACGCTCGGCATGAAGCCTACACGTCCCGAGACAGGCTACGGATATATCCAGGCCGACCTGGCCTATGCCACCGCCCGCAACAAGGAGATATTCCGCGTCGATGCCTTCCACGAGAAGCCCGACGAGGAGACAGCCCAGCAATACATCCAGCGCAACTACTTCTTCTGGAACGCCGGCATCTTCATGTGGAGCGTGAACACCATCATCAATGCCTTCCGCATCTATCAGCCGGAGATTTCGGCCATCTTCGAGGACCTGCTCCCCTACTACGGCACCGACGAGGAACAGCACTTCATCGACGAGCGCTTCCCGCAGTGCGAACCCATTTCGGTCGATTATGCCATCCTCGAGAAGGCCGAGGAGATTTTCGTCTTCCCCGCCGATTTCGGTTGGAGCGACCTTGGCACATGGGGCTCACTGCTCCTGAATTCGGCACGCGACACCCACGGTAATGCCTGCATCGGTCCCAAGATTGTCACGTCCGAGACCACGAACTGCATCATCCACACCACGGGCGAGAAGCGTGTCGTGGTGCAGGGCCTCGACGGCTACATCGTGGCCGAAAAGAACGGTTCCCTCCTCGTCTGCAAGCTCTCCGAGGAACAACGCATCAGGCAGTTGAGTGAGGAATAATACTGGCCCCTCTCCCAACCTCCCCCGGAGGAGGGAGGAGTAAAGACCTCTATAAATTTTGAATTCATGAAAACATTGCTCTCCCTACCCCCCAACCTCGTGGAAAGTTTCCACGATGTTACATCGCTGCCGCACGACGAATTCTTCTGTACGTCCGACCCTGTCGGACAGCGGCTCGGTTCGGGCGGCGGGACGATATGGCTGCTCGAGGAGTGTCATCGGCACGAAGCACCACAATCCGACTTCCACGAATGGCTGGCACAAAGGCCACGCCTCTTGATGCATGCCGGCGGACAAAGCCGCCGACTGCCGGCCTATGCACCGAGCGGCAAGATACTGACACCTGTTCCCGTATTCCGATGGACACGCGGCCAACGCCTGGGGCAGAACCTGCTCGAGTTGCAACTCCCACTCTGCCAGCGCATCATGGAGCATGCACCGAAGTCGCTACACACAATGGTGGTGAGCGGCGATGTCTTGGTGCGTGCCGGACGCTTGCAGGAGATACCCGAGGCCGACGTTATCTGCTACGGCCTTTGGAGCGATGCCACAGTAGCCACACGGCATGGTGTCTATCTCTCGCGCCGCGAGACACCCGACCGCCTCGACTTCATGCTGCAGAAGCCGTCGATGGAATGCCTCACCACGCTTGCCCCCACCCATCTCTTCCTGCTCGACATCGGCATCTGGCTCCTGAGCGACCGCGCCGTCGAACGCCTCATGCAGAAATGCCGTGCGGCCGACGGCACGCTGCAGGCCTACGACCTCTATGCCGACTTCGGACGCGCCTTGGGCGACCATCCCTCACAATACGATCCTCTGCTCGCCGACCTCAGCGTGGCCATCCTGCCCCTGCCCGAAGGCGAGTTCTACCACTACGGCACGTCGGCCGACATCATCCGCAGCACGATGGCCGTCCAGAACCGCGTCCACGACCAGCGCGCCTTCACCCGCCTCGGCGTGAAGCCTCATCCCAGCCTCTTCGTGCAGAATGCCCAGCTCGCGCAGCCGCTCACAACGGCCAACGAAAACGTATGGATTGAGAACTGCGTGCTCGGCAGCGGCTGGCAGCTCTCGGACGACCATATCATCACCGGCGTGCCCGAGAACGACTGGCAGCTCTCACTGCCTCGCGGCGTCTGCCTCGATGTGGTGCCAGTGGGCGCGCAGGACTACGTGCTCCGTCCTTATGGATTTTACGACGCCTTCCGCGGCAGCCTTGCCGACAAGGAGACGCAATACATGGGGCAGCCCGTTGCCGAATGGCTGGCTGCCCGGCATCTCACTGCCCAACAAATCGAGGGCAGCGAGGACATGCAGACGGCACGCCTCTTCCCCGTCGTCGCCTCGATGGCTGAGATGGGGCAGATGCTCCACTACATGATCGACAGCCCGGGACATGCCGAAGGAGAGGCACTATGGAAACGCGCCCGCAAGCTCTCGGCCGAGGAAATCAGCGCGCAGGCCAATCTGCGCCGACTCTGCGCACAGCGTGTCGCCATGCGGGCCGCCTCGTGGCCGGCACTTGCCGACAATCATCGCCTCAGCGTCTTCTATCAGCTCAACCTGGCCGATGCCGCACGCGAGTTTGCCGCATGCCACATCCCCGAACCGGCTCCGCTCCCCGACTCCGAACCGCTCATGAAGCGCATCAGCGACCAGATGTTCCGTTCCCAGCTACGACGCTTGCAGGGTCGCTCGGGCGACGAGCACGAAGCCCAGGCCTTCAGCCTGCTGCGACAGGGCCTCACGGCGCAGGTGCTCTCCCACAAGCAGGAGCCGCAAATGGGTGTCTGTCCCGACCAGATCGTCTGGGGACGTAGCCCGGTACGTATCGACGTGGCCGGCGGATGGACCGACACACCACCCTACTGCCTGACGAATGGCGGAAACGTAGTGAACCTGGCGGTCGAACTCAATGGACAGCCACCGCTACAGGCCTACGTGAAGCCCTGCCGCGAGCCGAAGATCATCCTGCGCTCCATCGACCTCGGCGCGATGGAGGAAGTGACGACCTACGAACAGCTGTCCGACTTCATGCGCATCAATTCGCCGTTCTCCATCCCCAAGGCTGCCCTCTGTCTGGCAGGCTTTGCCCCGCAGTTCAGCATGCGAAGCTACGCCTCGCTCGAGGCACAGCTAAAGAGTTTCGGCTGCGGCATCGAGCTCACTCTCTTCTCGGCCGTACCCGCAGGCAGCGGATTAGGCACGAGCAGCATCCTGGCAGCCACGGTGCTTGGCGCATTGAGCAACTTCTGCGCACTCGGATGGGACCAGACGGAAATCGGTCACCGCACACTCGTCCTCGAGCAGATGCTCACCACGGGCGGAGGATGGCAAGACCAATACGGCGGCATACTGCCGGGCATCAAACTCCTGCAGACCGTCCCAGGCTTCGACCAGAAACCCCGCACACGCTGGCTGCCCGACGCACTCTTCACCAAGCCCGAATGGAGAGACTGCCACCTGCTCTACTATACAGGTATCACCCGCACGGCCAAGCACATCCTGGCCGAAATCGTGCGCGGCATGTTCCTCGGCGAGACAAGTCATCTGGCGCTGCTCGATGCGATGAAACAGCATGCGCTCGACCTCTACGAGGCGATCACGCAAAATCAGTTTGAGGTGTATGGCACGCTTGTACGCAAGACATGGCAGCAGAATCAGGCGCTCGACACGGGCACCAATCCTCCCGCCATCGAGGCGCTCACCCGTCTGGTGGACGACCTCTGTCTGGGCTACAAGCTTCCCGGTGCAGGCGGTGGCGGTTTCCTGTATATGGTAGCGCGCGACCCCGAAGCTGCAGCACGCATTCGGCGCATCCTCACGGAGCATCGGCCAAACGACAATGCTCGCTTCGTGGAAATGACCCTCAGCCACACCGGCCTGCAAGTGAGCCGTTCGTGAAACCAAAAGAGGCAAGAGCAGACGAAGATAATGCCCACTGGATTTAGGTGTGTTCTAATAATCAACAACTTCAAGTGGATTATCTTTGTCTATGCTTGCCTCTTTTTGGCATCCTTGGACTTCGTCCGAGCCTGCTTTCGCTCGGGAAAGTCGAAGCATAGTTCAAAGCGAAATTTTAGAACCCACATATAAAACTCCAGAATGTGAAAAACATCTATCACATCTATCACATCTATCACAAACCCGCTGCTGTAAAGGAATTGGGGAGTGATAGATGGTGTGATAGATGTGATAGATGAACCCGAAAAATGGGGATTGAGACGCATTTTCCGACTTATTTCCGTGCAAAAAACGCGTTTTATCGGCCAATATTTGCCGTTTTTTCGTCGCTGTCTCTTAAATTTTGTGTCGAAAACGTCTCATAAAAGCAGTTTTGTGTTTAGATTTTACAAAAAACCCGAAAAAGCTTTTTTTAGGCTTGAAAAGCGGATGTTTTTTTGGGGGGGGATGTTTGTAATAACAAAGATCGAGCGCGATGGCCATCGTTACACACAGCCGTAAAACGATTACAGCGTGATGTAAAACGATTACACCCATGATGTAAATGAATTACACAGCTGATGTAGAAGTGTGTAAAACGGGTTGCATCGCTTGTGTGACGCAGTTAATTTGCACGAAATTGCTTTCGAAATACCATTCATTTTCGCAAAATCGCCTCCGAATTCCCAAAAAGTCGTTCAGAATTGCGTTTAAAACGCTTTTTTGCGCGAATTCTGACCCTAAAATGCGTGTGAAATCCCATTTTTGGCAATCATCTATCACATCTATCACACCATCTATCACTCCCCAATTCCTTTACAGCAGCGGGTTTGTGATAGATGTGATAGATGTTTTTCACATTCTTGAGTTTTATGTCTTTTTAGTTTTCGTCGGACTCACGTTAAGACAGACAAAGAGCAGTTCAAAGCTGAATTTTAGGACTCACCTATAAACTGCCCGGCTGTCTCCCTCTCGTCTCCCCCCTCACGGGGGAGAGAGGCTGGTCTTTATCATTATTTCGCTCCGTCGATGGTAAAGAAATCTCCAATGTTTCCATACAAATCGGGCTGCTTAGACATTTTGGCGATAAGTGGTCCATCATCTTCAGGGAACCCATCAGCGACAATAGGATGTTTACCCACACTCTCCTTGTCGTCGGCGTATACAACGGCATTCGTGGCGCGCGGGTCGTCCCAATAAGGCTTCACGGTGTAGTATAACTTGTTAGGAACCTCATTGCCATCTGCGTCACGAAGTTCTTTTGTACCATGCCAAGTAGTTTGGAACGTAAAGATAAAGGTATAGCGACCCGAACGATTTGCATCGACCTTGAAGATCTTATGAGAGTTCTTTAATCGTTTCTTATATGGGTCATACATCTTCACGTCGAGTCCCCAACCCTTCATGCGGCTGGCACCCATTACATCCACAACGACATAGAACGAATATTCGTAAGCATCAAAACCAAATTCATCAGATACGCCATACTGATCAACAAAGTCTGCCTCATGAACCTTGCCTATGTATTTGCACGATAGTTGCTTCGTAAATAACGTATAGATATAGGGTTCGGCCACGCTCTGCCAGCTGGTCACGTCATCTACGACAACCATTTGGTCTTCATCTATCCATTGCACTGCCTCCCAGGGGAAGTCGTCGGAGGGGTCGTAGTCGTCTTTGTAACAATAGAAGATGGGCATCATGTGCACCTCGTCAATCTTATCCACCTTGTACTTCTTGGCCATCTCCCCGAGGTTGCCGTTCCATAGGAACGAGTAGGACGTGTTGGACTTCGCTGGCTTCCAGTCGCCCATGTCGGGTATCGTTTCGTAGCCATAGTTCTTCTCCTCGCCTATCTGCGACCGCAACGGATACATGTACGTCCAGTGATTGTCCTTGATGGGGCCGAAGTAAATCCTCATGCCGGGATAGTATGTATTTTTTTTCATGAAGATTTTTTTCCAGGTAGACATATCGTCCACCCACATGGTGGCTGAGACATAGCCCGATTCGTCATCGTAATCGTCCCCCATCAGATAGCCGAAGTTTACACCGCTTGTCACATTCTTCACGTTGGGGCCGATATTTATACTCGCGCCGCTACCTCCAAAATCATGGTTGTCGCCCTTGTATAATTGTTTATTCCAGAGATCGATGCCTAACGGAGCCACAAACATCTGCACGTCCCAATACCAGAATGCTTTGAACGAGACAGAACCGCCGAGACCACCAAACTGTAAACCATCCGTGCCATCACTGGTTTTTATACTCATAAGATTTATGCTAACCTCGCCCTCTGCGTAGGCTTCTGCATTGATACCAATCGTCACGCCCACGCTGGCGCCCACCTCGATGCCGGCAAAGCCACGTGCGGATGCACCTATCTTGATGGAAGCATTACCCACGGCTTCGCCACCCGAGATATGTCCCTTTTCGACCAGTTCATCATAATCTTCTACTTTTCCATTCTCTACCTTGTGAATGCTTCTCACCCTGTCGGTCGTGTAAGTTAGCGAAACGGCAACTGAACCATTTACCTCTATGATGGGGGTGATTTGCGCTCCCAGGATGGCTGCCACGGGCACTCCGCACACGACACCCAGAGGAAATCGGACTTTAATATGATCCCACGAATAGGAGCAACTGGTCTTGAGACCATGGTTAGGCATTATCCTGGGAATCTTCGAGGCCCTCGAAAACTCTTTCATTTGGGCAATCATGTCCTCAGAATTCCCATAGGTGGCATGCGTGTTCTGATTTCTCTTGAACGAAGCACTGGCCGACACGCCGGCTTCAGCCTTTATGGTGATATCTTTCCACGTTTCTGTGTATTTGAACTCATACTTCCTGTCCTTGTATTCCTCAATGTGTACTTTCTCATAACTTACGATTTTAAGGCCGATACCAAGATAAGGATCCCAGTTGCCGCTGATAATATCACTCATATTACTACGGGCTGAGGCGGCAGATGCCTTCAGTCGGTTACCCAAAAAATTCCACGCCGTGCCCAGTGCCCCCGACAACTCTTCCAGTCCGTCCAAGTCGCGTGTGTCCCAGAACTGATCCACCCACTCTGTCGTGGCAAAGCCCTTCTTGTACATCTCCTGACTCTCCTCATCCCAGTCCTTGCCTTTGTCTTTCTTTTCCTCTTCTTCTTCACCTTCTTCTTCTTCACCGCGCGTGCGTGCCAGATAGCGTTTCAGCGACTTGCGCTTGGCGCCGGCCGGGCGCAGGCCCCTGGCCACGTCATAGTCGTTCCAGTCCATGATGACCGAGTCGCCCGTCTCGGGGTCAATCATCAGCTCGTAGCCATAGTCCTTCAGCTCCTCCTCCGAGAGTCCGCTCAGGTCGGGGCAGCCCACAGGGGCATCTATACAGATATTCAGGTGCTCATACACCTCTTCGGCGCTCACCTTCTTGGCCGTCACCTTCAGGAAGCCGCCCACGTCCTCCACGGCGATGGCCTCGTGGTTCAGTCCCCAAGGCAGGGCGTGCGTGATGTGCGACGCCAGCTTCATGCCCACGTAGGGCCGCCACTGGCGGGGTATATCGGTGGAGAAGTAGAGGATGCTGTCGCTCTCCACGCGCACCAGATATTTCTCCTGGATGTTGTCCGTCAGGTTGAGCACGCTGTCCTTGAACTGAAAGGAGATAGTGCCGAACTCATCATGCTGGGTGTAAAGCTCGCCCACGCCCTTCTCCTCGTCGGGCATGATGTACTCATCCAACGTCAGGGTACAGCTGGAGAGGAGGAAGATAAAAAGGAAGAAAAAGCCTCTCCCCCAACCCCTCCCCAATAGGGAGGGGAGTTGGTTATTCGATACTGATATATGTTTCTTTGTGTTCATAGCTGAAACGGTATTCTGGTCAATGTTCAATCGTCAATCGTCAATGGTCAATGGTCAATCGTCAATGGTCAATCGTCAATGGTCAATGGCTTCAAAACTCAATCTTATACAAGTTCGACAACATGCCGTGTGTCTCGCCGTCAAACTCAGCCGTCTGCGCACTACGGTAGAGCCAGAACGTCTTCTTGTTGTAGAGGCGGAACGTGATGCGTGGTCGATACACTACGGGGGGATCGTCGGGGTCGTCGGGATCATCGGGGTCGTCAGGAAAGACAGGTAAATCGTCGAGCGACGTGAGACTATTGTTGCCCACACGAAGTAAGGTGAGCGACACGCCGTGGAAGGAGAGCGGCTCTCCGACACCTCGGCATTCATCGCCGATATAGGCGGCCACAAGCATGTCCTCGGTGAGCGGCTTGCCCTCGTATGTGACGTTGGCATAGAAGACGGTCTCGTAGGGATAGTCTTCCGGAGCGATATCCCAGCGATCCATGACATAGACGACGCAGCTGTCCTTCAGCCGGGCCGATACCGATTCCACGTAGAGCGTCGTCCAGCCCTTGCCCACGGCTTCGATGCGTCCACTGAGCAGGTTCACGCTGACCACGCCGGTATCCGAGGACGTCACGAAGATGTCGCGTATGTTCAGCGTGTCGGGCTTGAAGGACGGCACCAGCGACACAGTGTCGCCCTGCATCACGTAAATCGTGTCGAAGTTCAGCGCCATTTCGGCTGCCACCTTCGAGAAGTCGCCGTCCACATCGAAGTCGAGCAGCTCGCAACTGGTCATCTGCGTGACGACAGCCACACAGCAGAGCAGGCGCATTATCTTTTTTCTTTTCTTCATAGACCTATATTTTCTTAACAGCCTTCCTCCCCTCCCTCACGGGGGAGGGGTCGGGGGAGAGGCTACTCATTCTTCGTTATATTGGGCGCAATGATGCTCACCGTCTCCGAGTCGGAACTGCGGCGCCCGTCGCTGAACTGCAAGCGCACGTAGTACTCGGCTTTCTCGCCGGCTTTCAGGGTGTGCTCCACGTAGGTGCGGTCTGCCTTGGCCACCGCCATATAGTATCTGAAACGCTTCTCGTTCGGTCCCTTGCGGAAGATGGCCCAGTACCAGTCGCCCTCGGGTATCTTGGCGGCATCGGCTTCCCAGCCCAGCACCACGGCCTTGTCGAAGACATCGTAGTTGCATTCGAGATGAATATTGACATCGACGGTGCGCGGGCCCTGATGCTCCCAGCTGACGGCCAGGCTGGTGCTGACGAAAGGCGAGGCATTCGTGCTCGTCATCCAGTAATAGTAGCGGTCGCGTGACGAGAAGGGCGGGTTGTCGTCGATGATGAACTTGTAGTTGTGCACCTTGGCGGAGTCGGCCGTCCAGTGGCCGATGACTTGCGGCTCGCCTCTCTCGCCCAGACGGCGGTAGAGCGTGTGCTCCTTCATGTCGGCATCCATACCCACAATCCACTCCATGTGCATGCCCGTTGCATCATCATGGCTCGAGATGCCCAAGTGGGGCTCCGTGGGCGGCGTGATGTGGGGACGTTCCACCTGTATCCAGTCGCTCCACTGGCCGATGTTGGTGCTCTGGTCTATCGCGCGCACCTTATAATAGATGTACTTCTGGTTGGTGCGCAGGTTCACCGAGTCGGTGAAAGTCGATTGACGGATACCGCCCTCGTTGCGGAGGAGGAAGTCGTGGATGGAGTCGTTGGCAAAGGCGACGTCGAAGTAGTCGATGTCATCGTCCTCGGCCAGCGGTTGCCAGTAGAGGTCGATATATGCCCATTCGGTGTTCAGCACGATGCTGTCCTGTGCCAGGCTGTCCTGTGCCACGTTTTCTATGGCCTTGTCGTCGGCTGCGAGGCTGTCCGTGGCGAGGCTGTCGGCCTCAACGCGTTCACGCGGAATCACGATGGGGCGCACGGTGGCGGTGAAGTTCAGGGGAACGCCCGGTGCCTTGTAGTCCGTCAGGGTTATCTGCTGCATGAGCGACTTCGACTCGTTGCCCGTGTCGTCGTAGGCCGAGAGGTACATCATGCCCGTGCGCTTGCCCGTCATATCCACGGAGAGGATGGTGTCGGTGGGTGCCAGCAGCTCGAAGTTCATGGCCTGCCAGCCCAGTCCCTTGTCGTCGCGCACGGGACGATAGAAGAGGCGGTAGCCGGCAAGGTCCTGCTCCAGCGTGTCCTTGCGCCACACCACATGCGCGGTCACCTTTGCCATCGGGTCGATGCTGTCGGGGCGCTCGATGACGATGACTTTCAGCTCCGGCGGGGTGGGCGGTTCCACGTCGGGCAGCATGATGCTGTGCTCGGCCGGGCCGTTGAGTTCGCCGAAGGCATCGTAGGGCCAGAAGCGGTATTCCCACATGCCCAGCTCAGGCACGGAATCGGCAAAGAGGCAGTAGTCCTCGCCCTCGGGCTGTTCCACCATCGAGACGTAGGGCCTCACGGTGATGCGGTGCCAGATGTCCTGGACGGCCTTGCCCTCGAGGTCCATCGTGCGGCGACGGTCAATCTCGTAGCTCGAGTACTTGTCGTCCCACCAGCCGATGGCGAGGCTGCCGTTGGAGGTACCCAAGGAATCCACCATAGCGGGAGAGAAGCCTTCCTTCACGTAGGGCACGTTCACCACCTCCTCCGCCACGCCGGGC
>JAEEGL012722449.1_pt1 | contig 14557 bp, 11 predicted proteins | sample 9134231 | NCBI WGS metagenome assembly JAEEGL01 (sample SAMN16246548, study PRJNA631951) | gut metagenome | biome: gut microbiome; feature: rumen; material: fiber-attached | host: Bos | place: Iran: Karaj | collected 2018-10
TCATGCCGGGTCTTCCGTGGCAGGCCTTGAACTTCTTGCCGCTTCCGCAAGGGCAGGGATCGTTGGGATATACCTTCTGGGCTGCTCTTGTCTTGGGAGCTCTGGGGCCGGAATCATCCTTGTTGGTTCCGGTAACCTGAGCAACCTGTTCACGCTCAACCTTCTGCTCTACCTTGATATGCATAAGCATCTTGACGGTATCTTCCTGAATGTTCTGGATGAGCTCGTCAAACATTGCATAGCTCTGGTTTCTGTATTCGATAAGGGGATCCTTCTGGCCGTAGGATGCAAGTCCTGCGCCCTGTTCCATTATTGCCATATCGTCAATATGGCCCATCCACTTGCGGTCGATGGTACGGAGAAGGATAACTCTCTCTATTTCACGGATCTGTTCAGGATCGGGGAATTCAGCTTCCTTGGTCTCATAGAACTTAACAGCCTCTTCCTTGAGAGTCTGCTTGATGCTGTTCTTTTTGAGCTTGCTCATTCTCTCGCTTGTTACGGGCTCAAGAGGAATGATGGGAAGAAGGAGTTCATTGAGCTCCACAAAATCCCAGTTCTCGGGATTGACGTCATCATTGATACATGTATCAACGCATCTCTCGACAATATCGGTGATCATCTTGTAGATGTAATCACGCATGCTTTCGCCGTCGAGAACTTTACGTCTCTCTTCATATATGATCTCTCTCTGCTCGCTCATGACACGGTCATACTCGAGGAGATTTTTACGGATTCCGAAGTTGTTGGACTCGATCTTCTTCTGTGCGGACTCGATGGCACCGGTAAGAGCCTTGTGCTCGATCTCCTGTCCCTCGGGAATACCAAGGGCGTTGAACATGGAGATAAGTCTCTCGGAACCGAAGAGTCTCATAAGATCATCTTCAAGTGAAATATAGAACTTGGATTCACCGGGGTCTCCCTGTCGTCCGGAACGTCCGCGGAGCTGGTTATCTATACGTCTTGATTCGTGACGCTCGGTACCTATGATCTTAAGACCGCCGGCTGCAAGTGCTTCTTCATCAAGCTTAATATCGGTACCACGACCTGCCATGTTGGTGGCGATGGTTACGTTACCGTGAATACCTGCCTGTGCAACGATCTCTGCTTCTCTTTCATGGAACTTCGCATTAAGGACTTCATGCTTGATTCCGGCTTTGCTGAACATCCTGCTGAGTTCCTCGGATGCATCGATGTTAATGGTACCGATGAGGACAGGCTGTCCCTTTGCATGTGCTTCCTGAGTTGCAAGAAGGATGGCGTTAAGCTTCTCCTTCCTGGTCTTGTAAACCGCATCCTGAAGATCGATTCTCTGGACAGGTTTATTGGTGGGAATGGTGATAACATCCATTCCGTAGATTTCCCTGAACTCGGCTTCCTCGGTGAGTGCGGTACCGGTCATGCCGGCCTTTTTCTCGAAGAGGTTAAAGAAGTTCTGGAATGTAATGGTAGCAAGAGTCTTGGACTCGCGCTTAACCTTAACATGCTCTTTAGCTTCAATGGCCTGATGGAGACCGTCGGAGAATCTTCTTCCGGGCATGATACGTCCGGTAAATTCGTCTACGATAAGGATCTGATCATCCTTAACAACATAGTCCTGATCCCTGTGCATGAGGTTATGTGCTCTGAGGGCAAGGATGATGTTATGGTTGATCTCGGTATTCTCAGGGTCGGAAAGGTTCTCTATATGGAAGAACTGCTCTACCTTTGCGGTTCCGGCCTCGGTAAGGTTAACGATCTTATCCTTCTCGTTAACTACGAAATCACCGGTTTCCTCCTGGGTTATACCCATGATGGCGTCCATCTTGGAAAGCTCTTTGACATCGTCGCCGCGCTTGAGCTGTCTTGCAAGAAGATCGCACATCTCGTAGAGTGCGGTGGATTTGCCGCTCTGTCCGGATATGATGAGAGGTGTTCTTGCTTCGTCGATAAGAACGGAGTCAACCTCGTCGATGATACAGAAGTTGAGGTCTCTTAAAACGAGCTGCTTCTTATATATAGCCATGTTATCTCTCAGATAATCAAAGCCCAGCTCGTTGTTGGTTACATATGTAATGTCGCAGTTATACGCCTGCTGCCTCTCCTCTGAACTCATGGAGTTGAGAACAACACCGACAGTAAGGCCGAGGAATCTGTGAACCTCGCCCATCCACTCTGCGTCACGGTTTGCCAGATAGTCATTGACCGTTACGATATGAACGCCCTTGCCGGCAAGTGCATTAAGATATGCAGGGCAGGTGGAAACAAGGGTCTTACCTTCACCGGTTCTCATCTCGGCAATCCTGCCCTGATGAAGTACGATACCACCGATAAGCTGTACCCTGAAGTGCTCCAGTCCAATGGCTCTCTTAGCAGCTTCCCTTACAACGGCAAACGCTTCGGGAAGAATGTCGTCAAGGGTTTCTCCCTTTTCAAGGCGTTCCTTGAACCAGGGGGTCTTAGCCTTAAGCTCTTCATCCGAAAGTGCCTGCATTTCGGGTCTTAAACTCTCGATCTTGTCTACGATCGGAGTGATTCTTTTAAGTTCGCGTTCGGAATGTGTTCCGAATATTTTATCTGTCAGTTTCATAATATGCCTTTTACCTCACAACAGCATATTTTAACAGATAAGGGGTGCGGTTTCAATGAAAAAGGTTTTTTGGCGGAGCGCTTGAATTAATACGGATACTTCCTATATAATCAGCATTGTAAACGCTTACAGTAATTCACCCGAAAATGAACCGGAGGAGCCGTGAAAGAACATACCGTAACTATATACGACATATCTGAAAAAGCCGGCGTTTCCATCGCCACAGTATCCAGAGTTCTGAACAATTCAAGCAATGTAAGTGATAATACCCGCAAAAAGGTTCTGGCGGCCATCAAGGAAACCGGATATACTCCCAACGCTTTTGCCAGAGGCCTGGGACTGAACACCATGAAAACCATCGGTATTCTTACAGCCGACTCCTCGGACCTGTATCTTGCCAAGGCAATTTACTATTTTGAGGAAGAATTACGAGCAAGCGGCTATGATTCCCTTCTGTGCTGCACCGGTTACGAGCTCAAGGATAAGAAGGCGGCAATTGACCTTCTCATCAGCAAGAAGGTGGACGGAATCATCTTCGTCGGTTCACATTTCGTATATCCCGATGCGTGTGACAATAAGTACATATATAACGCTTCGGAAAAAGTACCCGTAATGCTCCTCAATGCGGAAGTCGAAGGTGACAATATTTTCTGCGTAAGTTCTGATGACCACGACAGTGTATACAGAGCAACCATGAAGCTGGTGGAATCCGGCTACAAAGATATCCTCTACTATTACAATGCCAATTCCTACTCCGCTCATCTCAAAGAAAGAGGATTCAGGGATGCGATGAAGGACTCCGGAATTGAAGTCACCGAAAGACAGTTCCAGTTCTTCGACGGATCAAACGAAGATATACACGCAATGTCGGCACAGCTGGAGAAAGCAGCTTCCGCAGGACTTAAATTCAATGCAGTGGTTGCTTCCGATGACACTCTGGCTCTCAGCGCAGTCAGATATGCCAGGGCAAAGGGATATAAATTACCCGAGGATTTTGCGGTTATCGGATATAACAATTCCATGCTCACAACCTGCTGTGAGCCCGAGATCACATCAATAGATAATAAGGTAGAAACACTTTGCAGGCATCTTACTTCCATACTTCTGGGAGTATTATCAGGCGAAGAAATGCCCAAAAAGACCGTATTCAAAGCCGAACTGGTTGAAAGAGGAACCACTTCCCTCAAAAAGGACTGATTCGGATAATGTATTACCCTATATAAAGGAGGCTTAATAGCGTGAAATCATTTATGAACGAGGAGTTTTTACTGGAAAGCGAAGTCGCATCCAAGCTCTACCACGAGTATGCGGAAAAAACTCCTATCTTGGACTACCACTGCCACATCTCTCCTCAGGAGATCGCTGAGGACAGAAAATTTGACAATATCGCCCAGGTATGGCTGGGAGGCGATCATTATAAATGGCGCTACATGAGAAGCTGCGGTACCGAAGAAAAGTATTGCACCGGGAATGCTTCAGATCATGACAAGTTCATCAAGTGGGCTGAGTGTCTTGAAAAAGCTATCGGCAACCCTCTTTATCATTGGAGTCACCTGGAGCTTCAGCGTTACTTTGATTTCCATGGTCACCTCACCTCCGAAAACGCAGAGGAAGTATGGGAACTTTGCAACAAAAAGCTTGCAGATCCTTCCATGAGCGCACGCGGCATTATCAAAAAGAGCGGAGTAACCCTGATCTGCACTACCGACGATCCCATTGACGATCTTCACTGGCATAAACAGATTGCAGAAGATCCCACCTTTGACGTAAAGGTTCTTCCCGCATGGCGCCCTGATAAAGCCATGAACATAGAAAAACCTGATTTCACGGATTACCTGGCTAAACTCGCCAAAGCCGCAGGAACAGGTGAGATAAAGACTTGGAAGGATTTAAAGAATGCTCTTTCCGCAAGAATGGACTTTTTTGACAAGCAGGGCTGCGTAATCTCCGACCATGGTCTCGATTATGTAATGTACTCTCCCGCTACCGATGAAGAAGCGGACCAGATCTTAGCTCAGAGACTTGGCGGAAAAACCGTAAGTAAGGAAGACGAGATCAAATTCAAGACCGCCTTCATGCTCTTTATGGCAAAAGAGTACGCTGCACACGACTGGACCATGCAGCTTCATTACGGATGTAAGAGAAACAACAACACCCGCATGTTCGAGGCTACCGGTCCCGATACAGGATACGACTGCATCGACAACCACACTCCTGCGGCTCAGGTAGCCGATTTCCTGAACGCACTGGATATGGACAACAGCCTTCCCAGAACCATACTTTATTCACTGAATCCCATCGACAATGCTTACATCGGAACAATCCTCGGATGTTTCCAGGATTCCTCTGCGGTCGGCAAGCTCCAGCAGGGTAGCGCATGGTGGTTCAACGATCACATTAACGGAATGACCGACCAGATCAAGTCCCTTGCATCTCTCGGAAACCTCTCGGGATTTGTGGGAATGCTCACCGATTCCAGATCGTTCCTAAGTTATACAAGACACGAGTATTTCAGAAGAATACTTTGCAACATAATCGGCAACTGGGTTGAGAACGGAGAATTCCCCGAGGACTACAGGATCCTTGGTAAGATCGTAGAAAACATCTCTTACTACAACGCAGTCAGATATTTCAAGTTCCCTCTTGAAGGAAAATAAGGTGACACCGGGGACGCTTCTGTTTTGTCATCAGCATAAAAACAAATTAAAAAGGAGTAGCTAAAAGCTACTCCTTTTATGTTGACCTTTATCCTTGATGACAAAACGGAAGCGTCCCCGGTGTCACCTCGTCACTTCTCCTCCGGAATCACGTTGGGGGCTTTCTTACCCTTAGCGATCATTACTTCGTTGATCTTCTTCATGATCTGAAGCTTTACGTAATCGGATATCTCTTTGGATTTCATATCCTTGTAATCTTCATAATAGAGAGGCTCAAGATAGTGAACCTGAGTGGTGATCCTTGCAAGGATGTTTACACCGAAGGCTCTGTAGGAATCGATTATGGCTACGGGAACGATCGGGCACTTTGCTTTCATCGCCGCCTTAAAAGCACCGGGCATAAATTCCTGAACCATATTTCTGTTGTGGTAATATCCGCCTTCCGGGAAAAGAATGAAAATACTGCCATCCTTAACCTTATCTGCAACATCCTGAATGCTCTTTACCTGAGAACGCATATCCGACTTATTAAGCCGGCATCCCTCAAGTACATCCACCATCTCATCGGCGAGAGGAAGTCTTGATCTCACCTCATCCATAACAACCGTACATGGTCTGTCATGTGAATACACGATACCGAGAACATCGTATTTTCCCTGATGGTTGGGGAACATCACGTATCCGCCTTCCTTGGGCAGATTCTCCATCCCGAATGCCTTGGTCCTGATGCGGCCGTTTCTCATGCACTGAATGACCATTCTCTTAACAAAGGCATAACGCTCTTCAAGAGGATATGAATCAAAATGGCTCATGATGTATCTGGACTTGATCATGAAGTAGATGATCCATGGGATCGAAACGATTATTGTCAAATAGAATCTAAGCATTTTACCGTGCGGAGCAAAGCTCGTAAAAGTTGACGTTATATACTGTAAAGTTTAAAATAAATCGATATGATTTTATCATAATGAAAGGCTTTTTACCATGATCAAAGCAGTTATTTTCGATCTCGACGGAACAATACTCGATACCGAAAAATACTACCGTATATGCTGGCCGAAAGCCTGTGAGCATTTCGGTTTTACCATGACGGACGATATGTATCTGCAGCTGCGCAGTTTCGGAAGACCTTTTGTGTACGACAAGTTCAGGGAATGGTTCGGAGATTCCTTTGATTACGATAAGGTCCGCGCGTACAGAAAGGACATATACGAAGAGATCGTCAAAGAGCACGGCATAAGCCTTAAGACAGGTGCATTAAATGCTCTTACCTGGTTAAAAGAAAACGGGATTTTAAGAGCCGTTGCAACCGCCACCGATCTGGAAAGAACCGGCAGGTATCTGAAAAGCGTCGGACTTGACGGAAGCTTTGACAAAATTTGTTCCGCAGCCGATTGCAAATTCGGAAAGCCCGCCCCCGATGTTTATCTGGAAGCCGTAAGACAGCTTGGGCTTGATCCTTCCGAATGCATAGCGGTGGAGGATGCACCAAACGGAATACTTTCAGCAAGCAGAGCCGGTTTGAAAGTTGTCTTCGTACCCGATCAAAGAGAAAGCGAGCCTGAGGTTGAGCACCTGTGCATGGCTAAGATAAAAACACTGGATGATCTTCCGAAGGTGATCATAAATGAATAAGAATAAATTTGTAACCTGGGCAGGCAAAGACAGGTTTAAGGATAATAAAAAAGAATTTGCCGCAAATGTGATCATGGTTGTGATTGCGGTTTTGTGCATGGGAATATCTCTCGGATTCCTGCTTGAGACAGACCTCGGAACCGATCCCTACACATTCATGAATGTAAGCATTGCGGGCAGGATCGGATGGACTCTCGGCAATTGGCAGTTTGCTTTAAATGCCGTAATGTTCATTATAGTGATACTGATCACGGGAATCGGACTCATAGGTCCCGGTTCCGTTGCAAACATGATACTGGTGGGTTATACCGTTGACTTCACACGCATGATCATTGGTAAAACCTTTGCGGAAGGCTTCTTCATGGGCCCCGTTGCAAGACCCGTAACATTCATTCTGGGACTTGTGGGATTTCTGATCAGCGCAGCAGTATATATGAACTCCCGTCTCGGTCTTTCACCCTATGACGGTGTAGGCAAGATAATCTGCGATGCGTTCAAGAAGATTCCTTTTTTCATCACCAGAATCGCTTTTGATTCATGCGCTGTTCTCATAGGATTTGTTTTCGGTGCACATCCCCGTATAGGAACCATCCTGATGGCGGTCTTCCTGGGACCTGCAATAACTACCGTCGGCAAGTTCATGGACAGATATATATTCAATAAGTCGGAGAAATAATATGAAACTTTGGGAAATGAGATACGGCGACGAACCTGTTAACGGAAGACTGTTCCTTCTCAGATTCATCAAAAAGATACCTCTTATCATAGGCTGCGGATTTATCGGTGCGGCTTTGATATGTGCATGTCATCTTTTCTACAGACTTTCATCACAGTATGAATTCCAGGCTGAGACCGACGTTTACCTCGAATACATTCCCGAAGCCGGATCAAATGAGCTGATCTATTTCAATAAATACACATGGGAACAGATGTCCAAAGATTCCGCGATCATCGATGAGATCTTAAAAGCAGATCCCTCGCTCGATGAAAAGACCGTAAGGGAATCATTCCTGGCAACCCTCAAATCCGATGTCAAGATTCTTACTCTTCAGGTTACCAATCCCGATCCCGAGATGTGCACAAAGATTCTTAATGCTGGAGTCATCGGTATTTCCTCATTTGCTGAATCCCTTCCCGAGATTCTTTCCGTAAGAGAGATCGGAGGCACATCAGAGCCCGTTCTCCTTCCTCCCGACGTAAGAGCGGTGAGATCCATCATTCTCGGAGCAATCCTCGGATTATTTGTTTCATCCCTGGCAGTAATGATATGGATCATTTCCGATGACAGGATCATTCTTCCCGAAACCATCGAAAAAAGATATCACATTCCTTCCGCAGGATGCATCACCGCAAAGAACATAAGCGAGACTCTCGAAGACCTTGCGGGTGAAGACGGATTTATCGCAGCATCCACTCTTCCAGTAGACAGATTTAACAGCGTGATCGATGCACTTCTTGCCGCAGGTACTAGAATAGAGGGAAAGACCATCTCCCTTGCGGACACGGAAAGACCCGGCCTTATAGACGAGATCAAAAACGCAGATCACCCCATCGTCTACATCTTCTCTTCCAAGGAGCATGTCGGCGGAGACGAAAGAGCACTTTCTTTCTTAAGTAAGCTTGGCAAAGAACCCATGTGCGGAGTTCTTACCGACACCGACAACACCCTCATCAAAACTTATTATCTGGGCAAAAAAAGCAGATTTGCCAAAGAAAGCAAAAACAATAAATGATAACCTACGGACTATTTTTGTATATCGCCCTCACCATAGCGGTGATCTTCCTTGCAACGGGAGTTGAGACCGCAGGGATCTGTTCGCGCTCGGAAGGCGTATATCTAACCAAAAGGGTGGTAAGAAACAGAATACTGGCCGCAGGTATTTTCATCCTGCTGTCCGCCGTTTCGGTGTGCAGGATTGCAGTAGGCAATGACTATTGGGTTTACAGGGACAACTTCAATCTCATCGCCCAGGACAGATATGTAAGCTATGAGATCGGATTCAGATACATCGTTAAGATCCTCCAGTATTTCCTGGACTACGACAAATACCTTCCCATCTTCGGTTTCTTTTCACTGATCACAGTCTTTCTGATGGTCAAGGCCATTTACGATCAGAGCAGCTGGTTTGCATATTCCGTTTTCCTCTTCATGACTGCGGGATATTATTTCGGAAGCCTTAACAACGTCAGATATTATCTGGCTCTTGCGGCTGCCATGTATTCCATGAAGTATGTCCTTCAAAAAGACTACGTAAAATTCATTGCGATCATCCTGTGTGCGGCTTTGTTCCACAAATCCGTTTTGATCGTAATACCTCTCTACCTGCTTGCTACCGTCAATTGGAACTGGATGGGTCATTTGATCATCAGTACCTTTGTCGCATCACTTATATTTGTTCCCGGTTTCTACAGAAAGATAATCTTTACCTTCTATCCTTTTTACGAAGGCTCCATGTTTGATACCGGGCAAACCAGTATTCTCAATATAGCAAAAGCCGCAGCCATATTTGTCTTCGCACTTATCTATCGCAAAAAGATAGCGGAAGATCCGAAACTTAAATTCGGATTCTACCTTAATCTGTTTGCGCTGCTTTTGTATACCTTCTGTTCGTTTATGCCCGAGATATCCAGAATCGGGTTCTATCTTAATGTAAGCAATGTCTTCTTTATCCCCGCACTGCTTAAGACCATCGAGGATAAAAAGACAAGGACCGTGTGGACGGTTCTTATCAGCCTTGCGTTTACTTTGTTCTTTGCTATGTTCCTGAGAAGTGCCTACAACACCGACTTTAGGATACTTCCCTATTACAACTGGATCTTCCAGTGATGTTCAATCTTTAACCCTTTTTTAAGTTTCTTTAATGCTTTATTATATTTGTCTTTATCCGCTTTTCATGCGGATTTTTTGTGATATAGTCATCTCGTGACATAATCCGTGACATGTTTACGGAAGATTGTGAGGTTAGAATGAAGAGACGATTAGTCAGATTAATGCTTATCGGAATTGCTGCCATCGCTCTTACGGGATGCAGTAACCTATCCGAGGTTATACCGCCGTCAAATGACGAGCTTATCGAAAATAACGAAAACAATGATGAAGATATCGATGACGCCGAAGACGAAGATGATGACAACGATCATTTATCGAGTGAGGGAATAGCACACGGAGCAAACAGTTACGTGCTTGCAAGAACTCCTCTGTCGAGTTTCTTCTATGTGTACGATTCGGAAACCGATTCCATGCGCCAGATAGACCGTTGCGAGATTGCAAACGAATCACCGAATGCAAATCCGGATATCTACCGCTTATACGATGATTATGAATATTACATGAGCACCCTTATAGGTGAAGGCGACGGATTTTTATTTTTCCAGGACAGTGTGGCATTTGAAGAAGGCGGTAATTCACAGTCCATCGTATATGCAGTAAAAGAAGACGATTACAAGATCTACGACATATGGAGAAACAGCGGAGACGGATATCTGAGCGGATGCGAGTTTTATAACGGATGCATCTACATCGATTATGTGATCGGATATGATGAAAACTACAGATCCCTCGGAGACGATGTTGACTGTTTCAAATTTGATCGAAAAACAGATTCCTTTACGGAATTGGAAGTTGATGCCGGACTCAGAAAGATCATTCAGAAATCCAACGATCTTGAAGCCCATATAAGAAGAAGCGGAAATTTCTGCAACGCACACGTCTACGATGAGTGCGGATATCTTCCCGCAGTAAAAGACGGAGAACTTATTCTCATAAATTCATCCGGAGATGCAAAAACCATTCCCGGGTTCGAAGAAGGATACAATGCCTATTATGATGAATCCCATGTTTTCTCCATCCTGATGGATTATGAAACGGGAGTCGGAACAGCCTGCGTATACGATATCAAAAATGATGCAATAACCGAGATAAACGAAGAATACAGTGCCGACAGGCTGCTTGGCAAAAACGGAACAAAATATTATTACAGTGTTTCGAACAACGAAGAATACGGCATCAAACATAATTACGTATATGAATACAATACCGAAAACGGAAACAACAAGCTTCTATATGATGTAAAGTTTGCTCCCGGTTCAAACATTTATCCAGGTGTTGAAGGTTTTACACTGACCGATTCGTTCATCTACTACCTTGGTTTTGACAACGGAAGTATTTTCTGGGTTCCCGTGGAGATCGACGATCCTTCCAAAGAATATCCCAGAATCGATATGGGTGCGGAGGAACTGTTCAACTACGGAACCATAGACTATCTGTCAAACACCTATAAATGCCCCGATTGCGATACAGACCTAGTCTGCACATATGTCGAATATCCCGTTTTAAACGAGTATCCTTCATATAACATTGAAAAGATCAACGAATATATGAAGAACGCCGCAGAGAGTTTTATCAGCGATGATACGGAAGCGGCTTATGTGGACAGCTCCTGTGAAGATCACAGCGAACATCCTTCATGGTACAGGATAACTGATGATTATTATGTATCCGATATCAGTAAGATCTGTGATAATTATCTGACCATTGAAATAACCGGATACTGGTACGGTGGAGGAGCTCACGGAATGCCCTCAAGGATCCAGTACATGTTCGACCTTACTACCGGAGAATTAAAAAAACTTTCGGATTTCTACGCAGGAAACGAAAATGATTTCAAAGCACTGGTAGCCGAAAAGACCAAGGAACATTTCCTGAGCTGCATTGAAAAAGATGATTACGGAACACCTTATTATGCAGATGATGCCGAAACCGTTTATGCGCAGGCCTATGAAACCGTATCCCTTGATTCAGACAATATAGAATTTACCGAAGACGGTATCATATACTACTATCCCCCTTATGAAATGGGACCTTTTGCTTCAGGATTCATCGATATAAATATCTCTTATGATGAACTACTGGGAACAAACTCGCTTTAAGAGTATTCTTTTCCACCCCCTCGGGAAAAGGGTATTTCTTAAGTCTTCCGGCCCCCCGGAAGACCCATATACAAAAAGGACTGCCCCTCCGGCAGTCCTTTATTCTATGTGATTATCCTTCGCGGATCACTGTCTCCATTATGTCGTAATGAAGCTTGGTATATCCGCAGTTTTTATAAGTCTCTATCGCACGCTCGTTTTCAGGTTCGACCTCTAGTTTGAAGCGGACGATCTCGGGATACATGGACGGAAGGCTCTCAAAAAATTTCTTTGAGATGCCGCGTCTTCTGAATTCCTCTTTGATATACAGATCCTCGATCCATGCACATATGCCGCCGTACTCCGTCGTAAAGCTCTTGGACACCATGGAATATCCGGCTATTTTACCATCTTCCATAAATACATATCCGTCGAGATAAGGGCAGTCTCCTATGCAGGCTTCGATATCATTCTTAAGCACATTATCGGATGATGTATGGAGAACCGCAGGAGAATCATAGAAGACTCTCATCATCTCAAACACTTCATCGAAATGTGAATTATTCATCTTAACTATTTCCATCTGCGGCTCACTCCTCCCAAAACAGTTCATCCAGAGTTTTTCCAAGTACCTTACATATGCTTCTGCAGAGGTTTATGGTGGGATTATAGTCTCCCTTTTCTATGGAATTGATCGTCTGTCTGGAAACACCCACTTTATCCGCAAGGTCCTGTTGAGACATATCCAGTGCCGCTCTGGCTGCTTTCAGCTTTAAATTCTTTTTCATATCAATTCTCCGATTTTAAATGTAGCTCATCAGGAAAAGACCCACACAAACAAGAATAAATGCCCAGGTATATTTGGCGCCGAAGAAAGCCGCCACGGGTTTATCCGCAGGTTTAACTTCCGGAATATATTCCTGAGTAAATTCCGGTGCCTGTTGCGGTACTGTGCCATAGGCATAAACAGGAGCATATCCTTCCCACTGCATATTCTGCGCAGGTACCGTATTTTCAGTGATTTTAAGTTTTCCGGTGCAGGCAAATATTATGAATAATATGAGGCCTGCAATAGCTGTAAATACGATAAACAGCAGCCACAGCGTAAGAACTATGAAGTAAGGATCATTTAACATCTTTAACGCCATATCATCGGTAACCTCACCCGTAAGCAGCGCTCCGTCCATTACATTACCAAGAAGAAAAGTGGTAATAGCCGACGTACCGGTATTTATCATCATATGCAGTCCGATGGTCAGATGTATCTTGCCGGTTTTCAGATATAAAACAGCCCACAAACATCCGACAAACGCGGCAAAAAAGAACTGCTGGAAATTACCGTGGAACAGTCCGAAGAAAAGCCCCGATGCAAGAACGGATATAAGAGCTCCATATTTATTCAGGTGGTCAATAAGCGTCTTTCTGAAGATCAGCTCCTCAAAGATCGGTGCAAGGATGCCTACAGTGAGAATTCTGGGGAGCGGGCTCGAGTTATATAACAGATCCGCAAGCGATGTTGTATCCGCAGCAGATAAAGAGAACATCATGTGTATTACTATTCCGATGATGGCTCCGACGAAGATAAGTCCCACAGTCATCAAAGCATAAGCCAGGTACATTCCGAAACCGATCTTTCTTTTTTCGATCCTGTTAACCGGAATATTCCTGCACAGCAACAGAATAAGAGGAAAACCTATAATATCGACAGTCAGAATTATCAGAAAGAAACTCATATTTGTCCTGAGTTCATCGGGGGCATTCACCAAAACTGCACTGAAAAGATATGAGAAGATCACCTGTGAAAGGGTAACTGCAAGTCCGAAGATTGAATATCTCAGGGCCACACTGTTCATCCTGTCTTTGATATTTTCATCACCGTTTTTATCGAAAATATGAAGCAGGATAAGAAGTCCGGTTTCCACCACTCCCAGAATAAGAGCAAGTGCCTTCATCCAGAAGGGCGCAGGGGCAGATCCGGTAATATCAACGGAAAACTCAAATACAGAATCTGCATCTTCTTCAAATGTATCGAAGCCTACCTGATTAATATAGCTTTCCCGTATTGCCTGCGAGGATAACATATTGTTTTCATCGCAAAAATCCCTGAACTCATCCTCATCGGAAATGAAACGGAGACTTCCGTAATATTTTCCCTCTTTAAGATCCAGGATAATTTCATCTTCACTGAGCTGAAACCCCGAACTGCTGAAAACCGACTCTCCATCTTCATCAGTGATGGTAAAGCAGGTAATATACCCCGGGTTCTCCACGTCCCAGGAATAGTTCATGGTCACATTCCCGGACTCAAAAACCGAAAACTTAAAATCAAAGCCCTCCGGATCCGTCTCTCCGTCAGTCTTTTCAACTTCATATGAGTAGAAAGAATCTATCAGAATATCACCGTTTCCGGTTTTTCTGAGCGATAATGTCAGAATGACAAAAAATGGCAGGATCAGTATCATGAACAGAACATACAGCAATTTGTTTTTCATAAAAACCTCCACAAAAAAAGAATTACCACCCCGCTTATAACAGGATAGTAATTCTCTTTTTACATAATGTCAAGTATATATTACATTTTGTAAGGCCTATTTATGCGTAAACCTTAGCTTCCTCTTCGCCGTTCATGACTCTGAGTCCGCCCTGCGCAAGAGCAAGGAGCTCATCCTCTCCGGGATATACGGTTACGGGAGCGATCTTTCCTACTCTCTCGATCATAGCCTTGGTAACTCTCTCGTTATAAGCGATACCGCCGGTGATGATGATCTGGTCTACATCTCCCTTAAGA
>JAEEGL012915010.1_pt1 | contig 14557 bp, 7 predicted proteins | sample 9134231 | NCBI WGS metagenome assembly JAEEGL01 (sample SAMN16246548, study PRJNA631951) | gut metagenome | biome: gut microbiome; feature: rumen; material: fiber-attached | host: Bos | place: Iran: Karaj | collected 2018-10
GCACACACGCAGCTATGACGACCGCAACGGCAACAAACGCTATGTAGTCGAAATCTGGGCAGACGCAATGGAAATGCTAAGTCCCAAGCCACAAGCCCCAGCTGAGTCACAACCGCTAACCCCTAACCCCTAACCGCTAACCTTGTCCTCTTTTCTCGATATCCAAATTACTACATACGCACCCACCCTATGGGCATGGGTCGCTCTTGCTGTCAGCCTGCTGTTGCTCATCTGCAGTGGGTTGGCATCAGCCAGCGAGATAGCCTTCTTCAGCCTCACCCCACAGGACCTTTCGCAGCTTGACGAGGAACACAGTGCCAGCGACCGCTGCATCAGCCGCCTTCGCAACCACCCCGACAGGCTCCTTGCCACCATACTCATACTCAACAACCTCGTCAACGTATCCATTATCATACTGCTCAACTATTTCTTCATGAGATGGCTCAGCTTCGGTCCAGGCAGTGAGTGGATAGAGTTCCTGATACTTACCGTACTGCTTACATTCCTTTTGCTTCTTTTTGGCGAGGTAATGCCCAAGATTTACAGCACCCAGCACACGCTGTCCTTCTGCCGCTCCATGTCCCAGGTACTGCTGCTCCTGCGCAAGATGTTCTGGCCCCTGTCCACGCTGCTGATGATGAGCAAGGCCTTCACCGACCGCGTCGTACAGCACGACACCGAATCCTTTACCGTCGATGACCTGGAGAAGGCAATGGAGCTCACCGACCAGAAAGACATCGCACAGGAGAGCCAGATGCTGCAAGGCATCATACGCTTTGGCGGCGAGATGGCGCGCGAGGTCATGACGCCCCGTGTGGACATGGTGGACCTCGACATCCGGGCTACATTCCCCGAGGTTATCCAGTGCATCATAGAAAACAACTACAGCCGCATACCGGTATATAGCGGTAACGAGGACAATATCAAGGGAGTCCTGTACATCAAGGACCTGCTCCCTCATCTTCAGAAACCAGCCAATTTCCGCTGGCAGACCTTGGTGCGCGCACCATACTTTGTCCCCGAGACCAAGATGATAGACGACCTGCTGCGCGATTTCCAGCAGAACAAGGTACACATTGCCATTGTAGTAGACGAATTTGGCGGAACCAGCGGTATAGTTACAATGGAGGACATCATCGAGGAAATCGTAGGTGAGATAGACGACGAATACGATGATACCGAGAAGAGCTACCAGCGTCTGAACCACAATACCTATATCTTCCAGGCCAAGACCCTTCTCACCGATTTCTACCGCATTATGCACCTTGATGACGAATATTTCCAAGAAGTAGAGGGCGATGCCGACACACTCGCAGGCCTTCTGCTCGAAATCAAGGGCGAGTTCCCCACACTCCACGAGAAGATTACCTACCAGGATTTCACCTTCGAGGTCATGGAAATGGACGACCGACGCATCGTTTCCATCAAGGTTATCTATCGCCCCGCCAAAACCGCTGGGTAATTTTTTTAAATCACGTATACATCACGTATACATCTCTCTTTCATCTCTCTTATACTCATCTTACTCATTTTACTTACTTACTTACTTACTATTTCGAGGTGGGGGGATTTTTTCTCTCGTGATAGAAAACTCACGCGTACATTATATAAAATAAGAAAAATATTTTTTATATATATATATCTTCTCTGTCAAAATACCCCTATATAGTAAAATAGTAAGTAAGTAAGTAAGAACAGTAAGAGCAGTAGTAAAAATTAATTTCCCCGAGCTTTTCAAAAAATACTAAATTTCCTTTGCGGTTTTCTCAAAATTTTATAATTTTGCACGTTGTATGGAGTTGCTCCAAATAGACACGAAAAAAGATAAAAATTAACATAATAAACTAACTAAAAACAAAACAAAATGAAACAAAAACTACTCAAACTCAAAGCACTCCTGGTGGTGCTGATGATGGCAGTCGGATTTGGACAAGCATTTGCGCAGGATGTTACGTATCTATTCAGTGCCGATGCTTCCAATCCAGGAAATGGTAACGATTGGTACTCAAGCACAATTGATTCTTATACTTCCTGGTCTGCTACACAGGGCACAACTCCTCCTAGATATTATGACGCAGGTACAGGACTTCGTGTTTATAACGGGGGAACTTTCACTGTTACTTCCACTAAGCCAATAGCAAGTGTAACATTGACTTTTGCAGGAGCAAGTTATACTTTTTCAAAAACTATGAGTAATCCTGAAGTACAAACCCCCAATACTACAAGTTATGAATGGAATGTTTCTAGAACTTGTCGTCTTCAAAAAGTAGAGATTACCTATGGTAGTGATGATCCAAGCAAGACTCCAACCGTAACAACCTTCAATGGCGAGTCAAGCTATGAAGTAGAACTGGGCGAGGAATTCGTTGGCCCAACTGCTACTGTTTCCGATGGAACTAGTGTTATCGGTGGTGCAAGTGTAACCTACAGCAGCACAAAAGAGACTGTTGCTACAGTTGACAGTGAAACGGGTGCTGTTGTATTGGTAGGTGCCGGTACAACAACAATCAAGGCTACCTATGCAGGTGATGACACATACGCAGGTTCTTCTGCAAGCTATTCTTTGACAGTTACAAAGCCAGTTCCTGTTTACGCTTCTTTGGAGGAACTTGCAGCAGACGAGAATCTGTCAGATGGTGACATTGTAAACGTTACTTTCGAGAATGTTGAAATCAAGAGTGTATATGTAAGTAGTGGAAATAAGAGAACTGGTATTTATTTTGATATCCAAAAGGGTGGCTATGACATTGAAATTTACTACTCTTCAGCAGAGGTTCCTTCTGAATGGGTAGCTGGAGGTACAGTGTCCGGAACAATGCAGTGCCCTTGGACTAAGTTCAATAATACTTGGGAACTTAAACCTAATTCAGGTACTTGGTCATGGGATAATCTTACATATCAGGCTCCTGCCGGTGCCAAGACAACTGCTACAATCGAATTCACTGCTAAGAGTAAACTCGAGGTTGGAAGTGCTGACGAGTTTGACGTAACTTATAATGGTGATGGTGTTCTCGAGGTTAACTCTACAAACGAGGACGTTGCCACTGTTGCTATCGAGGCTGGTCACGTTGTTGTTACTGCAATTGCAACGGGTACGACTGTTATCACTGTTTCTGCTCCTGAGACAGACGAGTACACCGAGGCTTCTAAGCAGTACACACTGACCGTATCTCCTGCTAAGCAGGCATTTGACCGCAATGTTCACAAGGCACTGGTTGCCGAGAAGGATGGTAAGTATTTTGCTGCATACAATACTATTGAGGGTTCAAACACCTATTTCGCAGTTAAGGAAGTTACTGTATACAATAACAAGGTTTACAACCTGAGCGATGCGGAAGCAGCTGAACTTGCATGGTTGATTAATAAAAACAGTGGCACGGCAACAGTTCAGAACCTGAATAATGAGTATCTGCAACTCACAACCAATAAGTCTACGGTAAGCCTTTCGGAAGACGAGGTTGTGTTGTATACAAAGACAGACGGTTGTTTCTATGTAACAGAGACAGGCCGTGGTTTTGGCTACAATTATAACCAAGGTAATGATCGTATGGCAGGCTATAGCATTAGCGCCCAGTTTCCTGGTGCCAAGGCAATGGAGTTTGCTGAAGAGAATGCTCCTATTCCTGCTAACATGCGAATCTCTGCTGCCGGTTGGGCTACATTCTGTGCACCGTTTGCTGTCGAGATTCCCGAGGGCGTAACTGCTTACACAGGTACAAGGAAGCAAGGTTGGATTCAGCTGAACGAGTTGACTGACGGCTATATCCCTGGTGGTATAGGTACAGTTATTACCGGTTCGGAATGTCAGGAGTATCTTGAGCCAATGAATCCTCAGCCAAACAGTGGTTCTTTGATGTCTTGCTTCCTGCCTAACCTGACTGGTGCCATTATGGATGTTGCTGTAGGTAATTATCTGCTGCAGATCCAGAACGATGTAGTTGGTTGGTACAAGGTTGAGGGTGAAGGCTTCAAGCTGGCTCCAAACCGTTGCTACCTAATAGTTCCCGAGCCAAATCAGGCACGTCCATTCATCGGCTTCGAGCCGGTTGACGACGCTACAGGTATCAGCAGCATTGCTACCGAGGCTAAGACAAAGGCTGACGGCAAGTACATGGTTAACGGCCAGATTGTTGTAGTTAAGGCTGGTAAGGCTTACAACATGAACGGTACTGAGGTAAAGTAAAATAGTCAAGAAATTAAAAAACAATTATAGATTATGAAAAAGGTTTTCAAGAATCCTTCTATTCAGGTACTGGGTGTCGAGACAGAGAGTCATATCTTAGTTGGCAGCGGTGGTAAAATTGTTACCGAGACTCCGGCTTCGGGTGGTAATACTAGTGATCCCAAGCAGGACCCGACTACAGGTACCGACGGTCTGGCTCGTCCAATGGGCACAGACATCAGCGCGTATGAGCTGAACTAAGTTTGGTTCGGCAGGACATACTCCAAGGAGTAAAAACAGAGCAAACATCGTCTAACAGCGGTGTTTGCTCTTTCTTTTTATGAAAAAAAATAAATGAGATTCTTCGTGGGTCAATCCATGGAGATTCCTTCACACATAAGGTTGATATCCTCTGTGGTGAAACCTATGTGTTCCAGGTAGGGGGTGTCGTTTGTCAAAGGTTGTAGGAACTGTTCCTTGCCCAGGGACTTTCCTGCTGCCTTTTGTTTCAATGCCTTTGTGTACAGGATACGGGCACGTTCGGGGTTGCCGCTAAGCCAGGCCGAATGTCCTGCGTTGAGCAGATCTTCCCATCTGGGACCTCCCTCCCAGTTGAGCAGGCGCTTGTAGTAGCGTTCGCTGCGCTTTACGTTCCTGGTCATGAGTGAGCACCATGCAATTGCGCGGTTTGTATCGTGGCTTTTACGTGCTATTTCCTTCTTTTCCTCAGGGTCCTGGCTTTCGACTACATCAGCATGGAACAGATAGGGTAGTGCCTGCTCGTATTCTCCCATGTGTGTAAGCACCATACCCAGCTGCTGGGCGATGGAGATGTCCTGCGGATTCATTTCCTCCAGCTTCTGCAGCAGGATCAGCTGTTCCTGTGTCTCGCCCAGGTGCTGGTCGCAGTCGACCAGCAGTCGCATCCATTCCTGACGTTCTCCGTTACGTGTCAGCAGTGTCCTGAGATACATGGCAGGATGTGTGTACATTCCGTATCGTGCAAACCATTGTGCTGCCTTCCACAGGAAATCGTCTGTAAGTATGGGCATAAGCAGGGCTGTGTCCGAGAGATAGGGGCCGAAGTGGAAGGGGTTTTCAAGTACCTCGTGCCAAGGCGAGTAGTTGAAGAACCTGTACATTGTCTGGAATACGTTGCGGTACGAGAACATATCGCTCAGGTCCTCTACCTCTCCTGTTTCCATCATCTCGGCAATCTCTGCCAGTTTCTCGCGGTCTTCCTTGCCAATGCGGTGTTTGGTCAGCATCGAGTCCATGTGACCGGAGAAGGCGTACTTGTCCAGTTCGCACAGGTTGGTATTCCGCAGGGACATCGTCATAATCCTGCGGTCCGAATCGCTCAGTTCCAGTCCTGGGTGGTTGGCATCGAAATCCAGCAGCCAGTTCTTCAGCGTAGCGAAGAAAGGTGTATTGCATACCTGACTGAAACTGCTGGCGTTAACGTCAACACCTTCCTCGACCAGATGCAGTATTTCCTTCATATACCCGTCCATCCTTTTCTTGTATTCGGACGAGTCGGTTTCCTTCTTCTTGATGCTTTCGATAATGGCTCGTTGCAGCTTCCTCTTGCTCTTGTTCATTATACTGTCGCCCAGTATGCTCATTGCAAAATTGGCCTGCACCTCCATCAGTTCCTTGCTGATAAGCTTGTCGCTGCGCCACGTCTGCAGTTGTTGCAGTATATCCTTTGGCAGCAGCCGTTCGTATTTCATCACGATCATCACTACGGCACTGAGGGCGGTTGCCCTTGTGGCGCGGTTCTGGTCGTGTACCATCTGTATCAGCCGGTTCAGGTATTCGTTGGGAAAGGGTTCGTGGTCTTCACCATCGTCGGCCTTCCACAACCATATCTTTAGCAGGAGGAGCCATGCTGCATAGCGCGACGGACGTGTGTCTGTTGCAATCCATTCATGCAACAGCCTGTTGACCTCAAGTTCAAGTTGCTCACGTTTCATTTGTGCTTCCTCCCGGATAGTATTTCCAAGAATAGTTTAATGTGGTCCTTGTGGATGCTGTCCACTTCCAGGCCCGGGGCTGCGTACCAGCCCATGCCGGTCAGTTTCTTTGTTGCCAATACGCGGTGACCGGCTTTTATCAGCGTATCTGCATAGTGTGATGGTATTACGCCTGCATCCAGCAGTCCTTCGTGCACCATTGAGGCACGCAGGGGTATGCTGTTTATCTGGGCGTGATAGACGTCCGTAGTTTTCAGGCGTGACGAGTCCACAACCTGATCCAGCCATGTATCCAGGCAGCACCATCGCGGGCAGCCTACCATGTGTTCCTTGAGCGATACCAGTTTGCGTATGCGCTTTGTACGGTTGGCAATGATGTGGTATTTTACGGGCTGCTGTTTCAGCAGTTTCGGGCGCACTGCCTCGGGCATGTGCTTTATGCGTTCGGCATCGGCAAGATAGATATGGGCGCGGTTCTTGATTATTGCGGTGTCAATATCCATCATGGAATTGTATTCCATAATCATGACGCTTAGCCCCATGCTGTCTGCCTCGCCGCTCTGTACCATATTGCGGAGCGTGTCACACTCGGCAATGGGTAGCAGGGCAACTTTCAGGGCAAGTGAGTCTGTGCCCTGTGAAATGGAATGACTGACCTCCTGCTTTTGACAGGAGGCCAGTATCATGATAGTTGTTATAAAAAGAGCTATTGCCCTTGTCATTTATCCCTTGATTGCTGCAACGCCTGGCAGAACCTTGCCCTCGATAGCCTCGAGCAGTGCACCGCCACCTGTTGAGATGTAGGAAACCTTGTCGGTCAGGCCGAACTTGGTGCAGCATGCAACGCTGTCACCGCCACCGATCAGCGAGAATGCTCCCTCGGCAGTTGCCTTGGCGATTGCATCGCCTACAGCGCGTGAACCTGCACAGAAATCATCACATTCGAAGCAGCCTGCAGGGCCGTTCCACAGGATGGTCTTTGCTCCTTCCAGTGCCTTTGCAAACTTGGCAGCTGACTTGGGACCTACGTCAAGACCCTCGTAACCTGCAGGAATCTCCTTGGATGGGAATACCTCTACCTTGGCGCCTTCCTTGACCTGGAATGTGCTGAAATCGTAGCCTGTGCAGCAAACAGAGTCTTCTGCCAGTACCAGCTCCACGTTGTTCTCTTTTGCAAGTTTCTCGACGTTAAGTGCAACGTCCAGCTTGTCCAGCTCTACGATAGAGTCACCGATCTCGCCGCCGTGTGCCTTGACGAATGTATATGTCATACCGCCGCACAGGATCAGCTTGTCCACCTTGCCCAGCAGGTTCTCGATGATACCGATCTTGGTAGATACCTTCGAGCCGCCCATTACGGCAACGAACGGACGCTTGATGTTGTTCAGTACGTTGTCAACAGCCTGTACCTCCTTCTCCATCAGGAAGCCCAGCATCTTGTTGTCGGCATCGAAATAGTCGGCAATAACTGCTGTAGAGGCGTGCTTGCGGTGTGCAGTACCGAATGCGTCCATTACATAGCAGTCAGCGTAGCTTGCCAGAGTCTTGGCGAACTCCTTCTGAGATGCCTTCATGGCCTTCTTTGCTTCGTCGTACTCTGGAGTGCCCTTCTCAACGCCTACGGGCTTGCCTTCCTCCTCGGGATAGTAGCGCAGGTTCTCGAGCATCAGTACCTCGCCTGGCTTGAGTGCAGCAGCAGCGTCGGCAGCCTTTGCGCAGTCGGGAGCGAACTTGACCTCGGCAACACCCAGGGCTGCAGCAACTGCATCCTTGATCTGACCCAGGGACAGTTCGGGCTTAACCTTGCCCTTTGGCTTGCCCATGTGAGACATGATAATCAGGGCACCGCCGCCATCGAGGATGTGCTTCAGTGTGGGCAGGGCACCGCGGATACGTGTATCGTCGGTGATAACGCCTTCCTTCATGGGTACGTTGAAATCAACACGAACGATAGCTTTCTTACCAGAGAAATTGTAATCTTTGATAGTCATTGTTTTGTAGTTTTTGATATTTGATATTACATTATTTGCGTTGCCAAAGTTACATATTATATTTTATTTGTGCAAGCGCGCACTGCGGAAATCTTTGCAAATGGCTGTTAAGCCGCACTTTTCGCAATGTGGAGTTCGCGATTGGCATACGTAGCGGCCGTGCAGGATAAGCCAATGATGGGCTGTGGGTATTATCTCGTCGGGCAGGTGTCGTGTCAGTTCACGCTCTACCGACAGGGGTGTGGTGCATTTGTCGCTGACCAGTCCTATGCGGTGGCTTACGCGGAACACGTGTGTGTCCACGGCCATCCTTGCCTTCTGGAAGATGACGGCCTGGATGACGTTTGCGGTCTTGCGCCCTACACCTGGCAGGCGTTCCAGCTGTTCGCCGGTAGATGGAACCTCGCCTCCAAAATCACTCATCAGCATACGTGCCATTCCGACCAGATGGCGTGCCTTGTTGTTGGGGTAGGAGACAGAGCGTATATAGTCATAAATTACCTCCTCGCTTGCCATTGCCATTGCCTCGGGGGTGGGGTAGTCATGGAACAGGCGCGGTGTAACCTGATTGATGCGCTTGTCCGTACATTGTGCGCTGAGTATCACGGCAACCAGCAGTTCGAAGGGGTTGCTGTAGTGTAGCTCGGTCTCTGCCACAGGCATTTCCCGTTGAAAATATTCAATCAGGAAATCATATCTCTCTTTGATTTTCATAATTGCTTTTCTGCAAAGTTACTTATTTAAATTTAATAATGTGGTTTTATTCGTAAAAAATACCTACCTTTGCAGACAGATATATATTTCATAAAGTAATGCAGAAAATCATCATTCTTGATTTTGGGTCGCAGACCACACAACTGATAGGCCGCCGTGTGCGCGAGTTGGATACTTTTTGCGAGATCTTGCCTTATAACAAGTTTCCGCATGATGATCCAGACGTCATTGGCGTTATCCTGAGCGGTTCGCCGCTGAGCGTATATGCCGACGATGCATTCCATGTTGACCTGAGCAATATCCGCGGGCGTTACCCCATACTGGGTATCTGTTACGGTGCGCAGTATATGAGCCACATATATGGTGGTAAGGTCGAGAGTGCCGGTACACGCGAATATGGCCGTCAGAACCTTCAGTACGTCGATACCGAATGTCCGCTGTTTGCGGGCTTCGAGCCTAACAGCCAGGTATGGATGTCGCACGGGGACAGCATCACGCGTATACCCGAGGGGGCACATGTGGTTGCCAGTACCGAGACAGTACGGAATGCGGCATACTATATTCCGACACAGGATGGTTGTCCTGTTTTCGGTACACAGTTCCACCCCGAGGTTTTCCACTCGCTGCAGGGAACGCTGCTGCTGAAGAATTTCGTGGTTGATGTCTGCGGCAGCCGTCAGGAATGGAGTTCCGAGGCGTTTGTCGAGAGTACGGTGCGTGAGCTGAAGGAGACGATAGGCAGCGACCGTGTTATCCTCGGTCTCAGCGGCGGTGTGGACTCGTCTGTAGTTGCTGTATTGCTGAACAAGGCTATCGGCAGGCAGCTGACCTGTATCTTCGTAGATCACGGTATGCTGCGCAAGAACGAGTTTGCGGATGTAATGAAGGACTACGAGTGCCTGGGGCTGAATGTAATAGGTGTTGATGCGAGCGAAAAGTTCCTCGGTGATTTGGCTGGTGTCAAGGAGCCGGAGAAGAAGCGCAAGATAATAGGTCGTGACTTTATCGAGGTATTCGATGCCGAAGCCAAGAAGGTCATCAGTTCCTCGCCGGTTGGAGGGCAGGAGGGTGCTGTCCGCTGGCTTGCGCAGGGAACTATCTACCCCGACCGTATCGAGAGCCTTAACATCACTGGTAAGGTGATCAAGAGCCATCACAACGTTGGCGGACTGCCCGAGGAGATGAACCTAAAGTTGTGCGAGCCGCTCAAGTGGCTGTTCAAGGACGAGGTGCGCCGTGTGGGCCGCTCGATGGGTATGCCGGAGCACTTGATTACGCGTCATCCTTTCCCGGGTCCGGGTCTGGCTGTGCGTATCCTGGGTTACATAACCCGCGAGAAGATTCGTATCCTGCAGGATGCCGATGATATCTTTATCCGTGGTCTGCGCGAATACAGGACGGCAGACGGTAAGACGTTGTACGACCAGATATGGCAGGCAGGTGCTATCCTGCTGAGCGAGGTGCGCAGCGTGGGCGTGATGGGTGATGAGCGTACATACGAGAATCCCGTTGCATTGCGTGCGGTGACGTCATCCGATGCGATGACTGCAGACTGGGCTCATCTGCCATACGATTTCATGGCAAAGGTCAGCAACGACATCATTAACAAGGTCAAGGGTGTTAACAGGGTTTGCTACGACATCAGTTCAAAACCGCCAGCAACAATAGAGTGGGAATAGAAGAAAGGGAATAGTGCTGACCACTATTCCCTTTCCTTTTCTTGATATGCCGGAATATAATCAATAGATTACTTTCTTTCCGTTGATGATGTTTATGCCGCTGCGCGGGGCTGTCAGTTTCTGGCCGTTCAGGTTGTAGATAGCAGGCGCGGCAGCGTTTGTGGTTTTCTCTGTCTCGTTGATGCCTGTAGGTGTGTCTGTGGCATTGATGTAGTACAGGTTGCTGTACCCGCTTGCCCAGCCGATAGTGTTGCTGTAGGAATCAAACGAGCCTGAGGACAGGAGTATGAGCGAACCGTCGGTAGTGCCGTTGCTGCGCTTTGAGACGATGTAGTATGTGTCGGCCTTGGTGCTTGCGGCGGAGTTGATGCTCCAGTCACAGTATGTGGCGTTGTAGGTGCCCAGGGTACCTGTGTTGTTGTTATATCCGTAGTTTGAGCCAGCACGCCATATCATATACAGATTGCTGGCCTGGTTAAAAAAACTGTACTTGCCGCTTGCCTCCTTGGTGCATATAAATTGGGCCTTGTTTCCCAGCATGGATGGTGTATCGGTGCTGGTACTCAGGATATTGCTGTTATTTATATATAATGTGTACTTTGTGCCGTTCTGCTGGATGTTCTGGAAAGTCAGTGTCTTGCCGTCCCATGGGTCAGCGGGCTCTGCTCCTGCAAGCAGCTTGTTGATGGCATCAACCTGTTCGATGGTGGGATTGTCTCCCAAGTTGTTTATCAGTGTCATTGCCTGCTGGCGTGTTTCGGAATCAATGTCGCTTGCCTCGACCAGTTCGGTAAAGTATGACTGAACGTACTTGCCGCGGTTGATGCCGCGGTTGATGCTGTAGCGGCCTCCTGTGATGATTTCCAGTTCAAGGGGAACGTATATGTTCTCGAAACCGTCAAAGTTGTGCGTGCCGCTTCCTGTCGGGAAACTGGTGCTTACGGGGTTTTGCTTGGTACCCCACTTGGTAAGGGTCTCCTCGTAGAAGAAGCCTATCTTGTCATCAGCCTGCAGTTCCAGGGAAGAGTATGCGCTTGCGGTTGTGCTGACCTGGTAGAAACCGTTCCACTCGTCTGCGAAGGTGCCTACGTTCTGTATGTCGCTCAGGTCATTCAACTCCTTGTAGAAGATACCTACATTTACGCGGCTGCTGCCTGTTGGTAAGGACTGCATTGCAAGGTACATGGGCTTGTCGTCGGAATTGCGCTTGACGGGGACAATGAGCATCTCGCCGTTAGTGGGGTTGCTGCTGGGGCTTGCGCTCAGGCCGCTCATTGTGCTCTTGGTCTGTGTTTCCCACGTGCCTTCGCCGGTAGCGGTGTTGGTGTATGTATACACGTTAAGCAGACGTCCGCTGCCTACACGGCTTGTTATGATTACGCGTCCGTCGGGGAATTCCTCGCACTTTGGCTCGTCACCATTGGGAACTGGTGTTGCACTTGCTCCGCCAAGGGCCTTCCATGTGCGGCCGAAATCGTCGCTGTATATTACGCGGTTGCCGTTGGGGCGTGCTGCAAGGGCTGCGTACAGACGATAATATTGTCCGACCTTGACGATGCGGCTCTGGAAAAGCCTGCCACCGCCTACAAAGGCTGCTGCCATTGGGTTGCCGCTGTCAAACAGTCCATAGATCATTTCGGTCTGCTCTACTGGTGTCTGCCAGGTCTCGCCTCCATCCAGGCTGCGTATTGCTGCGATGATGTTGGGGTTGCTGCGGTTTGTGGATGAATAGGTATATACCGTACATCCGCCTACTGCCATTACCAGGACCTCGTTGCTCTCGCGGTCTGCAACTATGGCGGGGTCACCGTATGCGGCCTCCATAGGTGTCTTTACGTTGTTGATCAGTGAAGCATCGCCTACGGCAACGTCTATTTCCTGTGCGCTCCAGCTCTTGCCGTTGTCATTGCTGATCTTGACTACGCAGTCTACCTGGCCGTAACCGGGGTCGGTACCGCATACCAGTCGTGCTGCACTTGCAATCAGACGGCCGTCCTTTCCGCATGTTATGCCGGGAATTCGGTAGGGTGGGATGTCCATTCCGCCGGCAAGGGTGCTGAACAGTGTAGTGCGTACCGGGTCCTTGCTGTCCATTACGTATTCAAGCTGCAGTTCTGTTGAATTGCTGGTGTTGAATGTAAATGTGCCGTTGTTGACGTATACCCAATAGCCGTTGTTCTTGAGCTTTACCTTGCCGTTGCATGCGTCGATTATAGAATATTTGTTGCTTGTGGTCTGGTCTACGAACAGCTGCATGTTCTTGTCGGGACCGATGTTGTTGCTCCTGCCCATAAGCTTGATCGTGCAGGCATCGTATGTGCCCTCGATGCGGAACAGGTCGTATGTCGTCTGTGAGCTGAGCTCCGTTGACCACTGTGTCAGGTTTGCTGCTGACTTGGCGTAGTGTGTGTCGTCTACCTTTATCTTCCAGTAGCCGGAGATGGTTCCTTCGTCCTCGACCTCCAGACCGTTCAGGAAGTCCTCGATGCGCTGTACCTTCTTGGCACATTCGCTGCCGGATACCGTGTAGTCCTTGCATTCTTCCAGCAACTGGTTAAGCTGGGACAGTTTCTGGGAATCGTTCTTGTACTCCTCTTTCAGTATCTGTATCTTCTCAAACTGGTGGATTCCCTCTACCAGGCGCTCGAAGCGTACGCTGCTGCGGTTACCGGGGTAGTAGCAATATGTGTCTCCTGCACCGAACTTGCGGAAGCGGGTGTCTGTCAGGGGATGCTCGTCCCAGTTGATCCATGACCAGTGCAGGTAGCCGTCCAGATCATTTGCTGCAACGTGTATGGGCAGGAAGGCTGCTTCGGCTGGGAGTGAGTTGGAGTATATGTTGGGCTCGCTCTCGGCACAGCTGGTGTATACTGTGGTGATCAGGTTGTTCTGCTTGCGGTACTGGCGCTCGGACTGTGTGAACCTGTCACTCTGTGTCAATGCTACGCAGAAATCATACAGTTTCTCGTTCAGCGACGAGTGGTAGTTGCCGGCAAGGGCCATCTTGAAGCCGTTGGCCTGGATGATCTCGTATGCTGCCAGCATCTGGGATTCCGAACGTTCGTCCATTGCAATGCAGGTCTTGTTGAACCAGCCTTTTGCCTCGAGGTGTGTACGGAATGCCTGCAGGTATGCATTCCACAGATTGTTGTAGTCAGTAGAGCCTACGGTCAGTGCCCAGTCGACGTAGCTTGATGATGCCTCGTCGAAATAGCGGAAGCTCATGTCCCATGTTACCATCGAATAGCAGTTGATCTGCTCGGTGATGCCGTATTCGGCACACAGCTCGACGTACTTGTCAAAGTTGGTATAGTCAAATGCCCATGAGCCGTCACTCTTCCTGGTGGTCTCGATCATCGGCGAGAACTTGTCGTGGGTCTGCTCGCCCCATGGTTCGTAGAACAGGATGGTGCTTACGACCTTCTGGCCTGCCTGTGCCAGTGCCTTGATGTATGGGCGAAGGGCTTCGATGTGCTCGGGACTCCAACGTTCGCATTCGTAGTAGCGGCTTATCGAGTATGGCTGCTGCCAGAGGTCCAGGTGGAATTTCTGGTCTGCGACTGCTGGTAGCTGGTGGCTGTCTACGTTTATGGTAAGGTCCAGTGTCTTGACTACCTGATTCTGCTCGTTAAGTACCTGTATCTGTGCGGTGTATTTCCCTGCCTGTGCATCACGGGGAACCTGAACAGAGCACCATACGGGACGTGTTTCCTTTGCATTGATTGCCTTTGGCTTGTCCTGTTCTATTACGTCGGGAACCAGCCACGGAGTGAGTGAGAAATTGTGGTTTCCGCAACCGCGTCCGTCATCCGTGGTGACGTAGTTAAGGTAGCGTACGGATATCCAGTCGGCAGCATTGCCGCTGGCTGCAAGGTGCAGGGTACCCTGATCGGTCTTGCTGAACAGGACTGCTTCCAGATTGGCACGTTCGCCTTTCCATGCGGAAATCTCGGCAGTCGTGGTTTCTGTCAGCTGCGGAACCCTGTGCTTCAGGTACAGTTCGTTGCGGCTTGCCCATGTGCAGTGCAGGCCGGA
>JAEEGL013076818.1_pt1 | contig 14557 bp, 10 predicted proteins | sample 9134231 | NCBI WGS metagenome assembly JAEEGL01 (sample SAMN16246548, study PRJNA631951) | gut metagenome | biome: gut microbiome; feature: rumen; material: fiber-attached | host: Bos | place: Iran: Karaj | collected 2018-10
GGTCGCAAGCGGCGAAACGGACACGCAAGCGCCGCTTTACAACGCGTGGAAGAGCAAAACTCCGACCGGGGTTAGCGTTAAAACGGCTGGGGGGCTTTTGCTTGTCGACGGGAATTTCGTCGTCGGTTCGCTCGAAGAATCTCAGGAGCTTGACGGCGCGGTGAATCTCTCCGTTACGCTCAATAACTACGGCGCTCCGAACGACGAAAGCGGTTCCGGTTCCGCCGAATGATTTTAGACGCAGGGCGCTCTATTGAAAGCGGCGCCCGCTCCCGTTAGTCGCGGGAATGAAAAAAGGAGAAAACACATGCACGAATTTTGCGACGCGTCCGGTCGAAACTGGGCGATTGTTATGAACTTGGGGAGCGCGAAGCGGGTTCTTGAAAAGACGGGCGTCGACTTGCTCAATCCCGCCGCGCTCGTTAAGTTTAACGACGCCGGAGAACTCGACGAATATCGTTCGTTGACGACTCGACTTGCGACCGACGATATTCTTGTCGGCGAAATTATCGCCGCGCTTATTCAAAAGCAGGCGCGGGAACGAAATATTTCGGACGACGAACTTCTGGAAATTTTCGACGGCGAGACGACGATGAACGCTCACGCCGCGTTCCTTAAGGAGTATAACGCTTTTTTTACGGCGCGGGGGAATTACCCGATGAGGAAGATGACGGAGACGCTGATCGAGAGACACGAAGCGATGAAAACGGAGAAGAGTCTGGAACTCGGAAAATCTACTGGCGAGACGTTATCCGACTTGCCGGAAGAGCCGGAATCTCCAATTTCTACGACTTGACGATGTTCGAATTGTCCGAACTCTTGTACGGCGTTATGGAAGCCGAATGGGAGCGAACGACCTATCTTGCGACACAAATTATTAATATGCACGTCGCAAAACGTTCGCACGCCGTAAAGTGGGAGCAACTTAATCCATACGCGAAAAAGAAAAAAACAAAAGTAGCGACGGAGGAAGAGGCTCTTAAATTTAAACAACGATTTTTGAATTAGGCGACGAAGATGGCGGCGAGTACTGTGCGAGCCGGTCGCGCGTATGTCGAATTGTACGCGACCAGCGACAGACTTAACGAAGATTTAAAAAAAGGTCTTGCTAAAGTTCAGGCGTTCGCCGCGCAAGCCGCCGAATACGCGCGAGTCAATATTGTCGCGACGATCGCGATCGCTTATCCTATTAAAAATCTTATCGACGATTACGCGAAATTCGACGACAAAATGCGTATTGTCGGCGCGACGACCAGAGCGGTCGGGCAGGATTTTCAAGAGCTTACGAATCTCGCTCGCGAACTTGGCCGGACGACTTCGTTTACCGCGCAAGACGCCGCCAGCGGCATGGTCGCGCTTGGCCGGTCCGGTTTTGACCCGGACGAGATAAAAACGCTTATCGGACATTTTCTCGACTTGTCCCGAGCTACCGCCACCGAACTTCCCCGTTCTATTGAAATAGCGTCCGCAGTTTTGCGCGGATTTAACTTTGAATCGAATCAGGCCGCGCGCGTCGCCGACGTTCTTACCGTCGCCGCCAACAGGTCCGCGCAAACTCTTGACGATCTCGGCGAATCTTATAAATACGTCGCTTCGCTTGCTCGCGAAGAGGGGATGTCGTTTGAGGAATCCGCCAAAGCGCTCGCCTTCCTTGCCAATATGGGTATTAAAGGAACGATGGCGGCGACCGCTATGCGCAATATCTTAATGCGCATGTCTCAAAAGGATATTCAGCTGAAATACCATGAGCTTGGCGTCGACGTCGTTAATCGCGACACGGGCGCGTTGCGAAAATTGTCTGAAGTCATGCTCGATTTGTCAAAGGCCGTTCAAAAGGTTCCGCAAGCGAGTCGACTTGGTATTTTTCGCGAACTCTTTGGTTTGTACGGACTTGCCGGAGGCGCGTCGCTTGCGTCTGGCGCGGATTTCGATAAGATTTTCGAAGCGATTGACAAAGCGGACGGGCGCGCTCGGGACGTCGCGCAGGAAATGGACGCCGGTATTGGCGGGAAAATGCGTCTGGCGTGGTCGGAAATTAAGGACATGTTTTTATCGGTCGGCGAAACGATTGCGCCAGCTTTAGAAGAAATTCTCGCGCAAGTCGACGAGTTTACCGAGAAGTTTAAGTCGTTTCTTAAAGAAAACGCCGTTTCCATTAACGAGTTTATACGCGCAGGCGCGGCGATCGTCCGTAGCGCGTTGGACGTCGGCGCGTTTGTCGCCAAGCTTACGGTCGTTTACGCGCCGTTGACGAAGTTCATGATTCTCTTACAGGGCGCCAAAGGGTATCTTCTCGCGCTTGCTTACGCGGTAAAGAGTATTACAAACACGTTCAACTTGTTGCGCGCGTCGCTTGTGGGAGTCGGGAACGTCGCGCAAAAAGCGTTTCTTGTTTTTAACGAAGCGTCTGCAAAAACGTTTGGCGGAACGTCGATTAAAGAACAGTTGGAAGACGCGGAATATCGCATTCGACGTTACCAAAGCGTCATGGCCGATTATCAAAAGAAACACGCCGCCTGGCAAAAGGCGCGCGCGACGTTTGGAGTCGGAAGCGCGCAAGAGGTTGCGGCGCGCGCCGACGTGCGCGCGGCGATGGCCGCGTTGCTTCATGCGAGAGCCGACGAAAGAGCGGCGAAAGCGGCGATGAAACGAATCCAAACGACGCTTACGCTTGTTCGCGCGTTAGGAAGTCTTGGCGCGGTCGCGGCGGTTGGCGCGACGATTGGGAAGATTCTATTAGGTTCCGAAGAAGCGGGAAGACGCGCCGTTGAAAAACATACGGAGGCGGTTCGCGAACAGGGCGACGTTCTGGCAAAACGACAAGAGCAGGAAAAGGCCGCGATGGAACGGCTTGGCGAACTGTCGAAAAAAGAGAAGTTAAACAATAACGAAACGCAAGAGGCGCAGCGACTTATCGCACAGTTGGCGAATCGGTACGGCGATCTTGGTTTGAAAATCGACGAAGCGACGGGGAAACTTAACGGGTTTGCCGAAGCGCAAGCTTCGATGAATGAAAAGCAAACGCAGGCGCTGATTCAGCAAAAACGCGCCGAATTACAAGCGCAAAAGAGCCGATTAGAGTATTTAAAACGCCAGTATAAGCTTGTTACCGGCACGGACGTCGACACGTTTGGCGACTGGATGAAATCGACGGTAGGCACGTGGCGCGACTGGGCTTCGTGGACGGGTCTTGTCGAGTCTCGCGCCGAAAAAGCGGAAGAGTTTTTCAATCAGATTCAAAATCTGAAAGCGGATATTGGCCTCAATGAAAACGAGCTGAATAATCTCGAAGGCCAACATCAAAATCAAAACGATTTGGCGAACGGGTCGCCGATCCAACGAGGAATTGTCGGCGCGGAAAGAGCTCGTCAGCTGGAAGATTCTATGTACGGCGCCGCCGAAGCGACGAAATATTATGAGGACGTCTTTAAAGATTATTACGACAATCTTCAAAGGGAAGTCGTCGGGACGGGCGTTTCAAAAATTGAAGCCGCGAAATTAGAAAAAGGCTCTTTAAGCGCCGACGAGATCAGAGCGATTGCCGCCGCGAACTCCGAGGAATTCTACGGCAAATTTGAACGCGCGTTTCAATGGCTTGAAGATCAACGTCGGAACAGTTTACAGACGGCGGAAGCGGCGACGTTGCAAAACGAGCTGATTAGCGCGAATCGCGATTTAGCGCAAGCGATTCAGAATTTCGATTACAGCTCGATTTCCGAAGCGCGAAAAACAATCGCCGAAACGAATAAGAAAATTGGCGAACAGGCGCTTAAGGCGGCGATCGCCAACGCGGAGGCGGCGAAAAAAGCTTATGAACTCGCGCAAACGGAACTTAAAAACGCGCAAGACAAAGCGGCGGCAGGCGATACAAGCGAAATGGCTGGGGCGCAAAATCGAGTCGCCGTCGCGTCGGCAAATTTGCAAAACGCCAATAGCGCGTTGACGTCCGCGATTGAGAAAGTCGGGAATCCATTGGAAAAGATCGTTACGATGGGAACGTTTAGCAATCGCGAGGCTCTTGACATAACTTCCGGAAACAACGCGCTTCTCAGTGAAGAGCGTCAACAGAGTCGCGCTCTCGAGAATCTGTCCGGGGCGGTTAATAATATTTATACTTATCTTCAAAAAGGCGGAGAGTACGTGTGAACGACGTTATTAATCTTAATTCGATTCATATCGGCGAAGCGTTTGAGGACGGGTCGTTTTCATACGTCGAGGGGCAGAATCCAAGCGCGACTATTAAATATATTATTAATGGGACCGACGATCCGTACCCCGCTTACGCGGCGTTGATTAATTATCTCAAAGCGAATTATCTTACGCCGGACGGTTACATCGCTTATCGCGGGATTCCGCTTGACAACATTCAACTTAACCGCCTTGCGTGCGCTTTTGCTTTTTCCGCGACCGCTTCGTTTTCTGTTTCGGACAATCAAACGAGCGGACCAAATCAAAATAAGGGGACGGATCCCAGTTCGCCAATCATTAACGAGCCGGATTTTGAAATGCCGGAAATCGAACCGAACGATTTTCAATATTCGACGGTCGGCGGCATGGCGCATATAACGCACGGGTATGCCTCCGCAAGCTACGTGGCCAAAAAAGACGCTTCGACATATCACGATAGAACGCCGATTCCATGCAACGGAATCGGTTGGAACGAAGGAAAGTTCGACGGGTGCGACGTCGCCGAATCAATAGAGTCTTTTTCCATATCCGTCTCCGCGCCCAAAAGCTGGATAACGCCTGAGTATCGCGCGTTTATATCGTCGATGGCGAACTGCGTTAATCTCATTCCGTGGTTTGGCTACGAACCGTCGTGCGTTCTTTTTAAAGGAATGGGCGCCAACTCGGTTTCGTTGAATTACACGTCGCCGAACGGCGAATCGGTTCAGGATTGGTACTGGCGATTGCGTTTTGAATTTGAAGCGCGTCGAGCTGTTGAAATTCCCGCGCCGGAGGTTATTAGCAACGGAACGAACGTGGGGAAGTGGAAAATCGACAGCATTGAAAACGACGTTATTTTGAGAGAGCAAAAAGACTATCTCGCTTACGCTACTAACAACACGATTTCAGGTATAACCGCTTCGTCAGATTTTGCCGCGCTTTATGAGACGCTGGAATCGTATTGCGCTTCAAATCATTTCAAAAAGACGCTTACCAATAGTTTAACCTGGTGTCTTACCTGGATTCAGACTCGATACGCAGCCGGAGACGTTTGCAATTCCATTTATAAACCCGGTTTCTATCATATTTGGTACAAATCAAACAACGGCTCTTCTCAAAATGGAACGTCTCTTTTCCCCGTTGTCATGCAGGCGAATCTGGTTCAGGTGTATCAAGCCGTCGACTTTAATCTTCTCAATCTTCCTGATCAAAGCTGGTAATTATGGCCAAAGATATTCCAAGAGCGACGCTTCGACAGATGGTCCGCGACTACAGCAGTCATGGATTCTTGTCGACTAGCGGTTCCGGAGCCGCTTTTCATCAAAGCGAACTATTAATATATAATTCCACCAACTCGACTATCCCCGTTGGCGGGGCAATTAAGGTTTCCGGATACCCGGCCTCAATTTCTTATGACGCCGCTATAGGGAAGCTAATTAACGGAGAGTTGATATTGAACGGCGTCGCCTCGTCAGGTTCCGACGACTCGATGATTATTGCGACGGCGCTCGAACCAATTGCGTCGGGAGCTGTTGGACGCGTCAAGGCGGACGTCGTTTTCGCGCGAGTTCACTACAACGCGCCGTCCAGCGGCGAGAGCGAGTACGCCGAAGCGAGTTCAACGTTCGAGCTGGTTAAAACGGGGACGTTCAAGGTTATCGCGCAAAGTCAGAAAAACGCGGGAAATTATATGATTTGCGCTCTTACAAAAAAGAGCGGAAGTTTATCAAGCGTAACAAAAGTTGATATTGCTTATTTCCCATATGTCGCGAATTATCAGGACTATCTAGCGATTCAACATAATAATAGCTCTCCTACTCAATTTGACGCAATTACCGGCGTTACATTTTCTGGTAATGAAATTAGTTTTACGTATCAAACTATCAAATGTATCAGTCCGTCAAAATTGTCTGTTGTTACGAATGTTCAATAAATGAGAGTAAAGACATATTTTGTTCCACAAAGATGGAGTTCGTTCATTGATACTGAAAGTCAAGCAACTCTTCCGGGAAGAGGACTGACAAAAACGGTTATTCCTGCTTCTGGAAGAACAGATGGATATGAACGTTACGATAGATCTGATTTTGTAAGTCTTTCAGAATTTCCCGCCCCCTTTATTGATAGTCTTAACAATGCTTATGATATTCCTGGGCACGTTTATGAATTGCCTATGTCTGTTGCTAATGACAAAGCAACTATATATTTACCATTTTTTAAAGAAGATTTTGAATGCACAATAAAAGACGTTATTCTTGACGTCAACGCTACTCTCGGTTATGACAGCGAAAACAGAGTTATAACTCTCGAAAATATTGAACCGGTAATTGGAGATATAGTTTTCAAAACTGTTTATCCAACAACTGCTCAATCAAATAATCCTGCTACTGGGAATGGTGTCTTAAATTTTGACAGAGCAACAGTAGGCGTAAGCGTAGGAACTGTTCAAAAACCGGGCCGTTTAAGAATCAATGCTGATTATACTGCGCGAAGAACGTTAGGCTATCTTTCCAATGGAAATTCGAGGTCTATCAATGGATTGGCAATCACGTCTCAATGGGACCTTGATCTGTCAATAGCGCCAACGTTTTTTAATTATGCACGTCCAGATACGACTTTTGCAACAATACATAAATATTACACAGGAACAACGGTTTATCCGTTACAAATAATAGAAAACTATAATTCCTATTATTCAAAATGGTATTTCGAAGAACAGATAGAATCTGGTTCTGGTTCTGGTTCATAATGCATATAAAATCGATATACAAATTCCAATTAACGGAAACTGTATAAATTAAATTAGAAAAATAAAATTCTACTAAATTGAAAGAAAAAGTATATGATTTTTTCGATATCTTTTAATATATTTAAAAACATAATAACAAGATAAGAAATTTTGCCAAAGGATATTTATATTCGCTATTAGTCATAAACGAAAAAAGAAAGTTCTGTACCGAAAAATGTTTCCAGTACAGAACAATCGCAACAAAAATCGCAACACTCTTTTTCTTTGACTCTATTTTTATAGGGGTTTTTATTAGTTTTTGGTTCCATACGAGGGGATCAATTTCGTTCTGGCTCATCGGCATCTAGTTCGAAACGTCACTGGGTATCCAAGTTGGCGCGGAATCTTTGTCGACGAATGCTACGATATTGGGCACGTCGAAAATGTGCATTTCTGGCCCTTTGGCGTTTCATATAAGGCGGATAACCCCTATTGTGAATGGATAAACCTCAACGGAACCGCTTTTGAATTTGCCCGCGCCGATTGGCACTATGTTTCCAATACTTTTTGTTTTGGCTACGGGAAAGGTTATTACTTTAGCGAACGCGGGCACGGCGGTGCGAATGGTAATTTTCTCGGAATAGGCGCGGATTCTTGTCGACGCTCGGTTCTCGTCGAACAATCTCAAAAGCAGGGGCTTTTGATTACTAACGGCGAATTTGTCGGTCGTTGGACAAGCGAAGATTCCGTCTGTGTTGAAATTGGAGAGAAAAACGACGGCGCTGTTTCATTAACGAATTGTTCGTTTTGGGGGCCGGTCAAGACGTGCGTTTGGTCGAGAACGGAGAGAAGTCGGGTGGTTTTGAACGCCTGTATATTTGTTAATTGGGACGAAGTTCATTCCTCAAAAACTAAAAGCGGCGCGCCTGCGGTGAAAATAGACGCCGGTCGAGCGACTTTAATCGGCAACTCCTTTGAACAGTCGGGAACCCATCTGTTCATCGGAGACGAGGCGGTATACGTAACGGCTACGGGTAACCAAGCGCCGGGAGGTTTTCGCGTTCAAGGCGATAAATCGCCTTCGAAAGTTCAACTTGTAGCTAACGAACTAGATCCGCTTACAATTTTTCCAGATGGAAGGGAGAATTATTGCGCAAGGGTTGGTAGTTCGGGCGACGAACGCTTTATTCAGGGTTGGTATGGACCTGAACAAGGAGCGGACGGTTCGTTTCGGTGGTCGTCCGGCAGTTCTTTTCTTACGCTTCCCATTCCGGAAAAAACGGAATCTGTTTCAATTGAAATTGATTTGGAGATTCCTGCGGAAGCGTTGGACAGCGATCCAAACGAACTTGGCGTTTTCATTTCTGAACAGAAACTGGCTGATTTTACAGTTGGAACGAATCGTATTCATTTAGATATCGCCCCGGAGCGTCGGCTTTTAAATGAGGAAGGGGAGCTTGTATTGAACCTTCGTTGCAAGGCGTGGAAGCCAAAAGATCACAGGGAAAAATCTGACGACGAACGCGAATTGGGCGTAAGCTGTTCCTGGATTCATGTGAAATCATCTGACTATGACGGCGGCAGAATTTTCGACGCTAACAAGGGAAAGTGGCAGGATTCTTTGGGAACTGAACAGAGATAAGACTATATTGAACTCTATCCTATGTTGAAGGCGGAAGCGATGATGAACTTAAATCGTTTCCGTCTTCTTTTTCTTAGTGTATTTTTTTCAGTAGCAGAATTCCGATAACACCCAGAGCTACGTTGCCAAGCCATGTTGCAATGGGAGGGAGCGCGCCGCTTTTAACGCTTTGTAGTCCAAACGTGAATAGAGCGTAATATATTGCGGTAATTGGCAAAAAAGAGGTAAAAAAAGCGAATGTAAAATCTGCTTTTTTGATAAGGATTGCGTATGGGGCGCCGACCCAAACGAAGAAAAAACATGAGAATCCAGCGGCGCAGATTCTTGGTATTGTGAGTTTGTATCTGTTCTGTTGGCGCTCGTAGCCTTTTTCGACAATTGTTCTGTTTTTCCACTCGTCGTTAGCTGTGCCGTTTAGATTGCCGCTGAGGAAGGAAAACATCGCCTTGGAAACCAAAGAACGATGAAAGGCCTTATGTTCGATTTCAAGATTATTTAGGGCCTTTTTGATTTCTTTTGCGGGCGGATCTACTCGTGTTTTAGATCGGAACACTTCATTGAGCGGAATTGAAAAATCATAAGAGACAGGTATAAAACCTTTAGCTTGAGTCGTTTCAACTTCTGCATTGTTTAAGCGGATGTGAACAATCGGATTCTCGACGTTGAATTCGACCTCTATTTTTGCCGATTCCGCCACGCCATTAACGCCGCCGATTTTTCCTGAAAATTCAGGATTTATCAGAACTCCGTCTTCGGCGACGTCTGAGACTTTTATTTCATATTGACCAGTCGGCGTAACAAAACGTTTTTCCGTTTGAAGCTGATTTAAGAGCGTTTTTTCAAAACCTTCCAGTAAAACGTGTTTAATTTGCATTCTTGTCCAAGAGGTCGACAGGTCGTTGAACCATATTCCGAATACGCTGACAATCGCCATGAATATCCAGACTGGCGCCAAGACTCGCCATGGCGGAACGCCTAGCGATTTGAGCGCGATAATCTCGTTGTTTCCCCCCATCCTGGCGAAAAATACCGTCGTGGCAAGAAGAGCCGCCGCCGGAAGCGCCATCGAAAAAATTTCGGGGATAAGGTAAGGCGTTAGTTTAAAAGCCAGAGAAAAAGGAACTCCGGATTTGATCGACGTCTGAACGATAAGAAAGAACATTAAACCTATCGTTAAAATGAAGAGCGCGCTCAAAAATATCTTGATTACTCCAAAGAGCACGTAACGGACGTATATTTTCATTATTTTTCTCGGTGGTATTGCCGTTTAACCCTGTCGATAAATTTTCGACGACTCGCCGTGTTTCCCCATTTTTAGGGCTAAACTGTACTTGTTTCGCAGAGGACGTTAAATCTTAAAAACAAGGGATGGTAATCGATTTAAGGGCGTTCGTCAATAGAAAAAACCTTGATAAAGCCTTAGCCTTATCAAGGTTTTTTGTTGTTTGATTGTTCACAAACGTTTTAAACGAATTGCTACTTTCTGAGCAAAACTCTAACGTCGTCCTTTTTCCTGCGCAAGTTGCTTATTGGCTTCTTGTACGGCCAGAAGAAGAAAAGCGTCCTCTTCGACTTCGTTAATCGGTCTGGCGACTCTATAGCGCTTTGTCGTTGAAACGTCTTCGTTTGTCGAATTAATTGTTTTACCTGTCGACTGATCCGCGTACGCCTGGCGAGATTCCGCTCGTAGGAGGTTGGAACCTGCGTCATGAGTCGCTGAAACTTCGACGTCTGGCAGCACGCCGACTCCACCGTAAGCTCGGCCCTTCGGCGAGAAGAATTTTTCCGTCGTCAGACGCAGACCTGCTATAGGCTTAGCGCTTTGAGTTTCGCCAGTAAGCTGGACGATCGCCTGAACCGTTCCCTTGCCATAGCTGGGAACGCCGACAACGACTCCGCGACCGTTTTCCTGAATGGCTCCGGCGAAAATTTCTGCGGCGCTCGCGCTTCCTGAATCGACGATTAGCGTTACTGGCAACTCGCATAACTTCGTTTTATGAGCGACAAACAAGTGCGATCCGTTTCGACCGCGAGTTTGAACGATCAATCCCGAGTCCAGAAAAATATCGGACACGTTGATCGCCTCCTGAAGGAGTCCGCCTGGATTTTGTCGTAGATCGATAACGACGCTTTGAGCGTTTTCATCGGCGAGAGCCACTAAAGCCGCGCGGAGTTCTTCGGACGTCGTCTTTTGAAAACAGGATATTTTAATATAACCAATATTGCCGGGAACGTCGAGAATATGAACGTCCTCGACGCTTGGCGCTTCAATCGGACGTCTCGTTGCGACAACTTTACGCGTGCGGCCATTGGGAGAACGCAGGACCAGAGAGACCTTTTCTCCTTCGAGCCCCTGTAATAACTCGCCAATTTCTGTTCCTGTCAGTTTTTCGGTCGAGCGTCCGTCGATTTGAACGAGTTCGTCCCCAACGGTAATTCCGCATTCTTGCGCCGGACTCTGTGGAATGACGCGTACGATTTTGGTTGGTTGATCCGTCTTCAACTCGACGCCCAAGCCGACAAAGCGACCGTCGATAAGCGAAAACACGTCTTCCACCTGAACTGGCGTTAATGAGCCAGAATAGGCGTCCAGAGAACAGATTGCCGAGCAGAGGAACTCGGAGATGATTGCGGATTCCGTGATTCCTATACGTCTGCGCAATTGTTTGGCCATCCACAAGACAGAGCGTCGAACGTCGTCTTCCGTTTCTAGGGTCCAGCTTTCAGAAGTTTCTCTCAAAGAATCAAAAAGCTCCTGCGCTTGTTCTTTTACTTCTATCGACACGCCGTTGCGACGATAGAACAAGTCTTCGTCGAGCGCTTCCGCTATTCCCTCGACCCCAAATTCAAAGAGTTCGGAGTAGGGCGGACGATCGACGTGGTATATGTCTATGTCGAGAAAAACTTCGTCAAAGACGGCAAGTTGATCTTCAAGCGACGATTTTCGAGTTAATGAGGAAAAAACGCCGTCCTGGTATCTTGTTTCTATTTCATACCGTCTCCTTGCTTCTGCGAATCTTGACCGCAAGACTGGATTGTCCGGGGATTGACGCAACGCTTTTTCAAAGCTTTTTTTGGCGTCAAGCCATCGTCTTTCTGAAAGCAACCGGTCGCCTTCCTGGACGTAAGGCTGGATTGCATAGTTACTCCTCGCGTCTCTTGAACTTTTCAACGGCGTTACGCGTTCGACAACGACGTTACGCGTTTGAGAAGAATTGAGTGCGCGCAGAGAGGATAAAGTCGAATCGTCCGACGTCGTCGTTGTCGTCGCCGTTGAAGTGGGAACCCAAAAATGACTACGACTATTGGGTTCTCCTCCTAACGACAGGCTACAAACTAGCAACGCGCCGAAAAAACCGACTGAGATTTGGAGGTTGTTTGACATCATTCCCAAACGACTTTACTAGTCGCCGGTTGTGTCGATCTTTTGGCAAGCCTCCTGCTTAAATGCGATTCCACACATTCTCAAAAGATCGAATTTGAACTCCCTTTCAGTCGCCCTCCTAGCGAAGCTGTTGGTTGGAGTGTTTTTTATGGCGTCTTAAAAACGACTTCTTACGACGCCTCCTGTAACTCCGTAATACGCGCGAGTCGTATTACATTTGCAAAAAACAACGGCAAACGGACGTTGCCGCAGATTTTCGCCTTTTAGGAATCGTTGAATGAAAGCGTTCTTCTGCACGAATTAGACTCTTCTTTTTGAAAACAATCCATTTGTCGAACCGGTTTTGTTTTTAGGATTGATGATAGGAAGAAAAACACAATTTATAAATTAACAGAAAAGAAAGGAGGAAATAATTTTACCAAGCGATATAAATAGTAGGATTTGTTAAAGAATAACGGTTGTAACGGTTGTGGCGAATTATGACTCTCACTTTTGAGATTTAGTTCTTTCTATTCGTAGTGAACAAATGTGGAAAGAAGACGTGTTTTCTCGTATTTCCCCCGGTTTTGCCAACGAGAGACGATCGCTTTTTCTCAAAAAGTAATGAAGTTGTTCTTTGTGGAAAACCGATAATAACTCAGCCCCAGAAATCGGGCCGTTTGAGTGCGTCTTTTAACAGTTGCGTTTATATGGGCGAACGCGACTCCTGGTTGGAGACTTTTCTTGAACGATCCGATATATGGCGACTCTTGAATCAGGAAGCGTTTTCTGGTTTGAGACGTAATTGAAACAGTAATTGGACGTTCGCGAGTTAATGAGTGATTGCTTGCCGACGTCTGAAATTTGTCGGCGATCCACCGTGAAAGACACGTTTGTTTTTCGTCAGAGGATTTCCATTTCTCCAATGGATTGTTTGACATATCAGGTTAAAAGGAGTTTACCTAATGAAAATTCGTTTGACTGCATTATGTGTTACGTTGGTTGCAACTTTTGTTGCCGCCAGCTCTTTTGCTCAGGATTGCGCGCCTTGCGCTGCGGCCGCTGACGCGTCTTGCCCTTCTTGCGCGCCTTGCGCCTCCTGTACTGGCGCTTCGTGCGAGCTGTTTGGCGGACTTCGTTCTTTGCTGGCCTGTCGCCCTTGCGTTAGTTGCGTTACGATCACGCCTTCCTGCACGCCTTGCTGCACGTGCGCGCCAGTTTGCTCGGCGCCCGCTCCCTGCAAGGTTAAGGTTGCTTCCTGCGGTCCGATCGTCGCGTCGAATTTGCCTCACTGCGCTCTTGATTCGGCTTGCGCTTCCTGCGACCCCGGTTGCCCCTGCGGCGCGATTGCCGCTCCGACTTGCTGCGGTCCGATGTTCCCCTATTTGAAGCCTTGCCTCTACAACGCCATTCATCGCCCGATTAACGGCGTTTGCAAGATCGTCCATGGCGCTTTTAGCGCCCTTGCTTGCGCCACCGCTCCGGTCGACGACTGCGGATTTTTCAAACCCGCTTATTTCGACGTTCCTTGCGGTTCGTGCGCGGTTTGCGGTCCGATCGAAAGCGCTCCCGCTCCTTGCGGTTGCGCCGCCCCGGCTATCCCCGCTTGCGGACCTGCGGCTCCGTCTTGCAAATGAGTGAGAAAAAGCAGCGCGAATCAGACCGATCGGCACTTTGTGAAAAGTCTTGGTCTGTTTGTTGAATCGGTCTCCGTGAGATAGTTTGAACAAAGTTTAAACTTGACGGTTTATAGAGGACGTATTCTCTGGGATTTAACTGATTCGATTGTGATTTAACGAACGCGTTGGAAACGGCGCGTTCGTTTTTCTTTTTTACACGTTGAAGGATTTATATTTCTGAGTACAATGACTGGCGAGCGTTGGATGAACGGTCGCGGAAACGAGTAGCGTTTTCGAGGAAAGTCCGGACTCCGCAGGATACAACGGCGGGTAACGCCCGCCGGTCGCAAGACTAGGGAAAGCGCAACAGAAAGTAAACCGCTTCCGCACGCGGAAGTAAGGGTGAAACGGCGAGGTAAGAGCTCACCGGGTTTTAGGCGACTAAAGCCGCATGGCAAGCCCCGTTGGGAGCAAGGTTAAAAGGCGTCGTGTTTGTTTTTCAAACAGGGGGCGATCCGCTTCAAAGACGCAGGTGAACCGCGAAGAACAACTAGGCGACTAGTTGTCAAGATAAATGACCGTTGCTCTTTAGAGCACATAATCCGGCTTATATTTCAACGCTCGCTTTTTTCTATGCTTCTCGAAATCAGATCTGATTATTTGACGTCGCCTTCTTTCCTTCTTCATAGTTTGTAAGAGACGTGCGCCGTTTTGTAGCGATTTTTCCTTAGATTCAGAATAAAACGTCTCAGCGCCTTAGCTTGTTGGGAGATAACGGCAAGTTTTTCCTGTTTTCTTCGGTTTTATTCATTGAAAGAACATCGCGTCCTATTTATAATTAATAGGTGGGTTTGTGTGTGAGCAGCGTCAATTTGGCGTTAGACGTACCCGATCCGTCGTGTCTCGAAGAGTGAATCGTGTAATGACCAAGAGCGTTCGAACGATCGATCAGAACGAGCTTGTTCGAAACGTCGTCGCGGTTATTGGGAACGCTTCGATCAAATGAGTGGATTGCGAGCCAGAGCGTTGGTTGTGTTCCA
>JAEEGL014584976.1_pt1 | contig 14557 bp, 9 predicted proteins | sample 9134231 | NCBI WGS metagenome assembly JAEEGL01 (sample SAMN16246548, study PRJNA631951) | gut metagenome | biome: gut microbiome; feature: rumen; material: fiber-attached | host: Bos | place: Iran: Karaj | collected 2018-10
AATCTTTCCTGTTGCATTGTTTCTACAACTTTTTGTTTGAATTCTCCTGTGTATCTCTTGTTCGGTATTCCTTTTGGCATGAAAAATGCACCCCCTGTTAGACATTATACCACATTGTCTAACTTTTGGGGTGCATTTCATTTTTCGCGCGCGGCTCTTTTAAGCAATCATGCGCCTTCTTCTTCGGTCAGGTCATCAGTATCGTCGAACGAATCGTCGGCATCGTCAAGTCCGGCGTCAACGTTTGCGATAACCGGTTTCGGTTTGGGAAGCGGATCGGGAGCAACGACTCTGTATCCGTCCTTGTCGACTATCTCAATCGAGCGATAGCGTTCAAGCCCCGTGCCCGCCGGGATAAGCTTACCGATAAGCACATTCTCCTTCAGACCGAGCAGGTTATCTGTTTTGCCCTTGATTGCAGCGTTCGTCAGTACTCTTGTGGTCTCCTGGAAGGACGCAGCAGAGAGGAATGACGTCGTATTGATCGACGCTTTTGTGATTCCGAGCAGCTCAGGTCTGCACTGAGGCAGCATGAGATCACGCTGACCTGCGTCAATGAGCGCCTGGATCTCTTTCTTTGCGTCCTCGAATTCCATCGCGTCAATCGGCTCGCCGGCGAGAAGCGCGGTGCTTCCGGGATCCGTGACGGTGACCTTGCGGGTCATCTGTCTCGCAATGACCTCGATGTGTCTGTCGTTTATGTCGATGGACTGTGAACGGTAGACCTTCTGGACCTCGCGGATTATGTAATCATAAACCGCGTCGAGCCCCATAATGCGCAAAATGTCTCCCGGTTTTTTGAAACCCTCTGTGAGACCCTGCCCCTTGACGACGAAGTCTCCCGGTCTTACGAGCTTTGTGAGACCGAAGGGAACAGGATACTTAATCTCTTCCTTCGTGTCGGGGTTAGTCACGACAATCGTATCCATATTCTTTATCTTGTCATAGGATACAACGCCGGCCTGTTCAGCGACAATGGCGCTCTTTTTCGGGTTGCGCGCCTCAAAGAGTTCCTCGACACGCGGCAGACCCTGTGTGATGTTGGCGCTCGCGACGCCTCCCGTATGGAACGTACGCATCGTGAGCTGCGTGCCCGGTTCGCCTATCGACTGTGCGGCTATCGTGCCGACGGCCTCGCCTATCTGTACCGGTCTGCCGTTTGAAAGGTCTGAACCGTAGCAGTGAGCACAGACGCCGTGTCTTGCGCGGCAGTTGAGCAGGGATCTGATCTTGACCCTTTCGATGCCGGCTTTTATTATGGCGGAGGCGTCCTCTTCGGACATCATAGTATTGCGCGGGACGATGATTTTTCCTGTCTTCGGATCAATAACGTCTCCTTCTTCGGAGTTTGCCGTAAATCTGCCGATAAGTCTGTCGGCAAGCGGTTCGATCACGTCTGCCGAGCTTGTGACCGTCACGCGCTTGACGCCGGCGGCAAGAAGCCTGTCAACAACCTCATCGGTGATGACGGTTCCGCGCGGGACAATGATCTCGCCGGTTGCAGGGTCGTGTACGTCGCCTTCTTCCGAGCTGACAATTGCGCGCCCGTCAATTGCGTTTCCGACCTCGACATCTTCACGATCTCTGCCCGAAAGGATGGCGGAAACCCAGAGGCCTTCGTTGGTTCCGCAGTCGTTTTCGCGAACTATGACATCCTGCGACACGTCGACGAGACGTCTGGTAAGGTATCCCGAGTCTGCGGTCTTGAGAGCCGTGTCGGACAGCGATTTACGCGATCCGCGCGCCGCTACGAAGTAATCAAGTATGTTCTGGCCTTCGCGGAAATTCGACTTGATCGGAATCTCCATCGTCCGGCCGTTTGTCGCGAACATGAGTCCGCGCATACCCGCGAGCTGACGCATCTGTGTCATGTTTCCGCGCGCGCCGGAATCCGACATCATCTTTATAGGATTGTAGCGGTCAAACTTTGCCTGGAGGCTGTTGACAATATCCTCGGTGGCCTGCTCCCATATGGAAATGACGTTCTTGTAGCGTTCTTCCTCGGTCAGCTGACCGCGCAGGAAGTGACGGCGAATCTCATCGACCTTGCGTTCGGCGTCGGCGATGATTGTGTACTTTTCCTCTGGGATGACAACGTCAGAAATCGATATCGATATCGCGGCCTTTGTGGAATATTTGTATCCCATTGCCTTGATGTTGTCGAGAACCTCAGCAGCGACTGTGAAGCCGTGATATTTAATCGAAAGGTCAACGATCTGCTTGAGTTGCTTTTTGCCGCAGGTCATGTCGATTTCCGGATTGAAAATCTTTGCGGGATCCGTTCTGTCCACAAAACCGAGATCCTGCGGGATCGGCTGGTTGAATATAAGCCGTCCAAGTGTCGTGCTGACTAATCTCGTCTGGACTGTGCCGTTTATGCTTTCGATCGGGCCTTCGTAAAGCTTTGTGATACGAACCCTGATCGGCGCGTGCAGACCGAGAACGCCGTTTTGATAAGCCATGAGCGCCTCGTCCATGTCGCGGTAAACGTGTCCCTCACCGGGCTCGCCTGCCTTATCTATCGTCAGATAATATGACCCGAGCACCATGTCCTGCGACGGTACTGCGACGGCTTTGCCGTCGACCGGCTTGAGCAGGTTGTTCGCGGATAGCATAAGGAGCCTTGCCTCTGCCTGAGCCTCCGCTGAAAGCGGAACGTGGACAGGCATCTGGTCGCCGTCGAAGTCGGCATTGAATGCGGTGCAGACAAGCGGATGGAGCTTTATTGCACGACCTTCGACAAGTACCGGCTCGAACGCCTGGATCGAAAGGCGGTGAAGCGTCGGCGCACGGTTGAGCAGGACGGGGTGTTCCTTAATACATTCCTCAAGCGCGTCCCATACGCATGGATCGGCACGTTCGACTTTTCTCTTGGCGTCCTTTATGTTCGTCGCCTTGGCAGTCTCGAGAAGACGCTTCATAATGAACGGCTTGAAAAGCTCGAGCGCCATTTCCTTCGGCAGACCGCACTGATAGATCTTAAGCTCGGGGCCGACAACGATGACCGAACGGCCGGAATAGTCGACACGTTTGCCGAGCAGGTTCTGACGGAAACGGCCCTGTTTGCCGCGGAGCATCTCGGAAAGAGACTTGAGCGGTCTGTTCGAGGAGCCGCCCGTCACGGGCTTGCCGCGGCGTCCGTTGTCAAACAGGTCGTCGACGGCGTCCTGAAGCAGACGCTTCTGGTTGCGTATGATGACATCCGGCGTGACGCCTTTTTCAATAAGTTCTTTAAGGGTGTTGTTTCTTCTAATGACCGTCTGATAAAGCTGGTTAAGATCGGAGGCCGCAAAACGGCCGCCGTCGAGCTGTACCATAGGACGGATATCGGGCGGAAGCACCGGTATCGCGTGGAGTATCATCCACTCCGGGCGGTTGCCGGAGCGGCGGAAATCCTCTACGAGCGCGAGACGCTTCTGAAGCTTTGGCTTTCTCTGGTTGGAAGCGACGGCCGCTTCGGCTCTGATCTGATCCGCAAGAGCGTTGAGATCAACTTCCTTGAGAAGCGTTTCGACGGCTTCGGCACCCATTCCGACCTTGAAGGCATCTTCGACGCGCGCGCGAGCTTCGTTGTATGCGCGGACATCGAGCACCTGCCCCTTGCGGAGGCCTGTGAAGTTCTCGTCTCCCGGATCGGTGACGACGTAGGCACTGAAGTTGAGGACCCTTTCGAGGTCCTTGTTCGGTATGTCGAGCAGAACGCCGATCTTCGAAGGCATCGTGCGGTAATACCATATATGCGCGACGGGGCAGTTGAGCTCTATGTGGCCCATGCGCTCGCGTCGCACTTTTTTCTGCGTTATTTCAACGCCGCATTCCTTGCAGCGGGTGCCTTTGAAGCGGTTGCGCTTGTATTTGCCGCACGCGCATTCCCAGTCCTTTGTCGGGCCGAATATTTTTTCGCAGAAAAGTCCGTCACGCTCGGGCTTGAGCGTGCGGTAGTTGAGCGTTTCCGCCTTTGTGACCTCTCCGTAGGACCAGCTTCTTATGTCCTCGGGAGACGCCAGGCCTATTTTAACAGAATCAAAAACGTTATATTCCACTGTTTTTATCTCCTCTGTCAATATTCATCCGCGCCGTCGTAGTCCTCGTCGGGCTCGTAATCGTGCGTTCCGATACGGTCGTATTCCTCGCTCATTTCCGTAAAGTCGTCCATTATGTTGTCGGGCTCTACGGTCTCAAAGATGTCATCGTCGAAATCATCGTCGCGGCGCGGGCCCTTTTCGACGAGCGACATGTTGACGTCGTCGCCGTTGTGATCGAGCACGTGAACGTCAAGGCAGAGTGCCTGAAGTTCTCTCACGAGCACCCGGAACGCCTCAGGAATACCTGGCGTCGGGATGTTTTCGCCCTTGACTATGGCTTCGTATGCCTTCACACGGCCGTCGACATCATCCGATTTGACGGTAAGAATCTCCTGAAGGGTGTATGCTGCGCCGTATGCCTCGAGCGCCCAGACCTCCATTTCGCCGAACCTCTGACCGCCGAATTGGGCTTTTCCGCCGAGCGGCTGCTGAGTGACGAGTGAGTAAGGTCCTATCGAACGGGCGTGGATCTTGTCATCGACAAGGTGATGGAGTTTGAGGTAATACATTATTCCGACGGTGACGGGGTTGTCGAACGGCTCGCCGGTTCTGCCGTCATAAAGCGTGACCTTGCCAGTCTCGCTCATGCCGGATTCCTTAAGAAGGGCGGTGATGTCGGCTTCCTTCGCGCCGTCGAACACCGGTGTCATGACTTTCCAGCCGAGACGTTTCGCGGCGATTCCGAGATGGACCTCGAGAACCTGACCGATGTTCATACGCGACGGAACACCCATCGGGTTGAGCACTATGTCAAGCGGTGTGCCGTCCTCCATGAACGGCATGTCCTCCGGCGGAAGGATGCGGGATACGACACCTTTGTTTCCGTGGCGGCCCGCCATCTTGTCGCCGACAGAGATCTTCCTCTTCTGTGCGACGTAGACACGCACCACTTCATTTACCCCGGCGGGCATGTCCTGCGGGCAGTCCTCGCGCATGAAGACTTTGACGTCGACAACAATGCCGCCGGCGCCGTGAGGCACTCTTCGGGAAGTGTCCCTGACGTCGTATGCGTTCGTGCCGAGGATGGCTCTGAGCAGATGCTCCTCCGGCGTGGGCGTTGTTTCGCCCTTCGGCGTGATCTTTCCGACAAGGATATCACCAGGACGGACCTCGGCGCCGATGCGGATAATACCGCGCTCATCGAGGTCCTTGAGGGCGTCCTCGCCGACGTTTGGTATCTCACGGGTGATTTCCTCTGCGCCGATCTTGGTATCACGTGCCTCGAGCGAGTATTCCTCGATATGAATCGACGTATATGTGTCGTTTCTGACGAGATTCTCGTTCAGAAGGACGGCGTCCTCATAGTTGTAACCCTCCCAGGTCATAAATCCAATAAGGGCGTTTTTGCCTAGCGCGAGCTCGCCGTTCGATGTGGCCGGGCCGTCTGCTATGACGTCGCCCTTAGCGACCTTGTCGCCGACTTTCACGATCGGGCGCTGGTTTATACAGGTGCTCTGGTTGGAGCGTTTGAACTTGATGAGACGGTAAACGTCGCGCTCGCCCTTTCTGCGGCGGATGATTATTTCGTCCGCGGAAACGCGCTCGACGGTGCCGGATTCCTTTGCGATGACCATAACGCCGGAGTCGAGGGCGGCCTTGTATTCCATTCCGGTCCCAACAATTGGCGAATCACTGGTCAGAAGCGGCACCGCCTGCTTCTGCATGTTCGATCCCATGAGGGCTCGGGAGTTGTCGTCGTTTTCAAGGAAAGGTATGCACGCCGTAGCGACGGAAACGACCATCTTTGGCGAGACGTCCATATAGTCCGGGACATCGCGTTCGACTTCGACGATCTCTGTGCGCTTTCTGGCCGTGACTCGACTGTTAACGAACCGGTGGTTTTCGTCAAGCGGCTCGTTTGCCTGGGCGATGACGAAGTTGTCCTCGCGGTCGGCAGTCATATATTCGATCTCTCTCGTAACGACGCCGGTTTCTTTGTCGATCTTGCGGTAAGGTGCCTCAATAAAGCCGTACTTATTTATGCGCGCGTAAGTCGCGAGATATGATATAAGACCGATGTTCTGTCCTTCAGGGGTCTCGATAGGGCACATTCTGCCGTAATGCGTGTAGTTGACGTCACGGACATCGAAAGACGCGCGGTCTCTCGAAAGACCGCCAGGACCGAGCGCCGAAAGACGGCGTTTGTGAGTCAGCTCTGCGAGCGGGTTGTTCTGATCCATGAACTGCGAAAGCGGCGAGGAACCGAAGAACTCGCGTATGGCCGTGCTTATAGGACCGTTGTTGACGAGGTTGCGCGGCGTGGGAGAATCGTTCGCATGTATGACCATGCGCTCTCTCAGGCGTTTTTCCATGCGGGAGAATCCGATGCGGAACTGGTTCTGGAGAAGTTCTCCGACACAGCGCAGGCGGCGGTTCCCGAGATGGTCGATATCATCGACGTTACCGACGTCGTGTGACAGACAGATCAGATAGTTTATCGTAGCGAAAATATCGTTTTTTGTGATGTGCTTCGGAACGAGCTCCGTCATATGTGCGCGCGCCGCTGCGATGACGTCGGCCTTTTTGGTTCCTACTTCCTCAATTATACGGGTGAGAGCGGCGAGGTCGCACTTTTCGGGGACGATGTCTGAAGGAAGCTGATATCCGAGGACCGATTCCGGCCATACTGTGCCGTTACCGATGACCTTGAGCGGCTTCTGCTTTTTCTCTCCCGTCTCGTCTTCGACGTTTATAACTATGAAGGCTTCGTTCACAGCGCTGTGTTCGATCAGGTCGGCAAGTTCCTTCGTGACCGTTTCTCCGGCCTGGGCGATTATCTCGCCGGTTATCGCAGAAAAGACATCCTCGGCAAGGATGCTGCCCTCGAGTCTCGCTGCAAGGGCCAGCTTCTTGTTGAACTTGAAGCGGCCGACGGAGGAGAGGTCATATCTTTTTGGATCGAAAAGCAGATTGCTCAGGTGTATCTTGGCGGATTCCGCATTCGGCCACTCGTCTGGACGGAGACGCTTGAATATTTCTTTGAGCGCTTCGTCGGTTTCGGTCGTGCCGAGCCTCTCGGCCTCTGCCGTGCAGCCGTCGTGACGGACTGTCTCGACGATTTTAGGATCATCGCCGAAATATTTTATAATGTCGGCGTCGGTCACGTTGTATGTCTCAGAAACGAGACCGTCGTCGCCAATGTCGCCGCCGAATCCGAGCGCCCGGATAAGCGTCGAAACCGGTATCTTATGCGCCTTGTCTATTTTGACGTAGAAAATATCGTTGGAATCCGTCTCATATTCGAGCCAGGCACCGCGGTACGGAATGACCGTCGCGGAATAGAGCTTTTTACCCGATTTGTCGTAGTCCATCGCGTAGTACGCGCCCGGAGAACGAGCAATCTGGGAGATTATTACTCTTTCTGCGCCGTTTATGACGAACGTGCCGTTGTCAGTCATGACCGGGATGTCTCCTATGATAACATCCTCATCTATGACCTCGCCCGTAACACGGTTGTGCATACGGGTCTTTACGCGCATCGTCTTGGCGTAGTTGACGTCGCGCTCCTTACATTCCTCAATCGTGTGACTGGGCTTTTCGGAGAGCGAGTAGTCGAGGAACTCGATGACAAAATTACCCGTACTGTCGATTATCGGCGAAACGTCGCGCAGAACCTCGCGCAGACCGTCCGCGAGAAACCACTCGTAGGACTTCTTCTGTACGTCGAGCAGGTTCGGCATGTCGAGAACTTCCTCTATCTTCGAAAAAGACATTCTCTCGTTTCTGCCGAGCCTTACCGGTTTTACCATTTCCATGGGAAACCCTCCTTTTAAGAAAATGATCATACCGCCGCATCCCCGGCGCGGAAAAAAGTCGTCCGTCCGCGGGCGCCGCTACCCCTACGACAAGCTGGTTACCGTCGAATTATAAGCTGCTGCACCGTGCGCACTTCCGAAATCAGACCGCATACCGCGGATGAAGGTCCGGTATGACCTGATCGTAATATATAACGGATGAAAACGCCGGAAAACCGGCCAGTTTCAGCCGAAAAAGCGCCCTTACCCGCCCGTTGCGGAAAGTCGCTCGATTATCAATAATACCACCGCGAATCAAGATTGTCAAGCGCATCGATCAAAGTTTACAAAAATTTAACAAATAAATTTTTTGTGAAACTATTGAATTTTTGCCGCGGCTGTGGTATGATAATAGACCCTTGACGAATCATCGAGAAATTTGGAGGTGAATGATCTTGCCGAACATCAAGTCAGCAAAGAAGCGTGTGCTCGTTACCGACGTGAAGACGCTCAGGAACAAAATGGCCAAGTCCGCGCTCAAGACTTCTATAAAGAAGTTCGAGTCAGCGGTCGCGGCGGGCGACAAAGAGGCAGCGAAGCAGGCTTACGGTGTCGCCGTCAAAAAGCTCGACAAAGCAGCGGCAAAGGGTCTCGTGCACAAGAACATGGCCGCAAGGAAAAAGAGCCAGTTCACGCGTGCGCTCGCAGCCCTTTGACGCATTGAACCGAACATAATATCAGGTCATTTTGAGACACGGCTCCGCCGTGTCTTTTTCGTTCCGGAATGCACGTTTTTTCGTGATGCTGGATAAGATCACAATAATATCCCGCAGAACCGTTTTCTTCTGCCCGTTTGGGCATTTTTCTATAACTCGAAAGATATATTTATTCCCTATTCCCTCTTGACAAGCCGCAGGCGGGATGGTATAATAAAAGTGTTCCAAACAGAACAGTTTTGGCGGTGAAACGGATGAAGAAAGAAAACACAACGCCGGGGAGCGCAATGCTTAAAGCTTCGCTTTTCGGTTCTTTGACTGACAGCGAAATGAGGGAGATTGACAAACAGATCGATCTTGTCTCGGTGCCGGCGGGGACAACCCTCAGCCGGGCGGGCGATATCGGATTTATCGTCTCGGGCGTCGCAGAGGTTTTGCGCGGAGGCGACAGAAAGATCGTTATAAACGTTCTCGGCCCGGGAGATTTCTTCGGAATGGCCGGCTTATTCGGCCCTTACGGCTCATCGGGCGCCGAGATACGGGCTAAGAAACTGTGCAATATCGAATTCATACCCGGCAACGAAGTCAAACGGCTTGTCGGGACGAACCCCGGGTTTGCCACGGCATACGTTGCGCTCATTTCCGGCAAGCTGAGATTCCTCAGCCGTCGTGTCAGAGATTTCTCGTCCGAAAGCGTGACCTCGCGGCTCGCGGGATATCTGCTCTCGTCCGGCGGCGGACGATGTTCCGTTGTCGAACTTGGCCGGCGCCTCGGTGCGGGGCGGACAAGTCTTTACCGCTCGCTTGCTGCGCTCGAAGAATCAGGCGCGGTTTCTAAGGACGGTAAGCATATTTCCGTCAATGACCGCGAAAAACTCGAAAACATCTGCAATTCGTAAAATGCAAAGGAGAATCACAATGAAAAAGAACTCAGCAAGAATTATATCCGCATTTCTCGCGCTCATCCTGGTAGTCGGGACGGTTATGCTTTCGGCGTGCAAGCCGCATACCTCCGGCGACGACAGCGATACTAATCCAACGGAGGACAGACGCGAACACCTTAAGATAGGGACGCTCAGTGGCCCGACCGGAATGGGGATGGCGGTACTCTTCGAAGACGGTTTTTATAAGAATGATATAGAACTTTACACCGCGCCGGACGCCGTGAGAGCCGATCTCATTGCAGGCAAGCTCGACATCGCGGCCGTTCCGGCAAACCTTGCCGCTGTTATTTACAACAAGACTGAGGGAGAATACCTTGTCGCCGCGGTAAACACGCTCGGGGTGCTTTACATTGTCACGCGCGATCCGTCAGTGACGACGCTCGCCACGCTGAGCGGCAAAACACTATACGCGACGGGGCAGGGATCAACACCCGAATACATATTGAACAAAGTCCTTTCGACGGCGCAGGTCGAGCCGACCGAGATAGAATATAAGACAGAACACAGTGAGCTCGCTTCACTGCTGCTTTCAGGAAAAATTGACACCGCGATGCTCCCGCAGCCCTTTGTCACGACCGTGACGGCAAAGGATCCTACGCTTAAGGCCGTAATCGACCTGTCGGAGGAGTGGACAAAACGCTGTGACGGCGACGCGGTGCAAGGCGTTCTTGTTGTTTCAAAAAAGGCGGTAGATGAAAACAAGGAATCTGTCGACGCGTTTCTCGACGCTTACTCCAATTCGGTCAGATTCGTCAACGCAAACACGGTCGAAGCGGGCCGTATGATCTCCGAGGCGAGTATCGTCGCGTCGGCCGAGATCGCTGCGGCGGCGATCCCCGGATGCCATATAGTTTTCATATCCGGAGAGGAAATGAAAACGTCCCTGACGGGGTTTCTTAACGTCCTGTACGAGGCATCGCCAGCTTCCGTCGGAGGCAAACTGCCGGACGGCGGGTTCTTCTATGAAAGATGAACGGTAAAAAAGGCGGAAACAGAATAACATGGATCGCGGCGCCGCTCGGCGCCGCTCTACTGCTTTTGCTGTGGGGCGTTCTGTCTGCCGTGACGAACCGCGAGCTTTTGCTGCCATCACCAATCGGTACGCTGAGGCGGCTTGCCGTACTGCTGACCGAGGGCGAAACGTGGCTTTGCATCGGTACGTCGCTAATACGAACGGTTTTCGGCATATCGATCGGTATTGCCTCAGGGGTGGCGTTCGGAGTTTTTGCATGTCTCGGCGGATTTGCCGAAAAGATACTCTCACCGCTTGAAAAGGTAATTCGCGCGACGCCTGTCGCTTCGTTCATCATACTTGCGCTTGTGTGGATACCTTCCGAATGGATAAGTGTGCTTATCTCGGCTCTGATCGCGGCTCCCGTCGTGTACCGCAGCGTTATTTCGTCATACCGCTCGGTCGATCCGAAAATGACAGAACTTGCCCGGGCGTACGGACTGAGCCCCGCGCGCCGGGTTACGTCGGTAATATTTCCGTTCATATCTCCGCACGTCATTGCCGCTTGCTCGACGGCTGTCGGGCTCGGGTGGAAGGCTGGTATCGCCGCGGAAGTTCTGTGCACCCCGAAAAATACAATCGGAAAAATGCTTTACAACTCGAAAATATATCTCGAAACGACTGATCTTTTTGCCTGGACTGTCATTGTCATCATTCTCAGCGCTGTGACGGAGCTTACCGTCAGAATGATAAGAAAGGCTTCTGGCGTCTGAATGGTAACGGTCAGTAATATCTCGAAATCATACGGTGAAAAAAAGATCATCGACAGTTTTTCATATGTTTTTGAAGACGGTTTCTATCTTGTTTCGGGCCCATCCGGTTCGGGGAAGACAACGCTTCTGCGACTCATTGCCGGACTTGAGGCCCCTGATTCCGGCACCGTTTTCCCGATTGGCGGAGCGTTTCTTTTTCAGGAGAAGCGTCTGATCGAGTCGTTTTCCGGGCTTAAGAACATAACATCTTTTTTCGGCAGGAAAAGCGCCTCGAAGGCTCTCGCTCTTGCTGATAAGCTCGGCCTGACTGTTGCCGATATGAAAAAACCGGTCAGAAGCCTTTCAGGAGGTATGGCCGAAAGGGTATCGCTCGTGCGTCTGATACTGTTCGCGCGCCGCGAACCCGGGAAAACAGTGTTTCTCGACGAACCTTTTACCGGTCTAGATGAAGAAACTGCAGGGAAGACAGCACTACTTTTGAAAAACGAACTTGCGAGCCGCACCGTTCTTGTTGCCTCACATACGGTACCGGACGCGCTCAGGCCGTTTGCGGGAACGGTTGTCCTTTCTTGAAAAACGATTATCTCAGCCGCGATCATCAAATAATACTGCGACATTTTCCGAAACACCCACCAACGTTCCCGATGCGCAGTAAAACCGCGAAACAAACCATGCGCTTGTGGGACACAAAAGAAAGAAAAAGCAGAAACATGCGACGCCTCCAGGCGCCGCATGTTTCTCTGAATGGGTTCAGTCTATTGATTTCAGGTAATCGAAGCAGCGTTTGACCTCGCTCAGTCCGTCGGGATGGAGCCCTTCGCTCTCGACTATCATTTTCATGCCAAGTAGTGAGGCCTTGTCGCGTACGGCGTGAACGGGCGCCTCGCCTTCCCCGAGGGCAAAACCGCTGTAGTTTCCTCCTTTGCATCCATCTTTAAGATGAATGAGGTGAACACGGTCCTTCAGACGGTCAAGCGTCTGAACGGGATCAGCACCGGCGTTCCAAAGCCAGAACGTGTCAATCTCAAAGTCGAGCGACGTCCTTCTTTCGAGTTCCGCGTGTATCGTCGTTCCCCACGGCTGAAGATAAAATTCATCCGAATGATTGTGATATGACAATCTTATTCCTTCGGCCTCAAGTACGGGTTGTGCGAAGTTCACTATTTTGACAAACTCATCCATTTTGTCACACTCCTCGAGAAAAGCACCCGGTATGACGTAATCCCGGTTCCCGAGGGTTTTATGGAACTTTATTGTTTCGATGATTTCGGCCGGACGCAGATCCTCCCAGCCGGAGTGAGATCCTGCGCACTCGAGTCCGTATTCGTCAAGCATCGCACGGACTTCATTGGCGCCGTAACCGAAAAACCCGGCGAACTCCACTGAACTGTATCCGATCTCCGCGACTTTTTTCAGGGTCGTCGCAAGATCCTTTTCCGTAAAATCGCGAACACTATACAACTGAACGCCGTAGTAATGATTCATAAATTACATGCTCCTTCTTTTGCTTTAGAACCGGATCTTTCCGGCTTTTTCGTCTGAAACGATTTCATATTTCCCTCACAGTATCAGAAAGGGGCTTGCGCAAAGCGTGCCTGGGGGACGGAGAGGCGTCGGGAGCAGGGTACCCGAGGGGCATTAGAAGGACGGGGATCTCGTTTTCCGGAAGCTCCATGACCCGTTTAGTTTCCGTCGGCGGGAACATGTTCACCCAAACGGTGCCGAGCCCGAGCTCGGCGGCTTTAAGCATGATATGCGTTGCGACTATGCTGACGTCCTGAACGCCCGAATGCACGCCTGGTTCGAGCGGATTATTCCATTCTTGATTTTTATCATAAACAAAAAGCAGCACGACCGGCGCCCCGTAATGACTGCTCGTAATGGAGCGTATCTTTTCGAGGTTTTCCTCTGATTTTATCACGTATATTCTCTGCGGCTGCTGATTTTTTGCCGTGGGTGCGAGGTTGCCCGCCTCAAGCACTTCAGCAAGTTTTGCCTCTTCGACCGGCTTCGGGTCAAACTTTCTGACCGAATATCTTTCTTTTGCAAGTTCAGAAAAATCCATCTTTTCCTCCCGGTGCGGCTAATGCCGCACTTTTTTACGATACAATTATACTACCGTCAACCTCGGTTGTCAATAAAGAAAACAGAAAAGAGAATGTGAAATAAAGAATGTCAAGCCCCGCGGAATAAAAAATAGTCAAAGCGAGCAGAACGAAGCAAAAACCGGCTCACATGACCGGGACAACAGGGCCAAAGCATGGGATAAACCTTCCCGCCGAATCCGTTATGTTCGCATAAGGATTCAGACCGTAACCGTAATAAAGACTCATCCCTTCTATCTCACTGAGCTCTTTGTGTATTCTGAGTCTTGCGGTATCCCCAATAAGATCAACCGCATAAACCATATCTGTTTCCGGCGGAGCGTCGCCGCGTGTCAGGCTGAAGCCGTTTGCCCGTCCTTCGGATTTCAGGTCGCCGACGATATTGCCGAATTTAACATCAATCGAAGCCCATCCGGAAACGGGATGACGTAAAAACCGGCACGACAGCAGAACGGGAGGTAATCCGGCACATTCCGGCACATCGCACCTGACTAGAGCGTTCAGTGCTTCGGCGGCCTGACGCCCCAGCATTTCCTGTGATCTGCCGCTTATGTGTATAAGATCATCGAGATCGAAACCGACAGCGGACAAAGTTGCTGTTCGCGGGACTTTTTCATGGAGCCTGCGCTGAATTTCACGAATCCCCGTCCAGTTTCTTTCAAGCCCGGCAAACTTCTCATGCACCACTCGTCCGAGCTGAACCTGAAGAAACGGCAGATCCCCGTCCTTCGGGAACATCATATCGCTACGGCATGCGGCTATGAATTCCGCCGTCCTGACTTCAAAATCATGGGCGCGGTTTTCAAAGGCGTCTGCACAGCCCTGAAACCAGAACACACCCTTTACGTGGCTTCCGTTATCCCTGAATCTTCTCAGCATCGCAGCGTAGAGACTTTTGTCTGGTCCGGAGACCTTTCCGCTTGGGTCCCACATGTCTAGACTAGAGCCGCCGTGAGCGCAGCAGAGCAACCCCTGCGGCACACCGGTCAGTTCTTTCATTCGCTGTGCGAACGAAAGCCCCGGGCCGACGCCATTGAACGACGTGCTGGGCGGAAGAACACCGAGATCCCCAGTATGAACTCTGTCATATGCTAAGAATTCACGGTGAAGCGGATGCCTCGCCGGGCGCCAAACATTTTCCATATACAAAGCTCGCACGTCTCTTTCTTCGCTGAACACAATATCCTTTTCCGAATACCATCCGACTCCCTGCATGTTCGACTGCCCTGCAAGCACCCATAGGTCACC
>JAEEGL015109366.1_pt1 | contig 14557 bp, 9 predicted proteins | sample 9134231 | NCBI WGS metagenome assembly JAEEGL01 (sample SAMN16246548, study PRJNA631951) | gut metagenome | biome: gut microbiome; feature: rumen; material: fiber-attached | host: Bos | place: Iran: Karaj | collected 2018-10
GCTGGGTACAGGGGACGGTTCTCTGTGTTCATTGGGGTTCATGAACACAGAGAACCGTCCCCTGTACCCAGCCCCCTGTATCCATCCCCTCGGCATCCACCCCCTGCATCCGTACCGGGCAATTTATTTCTTCATCAATTCGTTTACTATACTCTGTACTGCGGCGTAATCATATCCGGCTGCGGTGAGTTTGTCTTTGCGCTCCTGGCCTACGCCCCAGTTGCCGCGGATCACTTCTTTAGCGATCTCCTCATTGGATTTAAGATTGGCCTTTGCTGCAACAGAACCGGCTATGGCGCCTAATTTGGACGGACCGCCGGCGTTGCCTCCGTTATTGTTGTTCTTAAGTGCATCAGTAAAAGCGGGCATTTCTATCTCCTCCTTTTAATGTAACTGTTGTACCCGGTAAGCGGGTAGCGTATATGTACGCGGATATTATATCATGTCTGCGCGGTTTTGTCTAAAAGTGCGAAGGAGTTTTCCTTTAAAACAGGGGCCGGATATGTTATGATCAATACAGTATCGGTACTATGGCCGAAGGGCCTTTGATAGCATGGTATTGGGGGTGAAGCGTATGTTAAAGGATTGGGTTAAAGCAGACAGGCCATCGGATGAAGAGATAGCGGAGCGTTTAAAGACTGCCAGGGCAGAGCTGGCCGGAACGCAGATGGCCATTAAGGAAAAGAAGCTGCCTGTGCTGGTGATCATGGACGGCTGGGGCGGCGCCGGAAAGGGCGGCATACTGGGTAAGGTGATCAAAAACCTGGATCCCCGCTTTTATAAAACGGAGACGCTCTCTAAGCCCTCCGAAGATGAGCTTCGCAGGCCGTTTCTCTACAGATATTTCGTGCGCATTCCGGAGGCCGGGAAGTTTTCTTTCTTTGACGGCAGCTGGATGGACGAGGTTACAAAGGACAGACTTAACGGAGACACCGATAAGGATGAGTACCATCGAAGACTCACGTCCATCAAGCGTTTTGAGCGCACGCTTTCCGACAACGGATATCTGGTCGTAAAATTTTTCTTTCATATTTCGGAGAAAGAGCAGAAAAAGCGCCTGGAAGAGCTGGAGGATGACAAGAGCACATCATGGCGTGTCGATAAGTGGGACAGATGGCAGAATAAGCATTACTATGAATGCATGGATGTTTTTGATGAGTATCTGGAGGCTACTAACCAGTTTATCGCTCCCTGGTATTTTATAGATTCGAAGAGCCGCAAGTGGGCGGAACTGCAGGTAACGGAGATACTGGTAAGGAGCATCAATATAGCTCTGCAGAATACCGGCCGTGCCGCGATGGTGCTGCAAAACACCTTCCCGCTTAAACAGATGCCCAAGCTGTCGGATATAGACTTAAGCGTATCCATTGATGATGATGAATATGAGGAAAAGCTCAAAGAGCTGCAGGATCGTCTGGCCGATCTGCATAACCGTATCTATCAGAAGAAGATACCTGTGGTGATAGCATACGAGGGCTGGGATGCGGCCGGAAAGGGCGGCAATATCAAGCGCCTTACCGCAGCTTTGGATCCACGCGGCTTCGAGGTGCATCCCATAGCATCACCCGAGCCCAGGGAAAAGAACAGGCACTATCTGTGGCGCTTCTGGAACAGGCTGCCTAAGGACGGACATATAGCGATATTCGACCGTACCTGGTACGGACGCGTGATGGTGGAGCGTCTGGAAGGCTTCTGCACGGAGAACGACTGGCAGCGCGCTTACAATGAGATAAACGAGTTTGAAAAAGAACTGGATGACTGGGGCGCGGTGATAGTCAAATTCTGGGTGCAGATAGATAAGGACACCCAGCTGGAGCGCTTTAACGACAGACAGAACACGCCGGAGAAGCAGTGGAAGATAACCGACGAGGACTGGCGCAACCGCGAAAAGTGGGATCTGTACGAGGAAGCCATTAACGAGATGATACAGAAGACCAGCACGGAATATGCTCCCTGGCACATACTGGAATCAAACGACAAACATTACGCCCGCATCAAGGCCTTAGAGACCGTTATCGAAGAGATAGAGAAGAGGCTGTAAAAGAAAGGCGCAGGCTGGGTACAGGGGATGGGTACAGGGGGATGGATACAGGGGACGGTTCTCTGTGTTCATTGGGGTTCATGAACACAGAGAACCGTCCCCTGTACCCATCCCTTGTACAAGCCCCCGGTTTATGGTAACATGAATTTTGCTTTCGGTTATAAGCGCAGATGGTCTATGCGCAGAAAATATAATAACAAATACACAGGAGGAACAGTAAATGGATTACGCAGAGATCTTTAAGGAGTTAAGTCTCACCAAAAGCTTTAAGGGGATACAGAACAATAACCCCATCATAGAGCAGCATTACGGAGCCGATCCCTTTGCACTGGTCTATGATGATACCGTTTATTTCTACATGACGGCAGACGCATACGAGTATGACGAGAAGGGTGAGATCAAGGAGAATACTTATGGCAAGATCCGCAGCCTTTATGTTGTCTCCACAAAGGATATGATCAACTTCACCGATCACGGCGAGATAACGATAGGAGGCGAAGGCGGTGCAGCCGGCAAGTGGGCAAAGAATTCCTGGGCCCCTGCAGCAGCATGGAAGATGATAGACGGAAAGCCCAAGTTCTTCCTGTATTTTGCGGATAACGGCGGCGGCATAGGCGTGCTGGCAGCCGACAGCCCTGTAGGTCCCTTCAGGGATGAGCTGGGTCACGGTCTGATCCGCAGGGATATGGAGAACTGCGGCAATGTTGAGTGGCTTTTCGATCCTGCTGTACTGGTTGATGATGACGGCAAGGCATATATCTACTTTGGCGGCGGCGTTCCCAAGGGAAAGGCAGCACACCCCGGTACCGGCAGATGTGCACAGCTGGGCGATGATATGATGAGCCTTACCGATGTGCCCAAGGTGATCGATGCACCTTACCTTTTTGAGGATTCCGGCATACATAAATTCGGTGATACTTATTTCTACACCTATTGCTCAAACTTCAGTGTGGATCCCGAAGGTACAAAGGAATACGGCTTTAACAACGGCGAGATCTGCGTGATGACCTCCAAGTCGCCTTTAGGGCCTTTCACTTTTAAGGAAAGGATACTTAAGAATCCCGAGTATTTTTACGGAGTGGGCGGCAACAACCACCATGCGATATTCAAGTTTAAGGATCAGTGGTATATCTGCTACCATTCACGTATGCTGGAGAAGGAGCAGGGCATACTCCACGGTTACCGTTCCACCAGCATAGATGAGTTTACACCAGCTGCAGACGGCACCATCGGTGATATAAAGATGACTTACCGTTCCAGAAAGCAGGTAGGCCATCTTGATCCCTATAAGGCTATCAACGGTGCGACCTTTGCAGTGATGGGCGGAGTTGATACCGCACCCGCAGATGAAGTGAGCGAAAAGTACGGCTGCGGCAGGCTTCTGCTTACAGCGATCAACAGCGGCGATTTCGTTAAGCTCGAAGGTGTGGACTTTGGTGATAAGGCACCCGTGAAAGTAAAGGCCAAAGTAAGGACCAACGGCAAAGAGGGCGTGATCCGTGTAACAGCCGGGTATCCCGACAGGACAGTGATCGCCTACATCCCCGTTAAGGGCGACGGCACCGTAGTCTGCGAGGCAGACATCAAGGTTCCCGTTAAGGGCGTTCAGGATATCTTCTTCACCTTCAGCGGCGAAGGCTACGAAGTGGAAGAGTGGATTTTTGAGTAAGAGTTAAGACCGGCCGGGGGCCGGGTGATGGGTACAGGGGATGGGTACAGGGGACGGTTCTCTGTGTTCATTGGGGTTCATGAACACAGAGAACCGTCCCCTGTACCCATCCCCCATCCCCTTTCACGCCAGATCCTCTGAATCAAGGATTATCGTAAAGGGGCCTTCATTTACAAGGCTCACTTTCATATCGGCGCCGAATTCGCCGTGCGCCACAGTGATCCCCGTTTCGCTGCATTTATCGAGTACATATCGGTAAAGCGACTTTGCGCTTTCGGGATCGGCGGCATCCGTAAAGCCGGGGCGGTTTCCGTGCCTGCAGTCGGCATAAAGAGTAAACTGCGATATCAGCAGCAGTGCCCCTCCCACATCATTAACAGACAGATTGGTCTTTCCGTTTTCGTCCGGAAATATCCGAAGCCCCATCAGCTTACGGATCATCTTATCGGCAGTCTGAGTCGTATCGCCTTTTCCAATACCTATCAGGACCACATATCCCCTGCCGATCTTACCCACTGTAATTCCTTCAATGCTCACACTTCCTTCTGAAACTACCTGGATCACAAATCTCATATCTCATTCCTCTGTTTTTTTATAAACTGCCGCATCATCGTAACACATACCGCATGATCAGTTCAAGCATCATAATAAGCCTTATGCGGCAGGATGTAAGCGGTAACAAATGCGCAATTTTTAAGCGATATAGCATCGTATGAATGCTTGTGGGGCTTTTTTTCAGATGATATAATTTTATATGATCGAGCACATATCTGACATTCGTCGCAAAGGAGGAATAAAATGGCAAAGATAACTGTTCATCCGGATTTTCAGATCGGAGAGATCTCCGAAAGACTGTTCTCGGCTTTTTTAGAGCCTATCGGAACCATGGTCAACGGTTTCATGTACAATCCCAAACACAAAACTGCAGATGAGCAGGGCTTCAGAGGAGATGTCATAGATGCGCTCAAGGCTGCAAAGATCCCCGCAGTGAGACTGCCCGGAGGAAACTTCGTATCGGCCTGGCAGTGGAAGGATTCCATAGGGCCTAAGAGTGAGCGTAAGGTTCACTTGGATCCCGCCTGGTATCAGTTCATACCAAATGATGTGGGACATGATGAGTATCTGCAGTGGGCAGAGAAGATAGGAACACAATCTTTATATACGATCAATATGGGCACCGGCACCATGCAGGATGCCATGGATCTGGTGGAATATACAAACTTTGAGGGCGGCAGCTACTGGTCCGATCTGCGAAAGAAGAACGGACATGAAAAGCCCTACGGCGTTAAGCTTTTTTATCTGGGAAATGAGATGGACGGTCCCTGGCAGCTGGGATCCTGGGACGGTAATCCTTTAGGATACGGACACCGCGTACAGGAGACATCCAAGGCCGTCAAGTGGATAGATGCTTCCATAGAGACCGGCGTATGCGGCTCTTCCGCATCATTCATGGAGCACTTCCCCGAATGGGATGAGAAGGTGCTGGACCAGTGTTATGATGTAGTGGATTATCTCTCCATCCATCACTATCATTCCGCTCCCGCAAATGACGTTAAGTCGCTTTTGGGCGGATCGCTCTATTACGAGGACTTCATCAACGTGGAAGCCGGTATGATCGATTATGTCGCAGCAAAGCACAGATCACCCAAGAAGGTAAAGATATCCTTTGATGAATACGGCTGCATGATGAGGGATAACGCACCGTTAAATCCCGGCTGGGGACGTTATAATATGGCGCGTTCACATTATAAGTTTGATCCCGCGAGACCTTATATCCTGCACGATCCCGATAACATGAAGCACTTTATGTTCCCCGGAAGGGAGATACTGCATATGTTATCGATGCTCTCGATACAGCTGGCATTTTTGCGTCATGCGGACAGAGTGGGTATCGGCTGCATGACAGGCGGTCTGGGTGCGATGTGCTCGTCCGATCATGATAATGTATGGCGCAGCGCTTCCTATTACGGATATTCGCAGATGATACAGTATGCGCGCGGGATATCGATGAGGACCGCAGTAGAGAGCGAGACCTATGATATGCCCGGTTACGCCATCGACGATACTTCACAGTACACCTGCAAGGAAGGCGTTAATTACATAGACAGCGCAGCCGCGTGGGATAAGGAAAACAACACGCTCACAGTGTTTGCTATAAACCGTAACGAGGACAGCGATTATTCACTTAACGTGGATGTGAGCGGCTTTAAGGATATAAAGGGCGTTAAGCACTACGAGATAGCTACGGATAAGGACGATCCCGACAAAAAGAGCAGTGTGGATGCACAGGACGTTTATGCGCCCGTCGAGAACAAAAGCGGCAGCTTAAAAGACGGTGTATACTCCGTGACCGTAAAGCCCTTATCCTGGAACGTATTTACTTTCAGTATGTAAAAGCATACACAGATATGTCATTCCGGAGGAATTATTATGACTGTCAACGACATAAACCCTATTCTCAAAATGGATTACCCCGACCCTGACGTGATACGTGTGGGCGATACCTATTATCTTGTCAGCACCACCATGTATTTCATGCCGGGCTGCGAGATATTAAGGTCATACGATCTGGTGCACTGGGAGCATGCGGCTTTTGTATACGATAAGCTGGATTCCACTCCCGCGCAGCGCCTGGAGGGTGAGGAGAATATCTACGGACAGGGCATGTGGGCAGCGAGCTTAAGGTATCACGAAGGCAGCTTTTACGTGATCTTTGTTGCGAACGATACCCACAAGACCTATCTGTACAGAGCGGATAAGATAGAAGGTCCCTGGATCAAGAGTGAGATAGAAGGTTTTTATCACGACAATTCACTGCTATTTGACGACGACGGCAGAGTGTATATCGTGTACGGGAACCGTTCCGTTTATCTGACCGAGCTTAAAAGCGACTTGAGCGGGCCTAAGGAAGGCGGCATCAACAGGCTGATAGTAAAGGACCGCGATGATGCTTATCTTGGTTATGAAGGCGCACACTTCTATAAGATAAACGGCAGATATTATATCTTCTTCATACACATGCCCAGGGAAACAGGCAGAAGGACAGAGGCCTGCTTTGTGGCAGACAGCATTGACGGAGAATTTAAAGGCGGTGATGTGTGCGGCGATGACCGCGGATACTGCGGCAGCGGCTGCGCGCAGGGCGGCATAGTGGATACGCCGGATGGTAAGTGGTATGCCATAGTATTTCAGGACAGCGGCGCCGTAGGGCGCATCCCCGTGCTGATGCCGGTGACTTTTAAAGACGGCGCGGATCTGCCTGTATTCGGCACAGACGGTAAGGTGCCCCTTGAATTTGAAGTGCCGGATGGCAGGCCGGGCTATGTTTATGAGCCTTTAGCCGGCAGCGATGACTTTAAGGATCCGGCAGGGAAAAAAGATGAACGCTTTACACAGAGCTTTGGCTTTAAGAGTTTCTGGCAGTTTGATCACGAACCTGATATGTCGCTGGTGGAACACGACAGCGTAAACGGCTATGTTAAGATAAGCACGGACAAGATCTGTAAGAATGTGGTGCAGGCAAAGAATACACTCACGCAGCGCACTTCTTATCCGTCATGTGCGGCGCAGGTTACCGTAGACGGCAGCGGTTTAAAAGAAGGCGACTATGCGGGGCTCTGTCTTCTGGAAAGTGCATATGCCTTTATCGCCATAACCCGCAGGGACGGGGAGCTGTATCTGGTGATGAAGAAGCGCAAAGCGCCGGAAGGCATGTGGGGCGAACGCCATGATACCGAAGCCGGTGATGAATGTGCTGCCGTAAAGCTTAACGGCAGCAGCGCGGTGCTCCGCGCGGAAGCGGACTTTACGATGATGAAAGACAGCGCAGCGGTATTTTATGTCGAGGACGGCGTGAAGAAGCAGCTGGGCGAAGAGTGCAGGCTTGTATTTAAACTGGATCATTTCACGGGTGTACGCTTTGGCCTGTTCATATACTCCACGAAGGAATGCGGCGGAAGTGCCGTGTTTAAAGATTTTATCTACGAAGCGTAAAAAGTATTGCAGACAGAGAGTATTTCGCGCATAATATACTGTAGGATTATCCTATAAAAGGAGGAAGACCGATATGGCAGAATCAAGAGGGCCGGTGGCGCCCAAAGACCCCACAGCCAAAAGACCGTTTTATTATGTGATGAGGGATAAGGAGATCTGTCCTCTTCCCCAACCCGACGGCAGGGGTATCACTTTCATATATGAGAGCGACGGAAGATTAAAGGCCAGTGCCAAGCTGGTAGGTAATCTTGAAGATGAGAAGATGCTTGACGAGCTCTTTAACGTAGATACTTTCAGGAAGCAGGTCCACAGCGTGGGCGTTTCCATACAGAAAGCGGGCGACCCCGTAAAAGCAAGGTTCGCATTCCAGATGTACGGGCATAAGGATCCGTATAATTCCGGCACCACTCTGGCCATGGACATTGATACTGATGGCATGGAAATGGTGATGGAGCTTGATAAATACGAGTGGTCCGATGACGATAATGTGGTGGGCCAGATCCGTTTTGAATTTCCCGAACCCGGCATAATTGCCAAGGTATCGGTCGCATTCTATTTAAATGACGGCTATACGGCGCCCGAGCAGAAAGAAGACAAGGAAGTAGATTACAACGGTGACGCTTATAAGAAGATGATAGAGAAATCACTTATGCAGAAGGGTAATGTTCACCGTTTAAAGGCAGCTATCGAAAAAGCGCGCAGAGGTGAGAAGGTTGAATTCGCCTGCCTGGGCGGATCCATCACCCAGGGTGCGGGTGCTATCCCCATCAATACAGGCTGTTATGCATATAATGCGTTCAAGGGCTTCTGCGACATAGCGGGACGCGGTTACGAGGATAACGTTGGCTATACCAAAGCCGGAGTGGGCGGTACGCCTTCCGAGGTGGGCATACTGCGTTATGTACATGACGTTACCGATAACGGTAAGAAGGCTCCCGATGTGGTAGTCGTGGAATTTGCCGTAAACGATGAGGGCGATGAGACCAAGGGTGAATTCTTTGATTCGCTGGTAAGGATGATCTACAACAGTCCGCAGAAGCCTGCGGTAGTGCTGCTTTATTCTGTATTCGTAGACGGATACAATCTGCAGGATCGTTTAAAATGCGTGGGCGAAGCATATCATCTGCCCATGGTCAGCATAAAGGATGCGGTATATGACCAGTTCTATTTGAGCGAAGAAGACGGCGGCGTGGTCAGCAAGAGACGCTACTTCTACGATATGTTCCATCCTACCAATGTGGGACACCGTATAATGGCGGACGGACTTATCAATATGTTCAGGGCTGCGGATGCCTCCGATGATGAAGCCGACTTTGATATAAGCGGCGTTACTCCTCCCAAGGGAGCGGAGTTTGAGAATATCTACTTTGTTGACAGGGACAATATCGACAGCTGCGATGCAGTGATAAGCTACGACTGCGGCGACTTTACGGGCCACAGTGATGAGGTGCAGTTTGTTGAGCGTGATCTGGATCTGAAAGGTACGCCCGAATTCGACGCTAACTGGCGTTATGAGGGCAAGGGCGGAAACGCTGTATTTAAGGCAAAGATCAAATGCAGCGCACTGGTCATCGCATATATGGATTCCGCATCACCCGAAGTGGGTACGGTTGAAGTATATGTGAACGGTGAGAAGAAGCTCACGATCGATCCGCATATCATAGGCTGGGCACACTGCAACGCTTATATAGCGCGCAGGGGCGGCCCCGCTGCGGAAACAGACGTAGAGATAGTGGTTCCCGAGAAGGATAAGGACAAGCGCTTTACCTTCCTGGGATTCGGAATAGTTGATTAAGGTGTTATCTCCAGATGATGGAGCATTGAGGAGTTTAAACTCCTGTATTCACTGGGCGAGCATCCGGTCTGCTGCTTAAAGATGCGGTTAAAGGTCGAGATGCTTGAAAAGCCCGAAGTGATGGCTACATCCGTGATAGGGATGTCGGGGCGCTGGAGCAGGGTTTCCGCTTCGCGCACACGCCTTAAGCACAGGTAGTCACTGAAATTATAATTGGTATATTTTTTGAACAGTCTGGAGAAGTGGAACTTGGAGAAACCGGTCTTTACGGCCATATCCTCTAAGGAAAGCTTCTCCGTAAAATGTTCATCGATATATTTCAGGGTATTGGTGAACAGATCCAGATATTCTTTACTTCTTGTAGATAAGTTCAGCGATGAAGCATTTATCTGATCGGCATAATTCTTTCCAAGACAGATGAACAGCTGTAATAAAAGCGCAGGGATCGAGAGATCCGAGTATTCGCTTGCGTTGAAATACTCCGCACTCATCTGCATGAGCAGGTCGTAGATCTGGTCATATGCTGTTTCGTTTTCTTCGCGCGTGATCAGCAGAGGCTGTGAGAGTATGGACATGATGCGCGCAAAACTCCTCATGGATGTGAAATGGCTCACGTTCATGAGATAGATATAGCGCTTCCCGCTCTGAGGTGCGATCAGTTCATGAGTAACCCCGGGCGGGATGAACATTATCTGCTCGGGCTGTATCTCATAGGTGCTGCGTCCGAAGATCGCAGTATAGATATTCTCGGTGGGGACTATTATCTCCAGCGCAGAGTGCCTGTGGGCCTCAAACTTCACCGGTATATCATTAAGCCATATCCTGTAAGGATTACCGCCCTGATAATCCACTACTTCCTGGCCGTTGTTCACTTTCCGGGCTCTTGCAAAATCTGCATTGACAGAGTAATTCTGCTCTCTTATCAGATCAAGATCGTCTTTATTTTTATCCATACGGGACCTCTCATTTGTTGCTATCCTGCCCATATTATATCAACAAAGAAGTTATGTCAAGCGCATGATGTACTTCAAATGCAAGGCATTGAACCCGTGACAGGGATGAGTTTTTATGATATAATCAAATGCTGTATTATATCAATCTGAATGGGGGTATCGTCTATGAGCAGTATTCTTATTTCCGGGAGTAATGTTCCCTGCTTTATCTACGAAGAGGAGAGTATTCCGGGTACCGTAAAGATAGCTGAAAAGGTCAGAAAGGACGTTGAGCTGGTCTTTGGAAAGCTGCCCGCGAGCGAAAAGATAAGCGGCGGCGAGCTTAGTGGCGTCGGCGGTCTTAAGCTGGTATTCGGTGTTGCGGGCAAGAGCCCCGTTATAGATAAACTGGCGCAGAGCGGAGTTATAGATGTGAGCGCTGTCGCCGGGAAGCGTGAAGTGTACGGCTTCTTCCCCGCGAGGGAGGATCTGCTGGTGATCGCCGGCAGCGATAAGAGGGGCACTATCTACGGCCTTTTCCATCTGTCTGAATTACTGGGTGTTTCCCCGTTCGTCAACTGGTCGGATCTTAAGCCGGCTAAGAAAGATTCATTTACGATAGACGATACAATGAGTTTTGTTTCAAAGGAGCCTTCGGTAGAATACAGAGGCTTCTTCATAAATGATGAGTGGCCCGCTTTCGGCAACTGGTGCATGCGGCATTTTAACGGTGTCAATGCAAAGATGTATGAAGGCGTATTTGAGCTGCTGCTGCGTCTTAAGGGCAACTATCTGTGGCCTGCGATGTGGGCATCCTGCTTTGCGGAGGACGGGCCGGGGCTTGAGAGCGCAGAACTGGCGGATGAACTGGGCGTGGTGATGGGCCTTTCACACCACGAACCCTGTCTGCGTCATGGTGAGGAATACAGCCACGTGCGCGGTAAGGATTCCATTTACGGTGATGCATGGAGCTTTATAAGCAACAGGGAAGGCATAACCCGCTTCTGGCGCGACGGCCTTAAGAGAAACGGCCATCTGGAGAACGTGATCACAGTGGGTATGCGCGGCGAGCGTGATTCGACGATACTGGGTGCAAATGCAACATTAAAGGATAATATCGATCTGCTGCGCGATGTGTTAAGGACACAGGAGCAGCTGATAAAAGAGGAAGTAAACGAAGATCTCAGCAAGGTGCCCCGTATGCTGGCCCTGTATAAAGAGGTGGAAGCATATTATTACGGGGATGAGACTACTCCCGGCCTTAAGGAAGGATGCGACGAGCTTAAGGACGTGATACTCATGCTCTGCGATGATAACCACGGATATTTAAGGAGCCTGCCCGATGAAAAGATGCGCAGACATCCCGGCGGCTTCGGTATGTATTATCACTTTGATTATCACGGCGGTCCGGTTTCCTATGAGTGGATCAATTCCACCTACCTGCCCGAAGTATGGCAGCAGATGTATACCGCTTATGAATACGGCATTCAGAAGCTCTGGATAGTGAATGTGGGTGATCTGGGCCTGCAGGAGCTGCCTCTTTCCTACTTCCTGGATCTGGCGTACGACTTTGACAAGTGGGGCCGTATGGGAAAAGAGAGCGCGTTTAAGTATATGCAGTACTGGATGGAGAAGAATTTCGGCCATGCATTCTCAAGCGAAGATATAAAGGAGCTGGCAGATCTGCAGATGCAGGGCAGCCGCCTGATCCATAACAGAAGGCCCGAGCATTTAAATGAGAAGGTTTATCATCCCCAGGCAGATCATGAAGGCAGCCGTATCTTAAGGCAGACAGAGGATCTGGAAGAACGTTATAAGGCAATAGAGAATAAGGTCCCCGCCGAATATGCGGATGCGCTTTTGGAGCTGATCGGATACAGCTTGCTGGGCGGGCTTAACCTGATAAAGATGTGGCTGATGCGTGCATATGATCATTATTATGCTTCCATAGGTGCTGTGGTCGCCAATGATTATGCACAGAAGATCAAAGATGCCCTGGATACCGATGCAAAACTTAAGGAAAGATTTGATAAGGCGGCAGGCGGCAAGTGGGACGGCTTTGCCGAAGCCCTGCATATAGGCTTTAAGAACTGGAACTCCGAAGAATGCGCTATGCCGGTGATCGAGACGGTGATCCCTGTTAAGGGCAAGAGTCTGGTAGCCGGCACCATGGGTGAGACCGGCCAGAGCAGGGGACTTGACTGGACAAAGCGTGTACTGGGTGTAAACGTCTATGATAAGGAAGATGATAAGACGGCATCCACACGTATCTTTGCAGCTCTGTGCGGTGATGAGGCTGTGGATTATGAAGTCAGTACGGAGTGCTGCTGGATAAGGATATCAAAGGATAAGGGAACTCTCAGTAAGGATGATCCCCTGCAGTTTATCGATATCACTGTAGAGAAGGAAGCTGCAAATGAAGGCAGCGGCAGCCTGTTTGTTAAGTATGAGGGCGGCTGCGTGGAGTTTAAGGTAAATGCTCCGGCAGCAGGCGGCAGCAGCGGAGATTCCTTTGAGGAAAAGAACGGCTGCGTGGTAATGGATGCCGCTCACTTCCTGGGCAAGCACGACACCGAAGAAGCAGAATTTACGGTACTTCCGGGACTCGGACGCAGGGAAGATGCCATCGCCCTTATGCCGGTAAAGGCATATTTCGATGATCCGCAGAAGGCGCCTTATGTTGATTACAGTTTCGTTATTAAAGAAGAAGGCGAGTATGAGATATACTTCCAGCTGCTTTGCTGCAATCCCTGGATACAGGGCAGAAAGGTCAAGCTGTGCTATTCGCTCAGTAACGGACAGATAAAGCGTCTCGATGCCGTACCGGATAAATATGTGGCCGGTGAGTCATATGACTGGGGCATGGGCGTGATGAATCATCTGCATCTGGTAAAGGCCGAAGAGACCATCAAGGCCGGAGATAATTATTTAAGGCTTTACGGAACGGATCCCGAAAATATCCCCGAGCGTATCATTCTGCTGCGTAAGGGTGTTAAGATGCCCGTATCTTACCTGGGGCCTGATGAGAGCAGGAGAGTATAACTGATGAGAAAGTTATTTAATGACGGCTGGGAATTCACTGAGCAGAGTGTGGGGAGCGGCATTGAAGCTGCGGATACCTACAGCTTTGAGAAGGTCAACATCCCCCATGACTGGATGATATATCATACCGACGAGCTGTATAAGGATTCAACGGGAATATACCGCAAGGTTTTTTCCTTAAAGAAAGATCCGTCAAGGCGCTACGAGATCTACTTCGAAGGCGTATACATGGATACCGTCGTGTATGTGAACGGCAAGACGGCCGGAGAGTGGAAATACGGCTACTCGAGCTTTTTCTTTGATATAACGGAGCTTTTACGGGACGGGGAAAATACCGTACTGGTAAAGTCCGACTACCGTTCGCCCAATACACGCTGGTATAGCGGCGCCGGGATCTACAGGGATGTATATTTTATCAGCCATCCCGCATCGCATATGGTGACGGACAGTCTGTATATCAGCGCCGTGCCGCTTGATGATACGCTTAAGGAATGGGAACTTAAGATATCCGTTGAGTTTGCAGGTGAGGCAAAAGACATAAGCTTAAAGATACCCGGGCTTGGTATCGATAAGAGTGCAGCCGCAGGATCGCTTATAAAAGAGGAATATCCGGACGGGATCAAGAAGCTCGAGTTTTGTGAGAGGGTTTCATCGCCCGCACTGTGGTCGCTTGAGGATCCGGCGCTTTATGAGCTGGAACTTAAAGCGGATAATGGGGATGAACTCAAAGAGAGGTTTGGATTCAGGCATTTCGTGTGCGATACCGAGAAGGGATTTTTCTTAAACGGTGAGCATGTAAAGATCAACGGCGTATGCGAGCATCACGATCTGGGTGCGCTGGGTGCGGCTTTTAACATACATGCGATGAAAAGAAAGCTCGAAATACTGCGTACGATGGGCGTGAATGCGGTGCGTACTTCACACAACATGCCTGCGACAGGGCTTTTGAAGCTGTGCGACGAGATGGGCTTTCTGGTAATGGATGAAGCCTTTGACATGTGGGAAGGCGCAAAGACGAAATACGATTACGCCAGATTTTTCAAGGAGTGGTATAAAAAGGACGTGCGCAGCTGGATACGCAGGGA
>JAEEGL013917126.1_pt1 | contig 14556 bp, 16 predicted proteins | sample 9134231 | NCBI WGS metagenome assembly JAEEGL01 (sample SAMN16246548, study PRJNA631951) | gut metagenome | biome: gut microbiome; feature: rumen; material: fiber-attached | host: Bos | place: Iran: Karaj | collected 2018-10
CAGATCTCAACAACCTTACCCTGTTCAACAATGATCATGCACTGTCCTTCGTTGACAGCGATTCCGGAGCCGTTTGAAATGATGTTGTCAGCTCCTTTGGTATTGGACGAGTTAGGTCCAATCCTCTTTTGACCCTTTACCACCAACACATCCTTAGCGAGAGAATCACAATAGAAGAATTCCTTCCACTGATCGGCGATAACCGAACCCGCTGAATTAATTACTGCAGAAATAAGTCCCATAATTTAGATCTCCTTTCAGATTTAAATTTGATAAGTTTATGCCCAAGGATCAGCAGATCGCGGCTTCCTGATGTCAGCCAGAATCATCTGTTCCCATAAGAACCATTGTCCGCCTTTTCGCCTGAGAGTTATGGATCTCAGCGAATCCGCTCCGCCCGATTGAACGTAAAGTTTTGCGTAGCCGTCTTCCGTGTAGGAATAGGCATTTGACCGAACCTCTACCGTATATGGTCTGGACGGCAGATATTCATTTTCGGGGAAAGCCCCTTTGAAATAAGAAAACGGGATGTAGCTCTTGCCCTCCAGCCTGTCCTTAAGGAATTGCTTGTCGTAGATCGAAAGCTCCTGAGGCCCTTTAAGGAAATTGATCATCTCGAGTCCCTTGTTTATATCGTTCACATATACGCAAAACGCGCATATCGTAAGCGCCGCTGTTCCGAACGGATTGTCGAGGGTGGCCTCCGGAAGTTCCTTCATTTCCTTAAGGCTCGTCGGTATCTCTCCGAATACAGTCTCGATGGTTTCCGCTCTCTTCGTAGTAAACCCGCTTGGTGTCGTTTTCTCGTCTCCCGTCGCGGGCTGTCGGAGTAATGCTTTGAATATGTCCATAAATGCCTCCTCCATTTCTCACCGCAAGACACATTATGGCATAAATTATCTCAAAAGAAACTGTCACATTTGACAGTGATGCAAACTTTATATATTTTTAATCATTTTCACGACAATTCATGATCGGGATTGACTATGATCAGCTTTTTCTGCGACACGGCCATGCAAAGCTCGAACCTGTTCCTGTAGCCGGTCTTGTCAAGGATGTTGTTTAAATGGAAGCGGATATTTCTTTCGGTGCAGCCGATCTTGTCCGCCGCCTCCTGATAGTTGCCGCTTTCCATAAGCGTCCTGAGTACCAGAAGTTCGGTGCCGGTCAGATGGTAGCTGGTAGTAAGCCCCAGACGCACCTCCGGCGTCCTGTCGGGATATACGCTTTCTCCCGCCATGGTCCTGTCCATGACGTTAAGAAGCTCCTCTGTCTCCGTCTCCTTATACCAGAAGCTGTCAGCGCCCGCTTCCCTCGCTCTGTCCAAAAAGCTGCACTCCACCATTGAAGTCACAATGATCACCTTAATGGAGGGATATCTCTTCTTGATCACAGCCGTTGCGTCAAGTCCACTCTCGTCATATTCCGTGCACACATCCATAAGGATAAGGTCCACGGGATGTCCCGCACAGAACACCTCTGCCGAACCCGCATTTTTAAGGGTCCCCGCCAGTGTGTATTCTCCGCTCGCCTCAACATAGCCCGCCATGCTGTCTCTGGCCATCTTTTGGTCTTCTACGATCAATACTCTTGTCATCGTGTTACTCCGTTCTCACGTTAAAAGCTGTCTGCTCAGCATATCTTCTTCGCACGGCAATATCACCGTAAGTTCAAAGGTCGGCAGCGAACGTATCTCCATAAGCCCGCCCGCTCTCTCTATCTTTCGTCTTAAAGAGGAGAGGCCGCCGCCCTCGCTTATCCACCCCTTGGGGGGATTGCCGTTGTTGGTTATCCTTGCTATCGTCTTGTTCTCGGATTTTTCGACATTTACATAAAGTTCCGTGGCATTTGCGTATCTCATGGCATTGGTAATGCATTCCCTGATGGCCACAACTATCAGATATGCCGTCTCTTCCTTCTCGGGAAGGCTACCTTTAAGGTGAATGTTGATCATGCCGCTGCACGCATCCCGGAGTTCTTCCAGCATGTCCTTTCTCTCGGGCTCCTCGTTGCCGCGTTTAAGGATCTCCGTTGTTTTCTTCCAGCTCTCTATGACCGGATTGTCACGCTCAAGGAGCACACCCTGCTGAAGCAGTCTTCTTGCAGCCGTAAGGCTTCGCCCCATCTCATCATGAACACGCATCTTCATGGAGAGAGTTTCTTCTTCCCTTGTCACCGTGAGCACATTTGCGGACATCTTTTTGATCTCTCCTGAGATCTCAAGCATCTTTTTGTTATCGGTGCTGAGTTCATCCAGACGTTTACAGAGTTCCGACACTTCCGATGCCACATACTCCGTATATTTGGAACCCCGAGCGCCCACTATCTCATTCCTCACAAAGAGCCACACCGTTCCGTCGGCCATAAAATAGTACTTTCCGTCCTTAGGTCTCGTGCACTTGCTTCCGGGATTCTTGAGAGTTGCCTCAAATTCTGCAAGATACTGCACGTCATGACCGCTGAGATCATAGGACAGCCTGTGCATGGTCCTGTTGCAAAGCTTTACGAAGCCGTTGGGATCGAAGAAGCATATCCCCGCAGGAAGGTTATCAAAAGATTCCCTTATGGAATCCGTTGTCAGGCTTTTTTTCTTTTTAAATATGTTCATGCCCATCACCTGCCTACTCTGCCGGATATGCAATATACCCCGTCCTCTTCCGTTACCTTCATGCCCGGTGCCTTTATGTTAAGCTTTTCAAGCGCATGGACATCGATGCTCATAAAATAGTCATCATCCTTTTTATATATCCTGATCAGCATGGAATCAATCTTGCCGTATACTTCCTCGCACACTTTTTCATACAGGTCGTACATGGCCGTTGCAATGGCGAGGTCGATCTCATCCCCGACATTTATGAAACAGCTGCTGTTTATCCCCGCGAGCTCAAGGTTGCTTACGGTCTCCTCGAAGCAGAGCTCAAGCTCCCTGACCGGGATCACATCGCTCTGTTCGTTTATGAATATGAGGTTGTTGCGGCGCTTGATATACACGCCCACAACGATTATGTGCTTTAAGATTGCCGCTCTCTCCTCGTGAGTTGAGGCATTACGGTACTCTTTCAGAAGCTTTGACAGCATGTTTATCTGCTTTTTCGTCTTCTGCTGGATCGAATCGTAGAGTCTGTTCTGTTCTTCGAGTCTGTGCAGGTTGCGCTCCGTATTGTAGGCTTCCGCAAGGACCGCATTACGGCTTTCGAGGTCCGCCTTCGCTTCATCGAGTTCCTGCATAACCTTGTACAGCTCCGTCGTATCCTCCTGCCATAAGAAATGTCCGCCCGTTATCTTGAAGTTCGACAAACGAATTCCGTCATCCAAAAGCACAGGTCCCCACTCTGTCTCCTTTATGGTCTCCATCGGATATGACACCGCATCGTGAGAGGAAAGGTAGGTATTGTAATCTTCATCAAGGATCTGCGCACGTATGCTGGAGCCTTTAAAAAGTTCTTCATAGCCTGTATTTATCCTGATCAGCCCGCTCTGCAGGCAGCTTTCTATGATGAACATGTAGATCACGCTGAAGCTGACCGTCATATCACCCGCAATAAATTTGATGATTGGATTGCTGACCATGGACAAGACTGCATAAAGAAAAGCAACCGATATCGCCACCAGCGGAAGTATGGCAAATTTCTTTCTTTCGTGCACTCTGCACTTTCTGACTATGGAAACTATGGAATAGAGGGCGAGAAGCACCATCCAGCCCCATACGATATAAAAGACGGGGAAATGATCATAATTTTTCTCGGTGTAAGGCTCTCCGTCAAATCTGAAAACCAGCTGATGTAGATCGTTCGTGAGAACCATAAGGACAAGTACCGCGCTTACAAACAGCACCGGGAACATGACCTTGTGACCCGTTTTGAAAGACCGCTCCTGCTTGTCAAGAAGATACGCCACGATAAAGAACAGTGAGGGTATGAAGATCTGGGGGATGTAGTAGCAATACCAGGAATATCTTATAATTGTATAGTCGTCGGAATTATATTTTAACGTGCGGGCGCACACCCAAAAGATCATGAGGGAAGCGATCAGCATGAGTATCCTTCTGATCTGTTCGTGCACTATGCGCTTTCCCATGGATATGCCCCAGAATCCGAAGAGGATGATATATATGACAGGGCGCAGGAGAGAGACCACATCCTTAAGGAACAGGGAGTCGTGGACGTTCACATGCCTTAACGATGCGGCAAAAAATATCACTGCAAGGACAATTACTGTATTGATCTGTGTTCTGCTGATCTTCTGCTTCATTTTGTCACCATGATAATTTGAATAAAGAACATGTATATGTTCACTATAACCGATGTGGGAGTTTATAACAAGTAAAATGATAATGATATGGGGATTACCGGATTACGCTGTGTAATATTGCAATTACCGCTCACGATGTGTAACTGTTCGCAGATGTGTAACTGTTCGCGCCGTGTAACTGTTCGCACGTTATCAAGTGATTGATGCTCGCAGATGTGCCGTTGATAAGCCGTTTTGGAAAAACACGTTTTTCCGGAAACGGCTTAATAACGGCAACTTCTGCGTTGCAGAAGTCCGCGTGGAACACGCGGCGCGAGCATCAATCACTGTAACCCGGTTACCTTTTATATCGTGCGAACAGTTACCTCACCACGGTCAAGCAAGTTACCTCGCAGCAATCAAGCACACACCGATTATCTCACAATCAATCCTGTTTTGGACTGTCGAAAATGACAGATTGCGGTTTTTGTGAGTTTGGTTTAAAATTACAGTTGATCACATTGTACGGAGGTAACCCAAGATCATGGCAGGATTACAGGAATATAAGTGTCCGTGCTGCGGCGGCGCGATATCCTTCGATTCCGATATCCAGAAGATGAAATGCCCTTACTGCGATACCGAATTCGAGATGTCCGCTCTGGAACAGCTTGACAAAGATCTCGCGAGCGACAAGGCCGACGAGATAGACTGGGATCTCGGACAGACAAACGAATGGAGCAATTCCGAAATAGAAGGAATGCGTGTTTTTGTATGCAAGTCATGTGCCGGTGAGATCATCGGAGACGAAAACATGGCTGCAACCACCTGCCCCTACTGCGGCAACAACGTCGTAGTCATGGGTCAGTTCGCGGGAGGTTTAAAGCCCGACCTCGTTATACCTTTTAAGCTCGACAAAGACGATGCCATAAAAGCGATGGCGGAGCACTTAAAAGGAAAGAAGCTTCTTCCGAGAGTATTTAAGGAAGAGAATCATATCGAAGAGATACTCGGCGTCTATGTACCGTTCTGGCTCTTTTCGGCAGATGCGGAAGCCTCGGCACGTTACAAGGGTGTGCGCACCCGTGCGTGGTCCAGCGGCAACTACAGATATGTGGAGACCTCCACTTATTCCGCGACCCGTGAAGGCACCCTGAGATTTGAAAACATCCCCGTTGACGCTTCATCAAAGATGGCGGACGATCTGATGGATTCCCTGGAGCCCTTTGACTACAGAGCGGCCGTTCCGTTCCAGACAGCCTATCTTGCGGGATACATGGCAGACAAATACGACGTTTCCTCGGAAGATTCCCGGGAGCGTTCCAACACGCGTATCAAAGCAAGTTCCCTTGCAAAGCTCAGCGGAACTCTGACCGGGTACAGCTCCGTATCAACGGAAAGCTCCAGCGTAAAGCTTACTAACACCTCCGCAAAATACGCTCTTCTTCCGGTCTGGGTGCTCAACACCAAATGGCAGGACAAGAACTATACCTTTGCGATGAACGGTCAGACAGGCAAATTCATCGGAGACCTTCCCATGGACAAAGGTCTTAAGAACAGGTATTTCTGGTCATATACAGGCATTACGTCGGTGATCATCATCATCCTGTCGATAGTAATGCATCTGTTGAAAATACGGTAAGGAGGGCGCAAGAATGAAAAGACTGATCAACATTATCCTGCTCTCCGTGATACTCACGATCTTCAGCGCTCCGCTCACTGCGAAAGCATATACTGCTCTCGCGCCTCATCCGGACCACAACGTAACGGACTATGCGGGGCTTCTCAGTAAGACCGAATACGACATGCTGGACAAACACCTTAAGGACCTGAGTGCAAAGCATAATTTCGATATCGTTGTCGTAACGACTCACGACCTTGACGGAAAGACTCCCATGGAATACTGCGACGATTTCTATGATTACGGCGGATACGGGCTCGACGAACGTTTCAGCGGAATATGCTTCTTAAGATACATCACCGAAGACGGAAGCGACTATGAAGTTTGGATCTCGGCTACGGGAAAGGGAGAAGACATATTCCAAACTCAGGGAGATTTTGACTATCTTATAGATCAGGTTGCGGATGACATCATTGCAGGCAGATATTACAGCGCATTTTATGATTTCGGAGATGTGGTCGCTTCGGAATACAAATCCTACTATTCCTACAACCCTTTCTGGATCTTCGCGGGTATCGGCATCGGTCTCATTGTTGCCGCAAGCGCGGTCGGTTCCATGAAGAGAGCATTAAAGAGCGTTGCTCCCGCAGGCTCGGCGGTTGAATACATAAAGCTCGGTTCCTTCAAGCTCCTGGGCAAGTCCGACAATTTCCTTTACAAGAATGTCACGAAAACATACGTTCCTCCGGCAAGCAGCTCGGGAGGTCATTCCACTTCGCATCACAGCTCATCCGGAAGATCGCATTCCGGAGGCGGAAGACACATATGATATAAAAAAATTTGGGTGCATGCCACACAGGGCACGCACCCGTTTTAATTGCGCAAAAGTTCAAAAATTGTTTCCGTTCCAGCCCCAGTCCCGAGTCGCCGAATATTTTACATATATCCTGTCGGGGGCGATCTTAAGGACTTCTCCGAATATCTTTGTTATCTCTGCGGTGAGCTTTGAAAACGCTGCGGAATCCGGAGCGCCGAACACGCTTACGTCAACAAATGCCGACGGATCGCTGTTGTCCCCCGCAAAATAAAGATGATAATCATCCTCGAAGCCTGTCATGAGCCAACGCTCGCTCTTTCCCGGAAGAAGGGAAATCGCCTTTCCGAGGCGTGTTTTAAGCTCTTTTTCCTGGCTGTCCGAGATCTTAACGGTTACTTTTGAATCAATAAACGGCATATCTTTGTCCTCCCTTTTTGGTGTTGCGTTAAGTATAACACATTTACGCCAAGGGTAAACTAAAATGTTACCGTAAATCTCGTTCCGAAATCCGGCCTTGAAAGGACTTCGATCCGTCCCTCGTGTGCGTCGATTATCCACTTCGCAATGGAGAGACCGAGACCGCTGCCGCCGGTCTGCGAGTTGCGCGCCGTATCGGAACGGTAGAACCTCTCGAAGATATGCGCAACATCAGATTCCTGCATACCGATGCCTTCATCCTGTACCGAATAGGCAGGATGTCCGTCGCGCATCATTACCTTAAGCTTTATCGTGTCGCCCGCATTGGAATACTTTGCCGCATTCTGTATGAAGATACGCAGTGACTGCTTCACCATCGCCACATCTCCGTTCATTACGGCTCCCGGACATTCCTCAAATGTATACTCGTGATTCTCGTCTATCATGGAAGACTCTTCCCAAACATCTTTAACTATATCGTTCAGGTCGATCTCAGTCTTATTTAGTGTATTTCTTCCGCTGTCGCCCCGCGCAAGGAAAAGAAGCTGCTCAACAAGCGTCTTCATGTGATCGGACTCGTTCTTCAATGCCTCGATGGACTCATTAAGAACCGCTTCATCCGTCTTGCCCCACCTGTCCAGCATGTTTACGTAGCCCTGGATGACAGCTATGGGCGTCCTCAGCTCATGCGACGCATCGGACACAAAACGTGCCTGCTGCTTCTGGTTCTCCCTCATGCGAAGAAGGAGGTTATTGAGCGCAACCTCTATGCCCTGAAGATCGGAATCGCCGGTGTGTACACCCTTTTCAAGGGCATCCGGCGAGATGCTGTCGATAGCATGTCCAAGACTTTCAAGGCGATTTTTCTCACGTTTCTCGTCGTCTCGTGCTTTATCACGCGCTCTTTTATCGGCCCTTCTGTCATACTCCGCCCGGTCCTGTCCTTTCATGGACCCGGTAAGCGGATCGTTAAGATCGTTAAGATTGATACGACTGAGCCTTTCCGCTTTGACAGCAAGATCGTTAAGGGGCTTCAGGTCCTTACGCACCTCACTCGCATCAAAAAGTGCAAGATAAAGGCTCAGCACCTGGATGCCTCCGAGGACGTACCCCGGAATACGCGCGTATATATACAGCCACTCAAAAAATCCTTCCCACTGCGGCTCGGTTATTTCCCAGATCCTGAACGTAAATTCGTCTCTATAATAAAAGTAGCTTATTAAAAGTGCGAGAAAAACAAAAATATCAAGTCCGAGACAATCCGAAAAACGCTTGGTCCAGAAGCGGAAATTGATCTTTCGTGCTATGGAGGACATTCTCCTGCTTTCACTCATATGATCTCCTCTACTCCTTAATTACGTATCCGACTCCGCGGACAGTCTGTATCAGTTTTATCCCGTACTTATCGTCTATCTTTGTGCGCAGATAACGGACATATACGTCAATAACATTGGTCTCGCCGATGTAATCATAACCGCATACTTCGTTTATTATCTGTTCGCGTTTAAGCACGATGTTTTTATTCGTCATGAGAAGCTTAAGAAGCTCGAATTCACGGTTGCTAAGCTCGATAAGTTCTCCCTTCACCTTTACCTCGTAGCGTTCGACATCCAGCTTCACCGGGCCCACTTCAAGGATGTGGCTGTCCACCGCATTACCTTTTCGTCTTTTGAGCGCAACCCTGATGCGCGCCAAAAGCTCCTCAATGGCAAACGGCTTCGTGATGTAGTCGTCCGCTCCGGCATCGAGTCCCGAAACCTTGTCCATGACCGCATCCCGTGCGGTGAGCATGATGACGGGCATGTCGCTCTCTTTGCGCAGGCGCCTTAAAACCTCCACACCGTTAAGCCCCGGAAGCATAATATCCAAAACAAGCAGATCAAAACGGCCGGAGAGGGCCATTTCAAGACCCTCTCTGCCGTCTGCCGTTTTCTCAACCTCGTATCCTTCGTGGATCAACTCCAACTCCACGAAGCGCGCTATTTTGATCTCGTCCTCTACGATAAGTATCCGGCTGTTCATTTTCTCTCCTACTTAAAAAAACTGTTTTCCGTCAAAAATTATTTGTTCTCTTCATTGGAAAAACTGTTCTTGATGTTCTCCGCACCGTCTGCGCACTTGTCGCAGAACTCGTTGATATCGAACTGTGTCTTTCCGCCGTCAAATCTGTAACGGCAATCGCAGAACAGACCAACAATGATGAGAGGGCAAATGAGCCAGAACATGAAGATCAGGAATATGATGAGTACAAGCACCGGCATGGTGATGAGAACTTCATGCTTTCTTTCAACAACAAAGCTTGTGTCCACACTCTTCTTAAGAAGAGCGCCCAACCACTTGAAGAACTCGTTTACATAGTTCTTTGTCTTTCTCTTGCAGTTCTTTTCGTAGTCGTCCTGAGTCTTCTTGAACTTCTCTCTGCGTTCCTTCTGCTCTTTTTCTTCAACCGTTACGACCTGTACCTCGGGTCCCTTTACCTTGCCGTTCTTCTCAAGATAAACAATGGCATCGAGTATGTCATAGTTAGACGCTTCAAGCGCTTCCTTTGCAGCCTCGTAAGAAACTCCTGTCTTCTCTCTGATCTTCTCAACTTTTTCCAAATTATCCATAATTAACCCTTTCCGATCGCTCATCGATCACTATTATAATTGATTTCCGGTTTTCTCTCAACCGATGAACCAATAATAATCCCTCAAAATTAATCTAAAATGGTTCTTAGATTAAAAACAGATTAAAAATGGGCAAAAAAAACCGTTCACGGATACCATGGGCATGTGAACGGCATAAAAAAATGCGAGGAGAAATGGGGTTTTCTCACTCGCTGAGGGGTAGTTAGGTTTAGGGTCTCTAACTTTCAAAGAGTATACCAAGGAACTATCAAAAATGCAACAGGACTGTAGTCCTATTTTGCGAAGCGGATTGTGAATGCGGGTATGGGGCGTGTGAACAGTAACGCTCTGCTTACTTTCTAATCATATTCAAATATTCCCTGAAGAGCGTCTGAAATATTCATTACATCCCAATGGGATAACCTTCCGATTACACTGCAATTTCGTACACGCTGATCGATCAGCTTGATCTGTTCAATGACAACCGTACCTGTTTCATCCTCCCTAACCTTCACGGGTATATGGATCGGACCGTCAGGTATATCTTTCACTATCGGACAAACATGAAAGCTTTCTGTTGCATTGATAAAGGCATTCTTGCTTACAATAACAAATAAACCGTCGGGAAACCCTCCTATCTTAACAATATCTCCCTGACTGAATTTTCTCAAAACATTTCCCTCCCCTCGGGCTTTCCCCAGTCAAATTCATATATCGATATCTTATTGTTATATTCAGCCATTCTTTCCTCAAAACTCTTATGCTCGAAGGATTTTTTCAAAACAATTGCATTATCCTCTATGCACACATCCAATTTATCGGATACATTGAGATTCATTTCTTCCAGCATTTTCTTGGGGATCCTTATTCCATAACTGTTTCCCCACTCTCTTACAACTACCTGATCCATATCGCGCCTCCTTTTTGTATAATTATACCGTATAATTCTTTATGCGTAAAGTTCAAATAATCCACTTCGAAGGGCTCACCCGAGACGGGGTTAGGAACCATTTTTGCCGACTCAATCGACGCTTGAGTCATTTGAACAGTGCCGAATTGGAAACGTCCTTTTTTGACTCAATCATTGCTTGATATACTTTTTGCCTTCGAAGGATTATACTCCGTTGCAGATGTCGGCCACATCAATTATACTTATACGGAGGCAATACAATGAACGATTCAGAATTACACGGAGGCAATATTGTGTTTAACATGAATAAGATCGGAAAGATCATAAAAGATGCGAGAATGAAGAAGAATATGACACAGTTGGAACTTGCGGACAAGATGGGCGTAAGCTATCAGGCGGTTTCGAACTGGGAACGCGGAAACTCCATGCCGGACATAGCGAAGCTCTCGGATCTGGCAAAAGAACTGGAATTGGAAATATCCGATCTTCTTGGAGGAGAAGACTCGCAGGCGGCGGCAGAGGCGGTGAACAAGGCAATTTCCGAGCCGGATGCGGTTCTTTCGACGAAAGAACTGGCGGAAGTGGCTCCAATACTCCCGCCGACGGAACTTAGGGAGAAGGCGGAAAAGACTATGGGGAAGGACAAGATTGATCTTTCGTCCATTGTTCCCCTGGCCCCCTTTCTGGACGATGATTATCTGAATGAACTGATAAAAGGAGCGGACCTTTCGGATCTGAACGGTTTGGCAGGATTGGCACCCTTCCTCTCGGATGAGGCCTTTATGGACATAGCTGAAAGGGTTGATGCAGTAAATATAGGACTGATCACCGAAGTTGCACCTTTTCTTCCCGATGAAGCGTTGATCATTATAGCTCGAAAGTTCGGTCCTGAAGGCATAGACAAGATAGTGGAGCTGGCGCCCTTTCTTCCGGATGAGGCTCTTGACGAGATCACATCAAAGATGGTGATAAGAGAAGATATGCGAGGCCTTGAGGAACTGGCAACCTTTATGTCCGATGAGGCACTGGACACGGTCACTGATCGTATGCTTGCGGCAGGAAGGACAGAAGAACTCTTCAAGATCGTTCATTATCTGCCGGATGAAAGCATTGAAAAGATCGCGGACTATCTGCTTCACAAGAAGGATATGGAAGGGCTGTCGAAGATAAAAGAATACTTATAACTGTTCAGGCTTACTCCCAGAACAGCTCGTCCAGCGTTTTGTTCAAGGCTTTACATATTGCGATACATAAATTTATGGTCGGGTTGTAGTCTCCCTTTTCGATCGCGTTGATCGTTTGGCGGGAGACTCCGACTTTGTCCGCCAGATCCTGTTGCGACATGTCGAAGGAGGCTCTGGCGGCTTTTAATTTAAGGTTTTTCATATCATTCCTCGTTTCTGTCAAGAAGCTTTTTGACCATGATGGCGATCGGCAAAACCAGAAGGGAAATGCCACAGAGAAGATTTCCGCTGTTCATCATATTTATTATGCCGGTCTTAGCCGCATCGCCGTGGATGATGCGGAACACACCGATGGCAATGTTGATGAGCGATGAGACAGTGAAAATGGCTATGATCATTGTCTGATTATCGTCAAGTCGGAAATATGCGTCATGGATTATTGCAGTGACCGCAAACACCACAGCTCCCGTCAGAACGCCCTGCGTCACAAGGAAGTCTGTTGAGAATGAAACTTTCAAAACAACGGGGAGGCTGCTTATCATCGAAAAAACGGCCACAATGGTAAAGTAGATGAACATTGTGAAAAACGCATATTTATATGCCCTGCCCTGCATTGCGATCTGGCGCTCGTCGTATTTTTTCGCGGGCGCATCGCTCCTTGTCGCCAAGGTCGCTATGATGACTACAAGGAGTATGCCAACCACGATGCCTGTCAGGAGACAGACGGCAACATATTTTGATGTGTCGGCTGCGATCCTGAAACTGTAGTGCATATCCCATGTACCGTCGTGAAAGAAGCTTTCGTCGGGGCTGCCGGCGGGATCAAATTTTTCATAATTTGCGGCGCAGAAATCATTATAACTCTTTTGGGTCGGAAGTACGCGGAAAGTGACATTGTATCTGCCGGGTTCAAGCTCCGTTATACCGGATTCGCTGTGGATCGAGCCGGCCGTAAGGGGATATCTGAACTGTCCCGCTTCATCGGTGAGGACGAGACCTGTGATGAAGCTCGGAGAATCGTAGGTCTGCTTTTCACCCATCCACCAGTCTGCTACAAGGCGGTATTTTCCTTTGGATTTCACGGTGAGCGTAGAACCGAAGGTCTCGGCGTTTGCGACGCCGTTTTTTATTTCGACGATCCTGTTTATGGAGGTGGAGTAGTTACCCTTCGGATAAGACAAGGTTACAACGGCGAAGATCATAATGATACCGAGAACGGCTATTGTTATGGCTTTGGTTTTCTTATTCATTTGCATTCTCCTTATTTTTGTTAAGCCTTTTTATGTTTTATGTTTTCCCGGGTTATGCCCAAAGAATACATCGTATTTTACAAAATGTCAAGTATAATTTACAAAAAGTAAAAAAGAGCCAACGGCGAGGCTCATCTTTCGGCTTTTTCGGCTTTTTTACAGAGGTCGCGGAGAATAAAAAATGGATAAGCGACGGATGAATGATACACTAAAAATGGAGGGTCATTCAACTGATGAACAAGAAAAAACCGTTGGTACGAACTGTCACATCATGCTATAATGAATCCATGAACATGATGCTGTGGTATCAAACTGATCAATATCTTGAAGAAGGTTGTATTATAATTACAAGATATGCTACAAATACTCCCCTCCAAATTTGGAGGGGAGTTCAACTAAAGAGTCTAATCTAGCCAAAGGACCATAAAATACTAGCTAGAGGCGGAAAGGTCAATATGAAAAAGACACTTATTACTTTATCAGTTATTCTTGTAGCTATGTTAACAGGATGTTCATCTCAGCAGACATCTACCACAAAGGAAGTAGAGTATGTATATGTAACATCTGCACCTGAGAGAGTAGTAGAATATGTATATATTACTACTACACCTGAACCTACAGCAACTCCTACTCCTACATCTACACCTTCTACACCCAAAAACAGCGTTGAAGCCAAGGAAGATAAGGACTACGAAGTTATAAATGTAGCAGTCACAAATAAGGATAAGATGTTTGCAGGTACTTATATCAAAAAGGAAGTAGAAACCCCTTACTATGTTGGCGAACAAACAAGCTCTTTCCTTAAAGATAATAAGGATAGCTATGATGAAATTCTTTATCTTACAGCTAGACTTTATGTCGGTAAGGGTAAGCACAGTATCTCTGATGAAACTATCGTTAATCTTGACAATAATGGTTTTATTAATCCTTTGAAAGAAGGATTAGTTACCATTGACGGTGTCAGATATGCTGTCACCACTTCCAATGATGGCAGAGATTGTAAGAGTGTCAGATTTATCTCTAAATCTGAAGCAGAGGCTTGTCAGTATGTTGGTGATGCAGAGACTTGGAGAGATAAGATTAAGTCTATCTCTGACATGATTCTCTATCTTAGTTATAGAAACTTCACCTATACTAATATAGAGCCTAACACAGGCTGGTATGGGGATGGATGGTTGTGGAATGCATCAGGTGAAAGCATCCACGACTATAACTATGGCGTATGTGCTACAGTAGCTCAGCTGGCAAACTATATGTTAGCAGGTGACTTCGAGGACTGGGGAAATATCAATATCTCTGGTGCTGGCGGTCATATCTTCAATTACTTCATTGAAGACGGCAAATATTATTGCATGGACTTCACTAAAGTAATTAGTGCTTTATCTGATGGTGATTACAGCAAGAGATCATGGGTTGACAGAGACCATGAAAGTTTTACAAAGAGCATGCAGTCAGAAATTGAGGTTTATAATAGTTTTGAAGAAATGAAGACAAGACTTTCCAAAACTTGTGTCTGGGATG
>JAEEGL012333433.1_pt1 | contig 14555 bp, 12 predicted proteins | sample 9134231 | NCBI WGS metagenome assembly JAEEGL01 (sample SAMN16246548, study PRJNA631951) | gut metagenome | biome: gut microbiome; feature: rumen; material: fiber-attached | host: Bos | place: Iran: Karaj | collected 2018-10
AATTTTTGTCCATCAACACCAATTAATTTTAAGAAATCCATACAGTAGCCTCTCCAGTAATTGAACCATTCAATTTCTGTACCTGGCTTACAGAAGAATTCTAATTCCATTTGTTCAAATTCTCTTGTTCTGAAAATGAAATTACCTGGAGTGATTTCATTTCTAAATGATTTACCAATTTGACCAATACCAAATGGCAATTTCTTTCTTGTAGTTCTTTGAACATTTTTGAAATTTACAAATATACCTTGTGCTGTTTCAGGTCTTAAATAAATTTCATTTGCTGAATCTTCGATAACACCTTGATGTGTTTTAAACATTAAATTAAATCTTCTAATATCAGTATAATCTAATGCACCACACTTAGGACAAACGATGTTATGTTCCTTTATGAATGAAGTTAATTGTTCATTTGTCATACCATCGCCAGAAATTTCACCTTTTGAATAATCTTCAATTAATTTATCAGCTCTATATCTAGCATGACACTTCTTACAATCGATTAATGGGTCAGAGAATGATGAAATATGACCAGATGCAACCCAAGTTTCTCTATTCATAAGAATTGCTGCATCTAAACCAACATTTAACTTATTTTGCTTAACAAATTTAGCCCACCAAGCTTGCTTGATATTATTTTTTAGTTCTACTCCTAAAGGACCGTAATCCCATGCGTTAGCAAGACCACCATAGATCTCACTTCCTTGGAAAACAAAGCCTTGTTCTTTAAGATATGCTACTAATCCTTCTAATGTTATTTTTTGCATTTTAAACTACCTCCGGGCAATAAACACCATTAAATCTTATATTACATTGAAAATAAACAAAAGTCAAGGTCTAACCCCCTAAAGGGGTTAAATTTTCAAACATTTAATAGTAATATTTATAATCTTTCATTTTTTTAAGAAAAAAAGGCAAAAAGCAAAAAAAAGAAGGTCTCGATAGAAACCTTCTTTAAAATCTAATTTTTATGCATTAGGGAATGTAACCTTAATCCAGTAGAAATAGTTATGTCCTGTTGAATTAGGGTCACAATTAATTACTACATTTGTTTTTGTAGCATATGTATATATTCTCTTTCCATCGTTGCCAACGTTAGTTCCATCATGCTCTTCAACTGTACCATCAGCTAATGTAATAGTATAAGCTTCACCCCAGTTAGCATAAACTTCTACTTGTGCGCCTGCAGCTACTGTAAAGCTAATAGTACCATTCTTAACTTGAGCATTATTTCCACCATTATTAGCTACTGTTGCAGCAATCTTAAATGCTGTTGCTGATTCATAATTACCATTTGTACCAAATGTTAAATCTGTTGCTTCTGTGATTGAATTATCATATTCACACTTAACATAAATGATAGGATCATTTTCTGATTGAGTATTACCACGTTCAATATCCCAAGAACCTGCTGTTGGAATTGAATAAACATATGTAGTAGAACCATCTTCATTTACTGTAGGAGTTCCTACTAATTCAGCTTCAGTTGAACCATTCTTAACAACTGGAGTTGCATCAATTTGTGTATTTGGTGTTGCAATAACAACTGTTAATGTTGCATTAGCTTTAGTTGTTGCGATAGTTAGCTTGCCAGCACTATTAAGCTTTAAGCCCTTTTCAGTAGTTACTGTTTGACCAGCAATATTTGTAAATGTGTATGACTTAGATAAAGCTTTATAAGCTGAACCATTAGGGTTGAAGTTACCAATTCCATCAGCTCCATCTTCTGTTGCTACTATTGTATCAGTTGTATACCATTCAGCAACAGTCCAATCAGGTAAGATAGGGTTGCAAGTCTTAGTTGCTGTAACACCACTACCATCACATGCAGTTGCAGTAAATGTTACTTCACCAGCATTTAAGAATGAAACTTTACCAGTATATTCATCAATTGTTGCTTTTGATGTATCAGATGAAGACCACTTAACAGATTTATTAGTTGCAGTCTTATTTGTAATTGTGGCAGATAATGTTAGAGGTACTCCAACACTTTCAGTAGTTGTACTTGCACTAATTTCAATACCAGTTGCTTTTTCTTCAGCTACTGATGTATCTTTAGTTACAACAACTTTTGTAATATAAGTTGTACCCTTTGCAGTAATTACTACAGATTTAGCTGCATCATCATAAACTGCATAAGTATTAATAATTTCTGCATTTGTAGAACCATTATTGAAGAACATTACACCAACGCTATCTTGTGTATCAGCCTTAGTTTCTACTGTTCCTGAATAATAACCATAAACTTCAACATAGCACTTTCCTGAAACAGGAACTGTAATTGTAGCGCCATTTCCGCCTCTATAATGAGCTTTGCCATCTTCTTTTGTAAATCCGTTACAAATTTCTGATTGATCAGCAGAACCGTCAAATGCAAATACAGTTGATTCTCCAGCTGTATCTGTAGATAATGAAGCCTTAGATGAATCAGCATCTACTGTCCATTCATTTTCAGTAACTAAAGTTTCTACATCCCAGTAGTTTGCATTATCCTTTTCATATTTTTGCTTTTGAACATTGTATAATCTATTAATAATTGTATTACGTCCGTTAAATTCGCCAGAAACCACTTCAGCAGCAACAATACCAGCTGTACCTTCATAGCCTAAAGATGTAGCTGTTGCAGCATCCATCTTCCAACCAATTGCAGTTGGATCATAATCAGTAGCTGTAGCTGAACCCTTCCAAATGTCTGATTCAATATCAGTACATGTAGCATTGATATATGCAACTTGGTTATAGTAATCAGTTGTGCTGCTCCATGGGTTACGAGCTAAATAAGTTTGTTGGCCTTTTTCTTTTGCTTCAGTATATTCTTTTACTGTTGAATTATAAATAACTAAACCTTTACCAACCTTGTTAGATTTAGCCATTCTTGGAGCTGAAACATATGATGCATGTGATGTAGCAGTTTCATCATATACAGATACGATTTCGCACTTTTCATATAATGCTACTGAACCAGCTTGTTCCATCCATAAGAAGTCAACATCACCTTCAATGTAGCATCCATAGAACCATGCCTTACCAGCTGTTCTAATTGTATCTTGGTTAGATAAGAATGAACAGTTATATGCTGCTGTATTACCCTTAGTATCAGTACCTAAAACTTCTGCTTGAGTGTTAGAAGCTTTTCCTTCGTTTGCTGCACGAGTACGTGACCAGTCAGTCTTTAAAGTTAAGTTTTCTAAAATGATATTACCAGTACCTTGGATAGCAAGTAAGCTTCTACCCTTTTCAGTTGTCATATCAGAACCATGACCCTTAATGATTACATCAGTACCATACTTAGTATCAGTGTTACCACTAATCTTAACTGTAGCTGTACCATTGTAAGCTAAGCCATTTTCTTCATATGTACCCTTTGGTAATGTGATTACATATGTGCTTGTATCTTCAGTTGTTGGAACTGCAGCTAATGCTTCTTTAATAGTTGCATACTCAGTACCATTCATTCTAATCTTAGTATCTTGTTCTACTTCAACAGAATATGTTGCAGTCATATTTCTATATGTAACTGTAACAGTCTTTGTACCATAAGTTAAAGTATCAACCTTAGAGAATGTTGCATAAGCAGTAACATCCTTAGTTGTTTCATCACTAAAAGTTGCAGTAACCTTTAATTCAGAAGATGGAGTATAAGTTCCACGTTGTAAAACCTTTTCTCCTGTTGTTGCAACAGTTAAACCTGTAACTGTTACATCATTTTGGACAACATCATCCTTCTTGTTGTTGTCGCATGCTGTTAAAGTACTAACAGCACCAAAAGCAAGTGCTAATCCTAATAGACCAGCAAGAATACGTTTCTTTTTCATTTTTTATTCTCCTCTTTCAATCTTAAATATTAATTTTATGAAAAATCATCAAGATGTATTTATTTTAATTCTTAGTAAAGCGCTTTATAAGATTATGGAACGACAAAAAACAATTATTTTTGTCGCATTTTCGAATTTTTCATTATTTTCATAAAAAACAAAAAAAGTCTTTATTTAGAAAGTAATTTTTTTGCTAAATAAAGACTTAATTTTTATTCTTCTATCTCTTCTTCATAGACTATTGGTTCATAGTCTTTTAAGACTTCCTCAATAACATTTAGAGTCTCTTGAATACCTTCTTTTTTAAGAACTGAGGTTTGAATCATTCTGTCCTCTTCTCTTAAATTTAAGGCTTCTTTTATCATCTTTTTATTCTTAGGCTTATCATTTTGCTTAAGCTTATCAGCCTTAGTTAAAATGATTGTACAAGGCAATCCATAATACTTAATGAATTCATACATTTGCACATCCTCTGCAGATGGCTTATGTCTAAAATCAATAAGTAAAAATACCATTTGTAATTCTTCTCTTTTTTTAATATATGTTTCAATCATTCTAGCAAATGATGCCTTTATAGATTTACTTACATTGGCAAATCCATAGCCTGGTACATCGACAAAATAGAATTCTTCATTGATTGAAAAAATATTTAATGTTTGAGTTTTACCTGGATTAGATGATGTTCTAGCTAATGATTTTCTATTGCATAGTAAATTAATAAATGATGATTTACCTACATTTGATCTTCCGCAAAAAACAAATTCAGCTTTTCCATCTCTAGGTAGGTTATTTCCATTAACTGCTGAAATAACAAATTCGGCTTTTTTTATTTCCATAAATTAAGCCCCCTTTCTATTTTTAATTCCACAAATATCCTTAATAACCTCTGATGCGATAATTAATCCTGCAACAGAAGGAACAAAGGATACTGATCCTGTTGTAGTAGTTTCAATTGTTTTATAAGGAACTTCCTTTGAATAAACAACCTTTAATGAATTTATATGTCTTAATTTTAATTCATGTCTAAGCTTTTTAGCGATAGGGTCTACTGATGTTTTATAAATATCAGAAACCTCAATATCACAAGGATTTATTTTATTTCCCATTCCCATAGATGATATAATTTTTACATTTGATTTCTTGCACTTATCAATGATATCAATTTTTGATTTCATTGAATCAATACAATCTATAACATAGTCATATTTTTTAAAATCAAATTCCATATCTGGTTCATAAAATAATTTAAATTTATTAACAACACAATTTTGATTTATTGATTTAATTCTTTTTTCAATTACATCAACTTTAGGTAAGCCTAATGTATCAACTGTTGCAATTATTTGTCTATTTAGGTTTGATGGTACAACGATATCATTATCAACAACATCTATACTTCCAACACCAGCTCTAGCTAAAGCTTCTACACAAAAGCCTCCAACGCCACCAACACCAAATACACAAACATATGAATTTTTCAATTTTTCAAGATTAGAAGTACCTATAACTATTTCTTCTCTTTCAAAAATTTCCATTCTATCACCTATAAATTTAAAAGCTTCTTAATTGGTAGGAATTCCTCTTCTGTTAAAGTAGATGTTCCAATATCACCATGATCACCAACAATGCCTTCGCCCTCACCATGACAATCAGAGCCAGCTGATGCTAAAAGATGGTATTTTTCTTGATATTTTCTCATCTTTTTCTCATCATTTTTAGGGCTTGGATATTTTACCTCAATACCATCAAATCCTAAAGGTAGAATTTCATCTAGATATTCTTCTGGATAAAGACATGGGTGAGCTAAAATAACAACTGTATCAGATTCTCTTAAAAGCTTTAATCCATCTGCAACACTCATCTTTGTTGACGGAATATAAGCTTTAGATTTATTTGAAATATAAGGCACAGCCTCTTCTCTAGATAAATTATTATATTTCATTAAATGAAAAAGCATATTAGCTCTTGTGATAACCTTTGAATTTTCAATTAATTCATCGATATTCATCTTTAAGCCATATATTTCTTGAATCTTTTCCATCATCTTGATTGCTCTATCTTTTCTTTTCTTTAAAAAATCATTAGAAAAATCAAGTAATGGCTTTGGAACAATATTGTTTTTAAATAAACCAACAATATGGATAGCTTCGCCCTTATAGTATGTTGAAAGCTCCATTCCCTTTATAACCTTAATTCCGTGTTTTTCTCCGATTTTTACTATTTCATCGTCTCCAAAAACAGAATCATGGTCTGTTAAAGCAAATACATCAACGCCATTTCTTTTAGCTCTTAATACTAATTCTTCTGGACTAAATTTACCATCAGAATAAAAAGTATGATTATGTAAATCAATCTTCATATTATTCACCTAGTGCTTCTAGCATATAATCTGTTTCAATTAAAATATTTTTTAATTCTTGAAATTTTAATAAATTTAATGCAGCCTCGATTGGATATTTTTTAACAGATAAAATTTCATTTTTCATTTCAATATCAAAATCTTGATCTTCGTAGTATGCAGCAAAATATACTACTTCCTTTTCAATGAAATCTCCAACCTTATATCTGATTGTTCTTTTTAAATTTGGAATAAATCTAATATTAGTTATTCCCGTTTCCTCTTTAATTTCTCTTGTTGCTGTTTCAATATCAGTTTCATTTCCTTCTTGATGTCCCTTAGGGAAGCTATAAGAACCAGAAACCTCCATAACTAAAGCATATTCTCTTACACCATTTACTTTTGTAAAAAGAATAGCTCCACATGAATGCTCGTATTTCATTTTCATTTTTCCAATTTCCTCAATTCCCAAAACAGAAAATCTTAAAGATTTTCCCTTACTCGAGATTTAGTATAACACAAAATATAAAAAATTTAAAGGAAAGAAAAAGCTGATGGCTTATTATTTTCCATCAGCATAAATTAAGTAATTTTCAATTTTTAATCTATATTCTAGCAACAAAGATGCATACATAACTAAAGCAATTTCTTGTTCTTGCCATACTCTTGTAATTTCCTTTTCTGCAATCATTACATAGCCAAAGAATTCTTCAAAAGTATTAAGCTTTACAATCATAATAGATTGTACCTGTTCTTTTTCTAAAAGATTTCTTAATTCAGGATCATTTTTCTTATACAACGTTAAAGGAGTATGGTAGAAAGTATTATCTCCTTTTAACAATCTTTCAATATGTGGTCTAAAGTCAACTGAAGTCTTAACAGCTCTATCATCCTTATAAGTGATTATTTCTCCATTTTTTGTTAAGAAATAAGCGCCTGAACAATGTAGCTTAGAATATAAAAGATCCATCATATGCTTAATATATTTTCCATCATTATAGATTTCAAACACTCTAGCCTCTGATTTAAAATGTTCAATTAAAGATCCTTCAGTTTTTTCTCTTACAACAATATCCTTATGTTTTTCTTCAACATAAATGATAAAGCAGTTTCTACCTTTAGATTTTCCTCTATATAAGGCCTTATCAGCCTTCTTAAATAATTCTTCAAAATCAGCTGAATCATTAGGATATGTTGCACATCCTAAAGTGGCTGTAACATAAATATCTCTTGATCCATCATTATAATATCTTCTAAAGATTTTTTCTTTACAAAATAATCCTTCTAAGAATGTATGTAAGCCATCATAATCAACTAGATTTGGAACTAAAATTAAAATTTCATCCCCACCATAACGGCCAATAAATATATCCTTTGAATAGTTTTTAACTAATTCATCACCTACTGATCTTAAAACAAAATCACCAGCTAAATGACCATATGAATCATTGATTTGCTTAAAATTATCTAAATCTAAAATAATTAATGCAAATGGAGTTTTATCTTCTACTAATCCATTAGCGATTTTCATTATAAATTTTCTATTAATGACATGTGTTAAAGGATCAATTATATAATCCGGATCCTCATCCTTTAACCATTTAATTTCATTTAACTTTATCATGAAACACACCTCTAAAAAAAAGTCCTTTTGGCGTAAGCTAAAAGGACTTTGGTGTCATGCATAAAGTGCAACTGGCTGCCATGTTAAAGGCCCTCTAGCTTTGCGTCATATAGTTTCCTATATTTTGCCGAATATATTACTATTATAATCTAAAAAAAGCAATTGTCAAATATTAATAAAATTATGTGAAATATAGTTAAATTATGTGATTAAATTAGTTAGCTTTTTTACATGCATCAACCATTTTTTTACAATATTCATATACATAAGGTGCTGCATTTTTACCATATTTTCCAATAATAGATACAATTGCAGAACCAACAATTGCTCCATCAGAAAGCTTTGCCATATTATAGGCTTGTTCTTCATTTTTTATACCAAAGCCAATGGCTATTGGAGTTTTTGTATATTCTCTTATCTTATTAACAATTTCTTCTAAATTAGATGAGAATGTATCTCTCATACCTGTTACACCTAAGGATGATACTAAATATATAAATCCTTCTGATTTTTCTGCAATCTTTTTAATTCTATTTTCTGATGTAGGGGCTATCATAGATATAACTTTCTGATTATATTTTTTAGCAATAATTGCTGCCTCATCCTTTTCTTCAAAAGGAAGGTCTGGAATAATTGCGCCAAGCATATTTAAATCCTGGCACTTTTTAAAGAACTTATCATATCCATATGAAAAAACAGGATTAGCATAAGTCATAAAAACTAAAGGGAAATTAGGATGCTTAATTCTAATTTTTTTAACAGCATCAAAGATTTTATCAGTTGTAGTTTTAGAAGCTAAAGCTCTAATATCTGCCTCACTAATAACCTCACCTTCAGCAACAGGATCTGAAAAAGGAATACCTAATTCTATTAAAGAAACACCAGCTTCAATCATTTTATCAACAAACTCAATAGTTGAATCCAAATCAGGATCTCCTGCAGTTATAAAGGCTATAAAGGCCTTTTTTTCAAATATTTCTTTAAAGCTATTCATGAATATCACCCTTTCCTAAATAACGAGCAATTGAGGCACAATCCTTATCGCCTCTTCCTGATAAATTGACAACTATAATATCATCTTTTTGCATTTTAGGGGCTACCTTTAAGGCATAGGCTAAAGCATGGCTTGATTCGATGGCAGGAATAATTCCTTCTTCTTGAGATAAAACTAAAAATGCATTTACTGCCTCATCATCTGTAATAGGAACATATTTAGCTCTTCCAATAGAATTAAGATATGCATGTTCTGGTCCAATTCCTGGATAATCTAGACCTGCAGAAATCGAATATACCTCATCAATTTGGCCATATTCATTTTGACAGAATAATGATTTCATACCATGGAAAATTCCCATTTTTCCTTTAGCTATTGTTGCCGCATGCATAGCTGTATCAACACCTTTACCTGCAGCCTCACAGCCAACAAGTTCAACTTCCTTATCATTTATAAAATTATAAAATGCACCCATAGCGTTAGATCCACCACCAACACAGGCAATAACCATATTAGGTAGCTTTCCTTCACGTTCTAGAATTTGAGCTTTAATTTCTTTTGAAATTACTGATTGGAAATCTCTAACCATAGTTGGGAAAGGATGAGGTCCCATAACTGAACCTAATACATAAAGTGTATCATCCATTCTTTTACTCCATTCCTTCATTGCCTCATTTACAGCATCCTTTAATACTTTAGTTCCTGATGTAACCTTATGAACCTTAGCTCCTAATAATTCCATTCTAAAAACATTTAAGGTTTGACGCTTAGTATCTTCTTCACCCATAAAGATTTCACATTCTAATCCTAAAAGAGCGGCACCTGTTGCGGTAGCAACCCCATGTTGACCTGCACCTGTTTCAGCAATTACTCTTGTTTTTCCCATTCTTTTAGCAAGTAATAATTGACCTAATACATTATTAATTTTATGGCTTCCTGTATGGTTTAAATCTTCTCTTTTTAAATAAATTTTGGCTCCACCTAATCTTTTAGTAAGCTTTTCAGCATAATAAAGCATAGATGGTCTATTAGCATATTCTTTTAATAATTTATTAAAATCATTAATAAATTCTGGATCATTTTTATATTTATTGTAGGCCTCTTCTACCTCTAGTACCGCATTCATTAATGTTTCTGGTAGATACTGTCCTCCAAATTCACCAAATTTAGTTTCACTCATAATCTCTTACCTTCTTAATAATTTCTTCCATTTTCTTATAGTCTTTGTATCCATCTGTTTCAATAGATGAAGACATATCAATTGCGTATGGATTTAATAATTTAATTTCATCAATATTATTAATATCGATTCCCCCAGCTAAAAATACTGGCTTATTTTTAGATCTATTGTAGTATGTAGTTCTTTCGCCTTGTCCGGGATTTTTAGAATCATACATAACATATTCAGCATATTTTGATGTTCTATATACTGAAATTATTTCATTATCAACATGTGACTTTAATTCTTTAATATAACTATCATCCTCATTTCCATGAAGCTGAATAATATCTATTATTCCTCTTTTACAAGCTTCTACTACATAGCTTATTGGTTGGTTTTGAAAAACACCAACAGTTAAAATTTTTTCATTTAAATGTCTCTTTAATTTTAAAGCTCTACAAAATGTTAGCTTTCTTTTTGAATTTTCAGCAAAAACAAATCCTACATAATCAGGCTTTAATTTATTAACAGCTAAAATATCTTCTTTTCTTTTCATTCCACAAAATTTAATCTTTGGAATGATTGATGCCTTTTTATATTCTAATAGCTCCTTATATGGATTTTTAGAAGTCATTAAGGCTTCTCCTACTAAAGCACCATTAAGATGAGCCTTTTTAAGTAAATTAATATCCTTTGGTGTTTTAACTCCTGATTCAGAAATCATATAAATATCAGGATATTTTTTTCTTAAATTTAAAGCATTTAAAAAATCTACTTTAAAATCCTTTAAATTACGATTATTAACACCTATTACCTTAGCACCTACTGAAATTGCTCTTTTAATTTCTTCTTCATCATGAGTTTCAACTAATGCGCTCATACCTAAGCTTTCAGCAAAGCTTAAGAATTCCTTTAATTCGTTATCAGTTAAAATAGCACATATTAATAGAATAACATCAGCACCTAATAGCTTTGATTCAGCTATTTGATATTTTGAAAAGATGAAATCCTTTCTAAGCATTAATGATTTAACATTTTTTCTTATTTCTTTAAAATGCTCATCACTTCCTAAAAAATAGTTAGGCTCTGTTAGGCAGCTTATAACATCGCAACCTCCCTTTTCATATGCTTTTGCAATATCTAAATATGGATAATCATCACTTATTATTCCTTTTGATGGGCTTGCTTTTTTACATTCTGTAAATAGAATAAAGTCCTTTTCTTTACATAAATTATATAATTTATGCTCATTTTTTATAGGACCAATTTTAGCTAAAAGTTCATCTAAAGATACTTCTTTTTCTTTCTTTAGATAATACTTTTTTCTTAAAGCTACAATTTCATCTAATATCATTTGTTACCTCAACAAATTTATTTAATGTATCTAAAGCCTTGCCACTATCAATTGCATATTCAGCCTCTTTAATTGCATCTTCAATAGGAATATTTTTAAACACATGAATTGCACAGGCTGAATTTAATATAACAACATCACGCTTTGGTCCCATCTTACCATTTAAAATATCTAATGCAATTTCTTTATTAACATCAGGTGTACCTCCAACTAAATCCTCATGTTTAGAATATGAAATACCATAATTCTTAGGATCTAGTATATAATCTTTAATTTCTCCGTCATTAATAAATTCTGAAACTACTGTTGGTGCAGCAACTGATACCTCATCAACTCCATCAGTTCCATAAACTACCATGGCACTTGTTAATCCTTTTTTCTTTAATACTTCTGCAACAGGTCTTACAAGCTCTTTTTTGTAAACACCTAAAACAATATATTTAGCATTCATTGGGTTAATTAAAGGACCCATAATGTTATAAATTGTTTTAACACCTAATGCCTTTCTAATAGGACCTACAAATCTCATTGCCTTATGATAAACAGGAGCGAATAAAAATACTATTCCTGCCTTATCTAGCACCTCTTTAGCATGCTTAGATGCAAAATCAAATTTAACACCTAATGCTTCAAACAAATCACCTGAACCACACTTAGATGAAACTGATCTATTGCCATGCTTTGCAACCTTTACTCCTGTTGCGGCAATAACAATTGATGATACAGATGAAATATTAAATGAAAATGATCTATCTCCTCCTGTACCAACTATATCAAGCACATCATAGCCTGGTTCAATTATTTCAGCAACCTCCATCATAGCCTTAGCTGCCCCTACAATTTCATCTGGTGTTTCACCCTTAATTGATAAGGCTGTTAAGAAAGCACCTGTCATTGCTGGGTCTGATTCATTTTTCATTATAGTTAGAATTGCATTAAATGCTTCTTGTTGTGTTAAATCTTTTCCTTCAATAAGTTTTAATAATAAGTCCTTCATTTTTAAATTCTCCTTCAAATCATTTCTTAAAAAAATTTTCTAATATTCTCATTCCATCCTTAGTTAATATTGATTCAGGATGAAATTGTAATCCATATATTGGATAGTCCTTATGCTTAATTGCCATAATCTCATCATCTTTTGATTTAGCAATTACCTTTAAGCTTTCATTTTCTCCTTTGGCTACTAAAGAATGATATCTTGCAACATATATTTCTTTATCTAATCCTTTAAATATTTGATTATCTAAATCAAGATATACCTTATCCTTTTTACCATGATATATCTTTAAAGCATTTGTTATTTCTAAGCCAAATGCTTCACATATTGCTTGATGACCTAAACAAACACCTAGGATTGGAATATCTTTTATATTCTTTACTAAATCTTCAATAATTCCAGCATCAGCAGGTCTTCCAGGACCTGGTGATATAACTATATGGCTTGGATTTAATTTTTTAATTTCTTCTACAGTTAATTCATCATTTTTTATAACCTTTATATCTGGATTAATAGTTCCTATATATTGATAAAGGTTATAAGAAAATGAATCATAATTATCTATTAATAAAATCATTTAAATTTCCTCCATAGCCTTGAATGTTGCCATTGCTTTATTTTCTGTTTCCTTAAATTCTGATAAAGTATTAGAATCCATAACAATTCCTCCACCAGCTTGTAAGAAAACATCATCATTTTTCTTAATGATTGTTCTTATAACAATGCACATATTCATATTATCTGTAAAATCAATATAGCCTAGACCTCCACCATAAATACCTCTTCTTGTTTTTTCTAATGAATCTATGATTTCACATGCTTTTAATTTAGGAGCTCCTGATAAAGTTCCTGCAGGTAGTATTGAATTTAAGACATCTAAACTTTTTAATCCATCCTTAACTTTACCTTTAACAGTTGATGCGATATGCATTACATGGGAATATCTTAAGATTTTTTGATATTCAACGACCTTAACACTTCCAAATTTTGATACTCTTCCGATATCATTTCTTCCTAAATCAACTAGCATATTATGCTCAGCTAATTCCTTTTCATCATATCTTAAGTCCATTTCAAGCTTTAAATCCTCTTCAATTGTTTTTCCTCTAGGACGAGTACCCGCAATTGGAAATGTTGTTATTTCATCATTTTCTTTAGATACTAATGTTTCAGGTGAACATCCTGCAATTTCAAGTTCATTATTTTTATAGTAATACATATAAGGAGATGGATTAATAGTTCTTAATGCTCTATATGCATTAAATAAAGTCCCCTTCATCTTTCCTTCAAATCTTCTAGAAAAAACACATTGGAAAATATCTCCATCAAAAATATGCTTTTTAACTATATCTATTTTTTTAGAATATTCATCAAATGAATCTAAAGATTGTGGTGCTTTAATGATTTCATTTTTTTCTTCTTCTATAACAGGAGTTTTCTTTATTAGCTTTTTTATTTCTTCTATATCAAATAAACCCTTCTTATAATTATTTTCTAAATCATCAGTTTTAATATTTACTATGATATATATTTTTTGATTAAAGGAATCAAAGCATATAACCTTATCAAATAATAAAAATTCATAATCATTAAATAAAGCCTTATCTTCTGATTTTATATCTAGCTTCTTTTCAAAATATTTATAAGAATCATAGGACGCATATCCAATGATACCACCTGAAAATGGAGGCATATCTTTCATTTTAGGGGCTTTATAATTATCTAAAAGCTTTTTTACCTCATCAAAAGGATTATCCACCTTGTATGTTTTACCATCTAAATTTACTATATAATCCTTACAAGATATTGAATGGATTGGATTATATCCTAAATATGAATAACGACCTGATCTATTTTGTTCAACAGATTCTAGCAAATAAAACTTATCATGATTTTCTTTAATGTTTCTTAACACATTTAAAGGTGTTGTAAAATCTGAATAAATTTCATCCTTTATTGGGACAATATCATAATCCTTATAATTTTTTAATTCCTTTAATTCAACCATTTTTAAAAACCTCCTTATAAAAACAAAAAAAGCACCTATCCTATCTAAAGGACAAGTGCTTGAAAATCCACCTGCGGTACCACCTTAATTGGTATATAATATACCCACCTCAATCGAATGCCATCACATTCTAGCTCTATAACGGGAGCACCCGGCTAAAGCTACTTAATTTCACCACGCCCTCAAAGGCCCACTTTCTTTTCCGCTTGTGTAATGCTTCCACCGTCCATTACTCTCTATTACTGCGCTAAAAGACTAACTTC
>JAEEGL014086804.1_pt1 | contig 14555 bp, 15 predicted proteins | sample 9134231 | NCBI WGS metagenome assembly JAEEGL01 (sample SAMN16246548, study PRJNA631951) | gut metagenome | biome: gut microbiome; feature: rumen; material: fiber-attached | host: Bos | place: Iran: Karaj | collected 2018-10
CTATGTGCGCGTCCCCGGCTGGCGGGGGAGCGTGGGCTTCATCAGCGCCATCCACGGCAAGTTCTGTCACGCCTGCAACCGGGTGCGGCTGACGGCCCGGGGGAGACTGAAGCCCTGTCTCTGCTATGGGGAGACCACAGACCTGCTGCCTCTGCTGCGCTCCGGCGCCGACCGGGAGCGGCTGGCGGAGGCCATGGAGAGGGCGATCTTCCGAAAGCCCAGGGAGCACTGCTTTGAGGAGCCGGAGCAGATCACCGAGACGGCCCGCATGGCCAGCATCGGCGGATAATACACAGCGGTCGGGAGGATCGGAATATGAACGAACAGGAGAAGGTCGTCGGCACGGGAAAGGTGCTGGCGGTGTGCATCAGCGAAAAGAAGGGCGTCCAGAAAACGGAGATCCCCCAGGGGAAGCTCATCGAGGACTGGGGCATCGAGGGCGACGCCCACGCCGGGAAATGGCACCGGCAGGTGAGCCTTCTCTCCTTCGAGAAGATCGAGGCGTTCCGCGCCAGAGGGGCCCAGGTGGATTTCGGCGCTTTCGGAGAGAACCTGGTGATCGAGGGGTTCGATTTCCGCGTCATCCCGGTGGGCACCCGCTTCCGCATCGGGGAAGCGCTGCTGGAGCTGACCCAGATCGGCAAGGAATGCCACAGTCACTGCGCCATCTATAAGGTGATGGGCGATTGCATCATGCCCCGGGAGGGCGTGTTCACCAAGGTCCTGCGGGGCGGCGCCGTAAAGCCCGGGGACACGGTGGAGCAGCTTGCCCTGGACCCCGACCGGCCCTTTACCGCCGCGGTGGTCACGCTCAGCGACAAGGGCTCCCGCGGGGAGCGGGAGGACAAAAGCGGCCCGCTCATCCGGGAGACGCTGGAGGCCGAGGGGTACGAGGTGGTCGAGACGCTCCTTCTGCCCGACGACCGGCTCCGGCTGGAGGTCCAGCTCAAGCGCCTGGCCGATCAGCGGCAGGTGAACGTGATCTTCACCACCGGCGGCACGGGCTTTTCCGAGCGGGACGTGACCCCCGAGGCCACCGTCGCCGTGTGCGACCGGATGGCCACCGGCATCGCCGAGGCCATGCGGTACTATTCTCTGCAGATCACGCCCCGCGCCATGCTCAGCCGTCAGACCTCCGGCATCCGGAAAAAGACGCTGATTGTCAATCTGCCGGGGAGCCCCAAGGCCTGCCGGGAGGATCTGGGGTTCATCCTGCCCTCTCTGGCCCACGGCCTGGGGATCCTCCGGGGCACGGACGGAGAGTGCGGCGCGGACGCCCACGAGCATCACCATCACCACGAAAGCCGCTGAAAGAGGAGCCGCCATGAACGAAAACGAGCTCTGGGAGAGATGCGTGGCCTTTCACGGCCACTCCTGCGGCGGCCTCGCCATCGGCTTCCGGGCCGCGCTGTACGCGGCCGAGCTGCTGGGGCTGACCTTTTCCTGCGACGAGGAGACCGTGTGCATCGCAGAGAACGACTCCTGCAGCGTGGACGCGATCCAGGTGGTCCTGGGCTGCAGCGTGGGGAAGGGCAATCTTCTCTTCCACATGACGGGGAAACAGGCGTTTTCCTTTTACGACCGCAAAACCGGCCGCTCCGTGCGGCTGGTCGGCCGGCCCAAGCCCCGGGGCCTGACCCGGGAGCAGTCCTTCGCCCGGTACCGGGAAGCGGCCAGCGAGGACCTCTTCGAGGTGAAGGAGCCCCGCCTGACCCTGCCGGAGAAAGCCAGACTCTTCGAGTCCTACGTGTGCGAGTGCTGCGGCGAGCTGACGGCCTCAAACTGGATCCGTCTGCAGGACGGAAAAAAGCTCTGCGTGGACTGCTATAAAACCTACGACCGCTTTCACGTCTGACGCCGTTGGCGGGCTTATAAACAACAGGGATCTCCGAACCGACCGGTTCGGAGATCCCTGCTTATGTCCGCGCGCGTCGCCCCCGGCGGGGTCTGTTAAAGCTCCTCCCGCACGTACTGCCGGAGAGCGAGCACCTTGGCGGGGGAGACGGAGATCTCGTCCAGGCCGATATCGAGAAAATGCCTGAGAAGCTCCCGGTCGCCGCCCAGCTCGCCGCAGATGCCCACCCAGCAGCCGCCGGCGTGGCCGTTGGCCACCGTCATGTCGATGAGCCGCAGAATCGCCTCGTGATGGGGGTCAAAGTAGGGGGCCAGGTCGGAGTTCTGCCGGTCGATGGCCAGGGTATACTGGCTCAGGTCGTTGGTGCCGATGCTGAAAAAATCCACCTCTTTCGCCAGCTCGTCGCTGATGATGGCCGCGGCGGGGGTCTCGACCATGATGCCGAACTCGTATTGTCCCACGGGGATGTTTTCCGCCCGGAGAGAGGCCTCCGCCTCCGCCACCGCCGCCTTCAGCTGCCGGATCTCGTTCACGGAAGTGATCATCGGGAACATGATGCCGACATGGCCGTAGGCGGACGCCCGCAGGATGGCCCTCAGCTGGGTCTGAAGCAGAGCCGGCCGCTGCAGGCACAGACGGATCGCCCGCAGGCCCAGAGCGGGATTCTCCTCGGGAGCCATCTGGAAATAGTCCGCCTGCTTGTCCGCCCCGATGTCCAGGGTACGGATGATGAGCGGCCTGGAGCCCAGCGCCTCCGCGGCCTTTTTATACGCCTGGAAGAGCTCCTCCTCCGGCGGGTAGTCCTCCCGGGAGAGATACAGGAACTCGCTGCGGAACAGTCCCACGCCCTCGGCTCCGCTCTCGACCACAAGGGGCAGGTCCTCCACATTGCCTATGTTGGCGCAGATGAGGATGCTCCGGCCGTCCCGGGTCACGGACGGCAGATCCCGGAGCTTTTTCCGCTCCGCCTCGGCGGCGGCGCTTTGACGGATCCGCTCCCGGAATTCTCCGGCGGTCTTTTCGTCGGGATCGACGGATACGACGCCGTCCCGGCCGTCGACGGCGGTGAGAGTCCCGTCAGGTACGGAGGCAAGATCCACGCCCGACACGGCAGGGATCCCGAAATTCCGGGCCAGGATGCCCGCGTGGGAATTGAGGGAGCCCTTCCTGGTCACGAAACCAAGGATGCTGTCCCGGGGGAATTTTACGGTCTGGCTGGGGGTGAGCTCGTCGGCGAAGATCACGGAGGGCTCGGCGGGGTGATCGTCCTCGCTGCCGGCCAGGGCCTCGCAGATGCGCAGGGCGATGTCCCGGAAATCTCCGGCCCGCTCCCGGGTATACGCATCCTCCGACTGTTCAAAGATCGCGGCGCAGGCGTCCCCCGCGCTTTTCACGGCGGAGACCGCGTCAGCGCCATCGTCGATGGCCTCAAAAACGCAGTCCTGGAAGTCCTCGTCCTCAATGAGCATGCCATGGATCTCGAACACGGCGGCGTTTTCCTCGCCGTACTGCTCCAGCGTGGTCTGGTAGACCCGGGCCAACTGGGCCCGGGCCGCTTCGCACGCCCGGGCAAAGCGCTCTTTTTCCTCGTCGGGGGAGGAGGCGGTCTCCGCCTGGAAGGTCTTTTCCCTCAGCGTCCAAAGGGGCCCCAGGGCGACGCCCGGGGCGATCGCCAATCCTTTATACTGTTCCATACGCTTACACGTTCTCTTTGAAGTACTGCTCGAGTTCCGCGGCGGCCTTCTCCTCGTCGGGGCCCTCCACGGTCACGGTGACCGTCTCCCCGCACTTGACCGCCATGGCCATGACGGCGATCAGCTTGTTGAGCTTGGCGCTGCGCGTACCGCAGGAGATCGTCACGACGCTCTCATAGCCCTTGACCTGCTTGGCCAGTTGGCCGGCGGGCCGGGCGTGAAGGCCGATGCTGTCTGTGACCGTATACGAAAACTGCTTCATAATATCCCCCTTCCTGTTCCGAGTGCTTACAGCGGGTAAACGCCGAACTCCCTGGCCGACCGGTAGAGCTCGATGACGTTTTCCGGCGGAACGTCCCGCTGAATGTGGTTGGCCGGGGAGAGGATGTACCCGCCGCCGCGGCCAAGGGCCTGGATGCGGCGCTTCGTTTCCTCCCGGACGTCTTCCCTGGAGCCGTAAAGCGCCTTCTGGATGTCGACGGCGCCGTGGAACACCACCCGGTCTCCGTACCGCTCCTTGATCCTGGCGCTGTCCATGCCGTTGGCCAGAGGCTGCAGGGGGTTCATGATATCCACGCCGCAGTCGATGAACTCGCCGATCAGGTCGAAAACGCTGCCGCAGGAGTGGAGGAAAACCTTCAGATGGGGCCAGCGTTTTTTTACCGCGCCGAAGAGCTCCGTGTAGGGATCCTTGAAGAAATCCCGGAACATGCTCACGGACATGAACGGCGCGTTCTGGGCCCCGAAATCGCTGGTGAATTCCACCCAGCCGATATAGGGGGCGATGGGCTCCAGGTAATAGAGATTGAGCCGGATGAGATAATCCTTGACCTTTCGGATGAGCAGCTCGGCGAATTCCTCGTCCTCGTAGAGATCCATCAGGAACTGCTCCGTGCCCCGCAGATATTGGCACACGTCGAAGATCTGTCCGGAGTTGGCGGAACAGGCGGTCACATATTTGTCGGTGTCCTCGAAATAGTGCTTCGCCAGCTCTCCCAGTCCTTCGATCCGGCCGGGATCCTCCGGGTTCGGCGTCTGGTACGCCTCCAGGTCCTCCATCTCCGCGTCATGGAGGGGGTTGTACACGATGGTGGGATAGAGGCCCACCAGAGAGCGGCCGATGCCCCATTCGTCGATCACATAACCGTGCTCGTCCGTATAGGGGGTATAGCCCGTGCCTTCCTTGATGTTGATGTGGCGGAAATCGCTGTCAAGACAGTCCGCCAGGGCGTAATCCTCGTATTCGGTGTCCTTGCCGGGACGGATAAAGCGGCTGGTTTTTTCCCAGTCGAGCCCGAAATGGGCGGCCAGCTTTTTGTAAAGATCGGAGTTGAGGCGGCTGGCGCTGCCCCAGAGATCCAAGGGGACCATATCCGGTTCCCGGTGCTGGAGCGCGATCTCAACGCGTTCGCGTGACGTCATGGCGTGTCCTCCTGTAGGATGAATTGGGGTCATTCCCCGATGATCTGGACGTGGCACTTCCGGTCCCGCACCCGGTTCTGATCCCAGTCGATGAAATAAATGGAGCCAACCGAGCCGATCTGCAGTTTCCCGTCGCAGACGACAAAGCTCTCGCTGGCGCCGAACAGGGTGCCCCGGAGATGGGCGTCGGCGTTGAGGATGGTGGCGGGATCGCAGGGGAATTCCGGCGTATCCAGGGACATGAGAAAGTCCACATGCTTCGGGCCGGGATAGCGGTATTCCATGTTTTCGGTCTTTTCTCGGGGGATGATGCGGTCCAGGATCCGGTTGAGATCCACCTGCAGAAATTCGTCGCCGTTGAAGTCCTTGTCGTGGACGAACTCCTCGAATACCACCGAGCAGGTTGTGTGGGGAGACTGCACCACACAGATTCCGTCCTTCACGCCGCTCTTTTCCAGGATCTCCTTCACCTTCGCGGTGATGTTGTGGTACGACGGCCTCGCCCCGTTGGAGGTCGTTACGATAACGTCATGAAATACTTTCACGGTCGGTCCAATTCCTTTCTATTCTATCATCAAATCAGCCGCGCTGTTTTCGCTCTTTTCCCGCTTCGCACAGGGCCTTCACCATGGCCGTCATGGCCTGGACCGGATCCGCTGCGGCGACGATCCCGCTGGTGGCCCCCGTGCCGTCGGCGCCGGACAGGATCGCGTCGTACACGTCCCGGTCGGTGCTGATGCCGGCCGCCTGGAGCACCAGGGTCTCCGGCGAAACGGCCCGCACCGAGTCATTGGTTCGCCCTTTGTACTCGTTGTCACTGGCGACCCCCGTGCCGATCAGGGATGTGGGCTCGCAGATCATGATGTCCGGGTGGAGCTCCGCGATGGCCCGGGCCTCCTCGGCCGAGTCCGCGCACACCAGCACAAGGATATCCAGGTCACGCGCCCGCTTGACGGCTCTGACCAGCTCCCCCATGGACATGCTGTGCTCGGCGTGGTTGAGGAAGGTCGCCTCCGCGCCGGCGTTTTTGATGGCCTCCGGCAGCACCGAACCCATGCCTTTTCCCGGCTTGAGCCCGTCCATGTGCTGGGCGGTGACGATCAGGTGTTTCGTTCGCCCGGCGATCAGGGACAAGTCGCAGGCCTGGGCCGTGAAAAAGATATCCACATCGTATTCCTCGGCCAGCTTGTCCGCCTCCAGCGCCAGAGCCAGGCTCTGTTCTCCGTAGAGATACGCTTTGGGATTGACGACAAAAAACGGCGTTCGAACGGTTCTTTTCATAGCGTCCCCTTTCTGTTACGAAAACAGCTGGATATAATGGAGCACCGTTTCCCGTATCCCGGCGGCGGCGGCCGCCCGCAGGGCGAAATAATCCGCGGGAGCCTCCGCGTTCACTCGGTTCATGGCGCCCCGGAGGAAATCGGTGAACACGTTGATTTTGGAGATGCCCTCGTGGGCGCAGCGGGAAAGGTTCTCGTCTCCCGTGCCGGAGCCGCCGTGGAGCACCAGGGGAACGGACACCGCTGCGGCGATCTCATGGAGCCGGTCGAACTGGATCTCCGGCCTCACGTTGTTTTTGTAAACGCCGTGGGCCGTGCCCACGGAGATCGCCAGAGAGTCCACGCCCGTCTGTCCGGCAAAAAGGCGGGCGTCGCTGACCGTGGTATACACCGAGTCGGAGTCCTCCATGCTGTTGTAGCTTTCTCCGGTCCCCACATGGCCGATCTCCGCTTCCACGCTGAGCCCCCTCTTGTGGGCCTCGGCCGCCACGGCCCTGGTGCGGCGGACGTTTTCCTCAAAGGGATCCATGGACGCGTCCAGCATGACGGAGGAAAAGCCCAGCGCCATGGCCCGCTCGATGAAGGCCTCGTCGGTCCCGTGATCCAGATGGAGCACCACCGGGACGGCGGCCTTTCCGGCGTAGAATTTGCCGATCAGCGCCGCCTCCTCCAGCGACAGCACTCCCGTATCGTCGTGGACTTGGGCGAAGGCCAGGATCAGCGGGCTTCGGCGCTCTTCCGCGGCCGCCACGATGGTCTGTGCGGAGATCATGTCAAAAAAGTTGGCGGCGACCACCGCGTACCGGTTCGCCTTCGCGTCGGCGAGCATCTTTACGGAATTCACCAGCATAAGAATACCTCGCAATATCGTTATGATAACTTGAAATCTGCCGGGAACCTCTGTAAAATATCAGGAGAGGGTCCACGACCCCGATGCAGCGCAGGGAGAAGGAATATGGAGCAGACGAACAAACGGAAAATGCTGATCAAGGTGGCGAAAATGTATTATTACGGCCACATGACCCAGCAGGAGATATGCACTACCCTCCAGATCTCCCGCCCGAAGGTCTCCCGGATGCTGCGGGAGGCGGAGGATCTGGGCATCGTAAAGTTCACGATCAACGATTCCACCTTCAATTACGAGGACGCGGAAAACGCCCTGATGAAGCATCTTTCACTCAAGTACGTAAAGATCGTTCCCTCCACCGGCGTACAGGATCACGTGAAGCAGCGCATCGGCGTGGCCGCCTCCGAGCTGCTCAACCGCCATCTTCGGGACGGGTCCGTGATCGGCATCTCCTGGGGCACCACGGTCAACGCCTTTGTCAACGCCTATCAGGCGGTGAAGCCCAGCCGGAACTCCGTGATCGTTCAGCTCGTAGGCGGGATGTACAGCCGGAGCATGCACATGGACGGCCGGGAGCTGGCGCGGATCCTGGCGGAAAAGCTCCACTGCAGCTACAGCGCCCTCCAGACGCCCATGTACGTTCACAGCACCGAGCTCAAGGCGCTGCTGATGGAGGAGCCGGAAGCGAAGCGCCACTTTGAACTGATGGACCGGCTGGACATCGCCTTTATCGGCATCGGCTCTTCCAACTACAAGGAGAGCGTGGTTTACAAGGCCCAGTACATCGAGGAGGAGGCCGCGAAAAACCTGTACGCCAACGGCCTGTGCGATATCTGCGGCCACCAGATCAGCGAGGACGGATACGAACCGGAAAACTTTTTCTCCCGGCGGCTGATCGGGATCTCCCTGGAAAGCCTCCGCAAAACGCCGCTGACGGTGGGGATCTGCGCCGGCAACAACAAGTCAAAATCCATCCGCTCCGCCGTCAACGGGGGCTATATCCGCGCCCTGGTCATCGACGAGATCGCGGCCATCTCCCTGCTGGAGGATATGGGCATCAAGCTGTAAGCCTACGCGCGCAGCTCGCCGGCAAGGGCAAGGAGCTTTTCCGCCGCGAAGGCGCAATCCTCCAGGGTGGAACCCCTGCCAAAGGACAGGCGGATGCAGCCCCGGGCGTAACTCTCCGGGACGGCGATGGCCCGGATCACATGGGAGGGCTCCACGCTCCGGCTGGTGCAGGCCGAGCCCATGGAAACACAAATGCCCGCCCGATCCAGGAAGAACAGCATCCCCTCGGCCTCCACGTTTTCAAAGGCCACATTCAGGATCGACGGCGCGCCGTCCAGGGGACTGTTGATCCGGATCGACGGGCCGGACAGTTTCTCCAACATATACGCTCTGCAGCGCCTCATGTTTTCCATCGCGGCGCTGTGGAGCTTTTTTTCTATTTCCGCGGCCTTGCCGAATCCGGCGATGGCCGCCACGTTCTCCGTTCCGCCCCGGAGGCCGTTTTCCTGCTGGCCCCCGTGAAGAAGAGGAGTGATCCGGCCGCGCTCACGCGCGATCAGCGCGCCGCAGCCCTTGGGACCGTAGATCTTGTGGGAGGAAACGCTGATCATATCCGCTCCGCTCTTTTTCAGATCCACGTCCTGGGTGGTCAGCGCCTGGACCGCGTCCGTATGGAACAGCGCTCCGTACGCATGAGCGATCTCGCCCAGCTCCGTCACATCCTGTACCGTGCCCAGCTCGTTGTTGACCCACATGACGGAGACAAGGGCCACGTCCTCTCCCATCGCGGCCCGGAGCGTCCCGGCTTCGACCCGGCCCGCCGGGTCCACGGGCAGGACCGTGACCTTGACGCCGAGGTTTTTCAGAAACTCTGCCGTATCCAGAACGGCGTGATGCTCGATGGCCGAGACGATGATCCGATCCCGGCCGCTGCGCTTTCCCCAGGCGGCGCCGCTGAACAAGGCGGTATTGTCGGCCTCGGTCCCGCCGGAGGTAAAGATCACGTTTTCCGCGTCCGCGCCCGTCAGCGCCGCCACGCGCGCTCTCGCGGTCTCGACGGCCTCCCGGGCTTCCCGACCGGGAGCGTAGAGCGCCGAGGCGTTGGCCGTGTTGTTCCGCAGCCAGAAGGCCATCTCGTCGGCAGCTTCCGGGGCGGTGGGAGTCGTGGCCGCGTAGTCGAAATACCGCATGTTCTTTTCTCCGCTCACAAACACAGCATATCCGTGATCTTTTCGATCAGTTCCTTTTCCCCGGCGTGGCTGATGAACGGCTTGCCGGAGACGACGGGACATTTCTGGCCCTTGAAATAGGGAAACATCTCTATGATCAGGTCGTAGTTCCCGGCCACATAGGTCGTTTCCCAAAGATTCTGTATTTTAACGTCGAGGGTCACGCCGCGCTTCTTGCAGCTCTCGGTGAGCTTCTGCCCGGCTGAGAGCATGGTGGTGCCGCAAAGTCCCCCGGCGATCAGCAGCTTTTTCGTCAAAATGAGCCCTCCCTTCCGGCGGAGAGCGGGAGATCATTCGTCCGCTTCGGGGTAATCCTCCGCGTGGGCCAGAACGTCCCGAATCTCCTCGGCGCTGGCGGCGTTTTTGACGGCGGTCAGCAGCGAAGGGCGGGACATGCTGTCCATCAGCTCCTGCAGAGAATCCATGTGCTCGCCGTCGCCGGTTCCGTTGGCCAGCAGGAACACCAGGGACACCGGCAGCTCCTCGTCGTAATCGGCGATGTTGCGGAACATGACCGGCTCGCGCAGCACGGCGATGGCCACCGCCGTTTCTGTCACATCCTCGGAAAACGCGTGGGGGATCGCGGCCGTGACGCCCTCGCTGGGAAGACCGGTGGGGTATTCCTTCTCACGGGCGATCACGTCCTGGCAGTATTTCTCGCCGATGCAGCCGCTCTGCCGGAGCAGGGCGCAGAGCTGCTCGATGATATCGGTGCTGTCCTTTGCGGAGGCGTCCAAAAGGATCCACTCCGGTTTTGTAACGATCATTTGTTATCCCCTCCGGGTCCCCGCGGCATTGCGCCGCGGGGACCATTCTACTGTTGGAAACAGATCCGCGCGGGGAAATTACTTGAACAGATGGAACACCCAGAAGATCAGAGCGCCGAGCGGGTCGCCGCCCATGTCGAAGCAGGAGTTCGCCACGCCGGGATCGGCCAGGCCCAGGTTGCCCATGGTGAGAGTATTTACAGGAGCCATCTTCGTGGCGATCAGCATGACGGGGATCGTCCAGAGCAGCACGAAGAGGATGATACGGAACACGTTGCCCTTGAACTGAGCCGACACAGCGCCGCACCAGTAAGGAACGATGGCCAGGGAGGCGATGGGCAGCAGAGCGTTGCCAGGCAGGATGACCGCCAGGAGGACGATGAGGGGGTAAAGGATCACGGCGGAAGCCATGACGGAGGGATGGCCCAGCAGAGCGGCGCAGTCGACGCCGACGTACAGCTCGCGGCCGCCGAAGTGATCCTGCACGAACTCGACGATGGCGTTGGCAATGGGGATGACGCCTTCGCACAGGACGGAGACGGTCTTGGGCAGGAACACCATCAGCACGCCCACGTTGATGCCCAGCTGCAGCACGCCGCCGTAGGGCATTTTGCCGAGGATGCCGATGATGATGCCGATCAGCACGCCCATGACGCCCAGCTCGCCGAACACGCCGATCTTGTCGCGGACCTTGTCGGGGGAGATGTCGATCTTGTTGATGCCGGGGATCAGGTCAAACAGCTTGTTGAAGGGCTTGGCGATGAGGCCCAGGAACGAGGTGGTGCAGGGGACGGCGATGCCGGGCATTTCGTTGAATTCCTGGTAATCCTTCGCCGTCAGGTCGGCGACCACCGTGCCCAGAGCCAGGAAGATCAGCGCGGCCAGGACGCCCAGAGTAATGTTGCCGGTGTAGGCCCAGACCATGCCGCCCAGCACGTTGCCGTGCCAGATGCTCCACAGGTCCGTCCACATGGTCTTGGTGGCTTTGCAGAGGATCATGATGACGTTCACCAGCAGAGTGCCGACGAACACGAAGGCCAGTCCGGGCCAGGCGAAGGCGATGCCCGCGCTGCCCCAGCCCACGTCCACAAGGGTCATGTTGGAGGCGAAGTTTGCGGAAAACGCCTGGATAGCCGGGGTCAGGGCGTCGGTGGCGGCGTTGATGATCACGCTCAGGCCGGCCAGGCCGATGCCGGTGTAGATGCCGCCGCGAAGGCTCTTGCTGAATCCGGCCTTAAAGACAAGGCCGAATATGAACATTACGATCGCGACCAGCACAGAGCTGCCGAGGTTGCCGAGCAATGTGGCTACTGTAGTTGCAAAACCCATTTTTCTCTTCCTTTCTCAATTTATTTGCGGTTTTGGCTTACATTTTGTTATCAAGGCTGGTAGATCTCGTTCATGAGATCAAAGATCTGCTTGCACAGCTCATCCTTCTGCTTTCTCGAGCCGATCATAAACGGCAGACCTTGTACCGAGGGAGCCTGGAAGGTGGGGTCGATCTTCGTCATCCACACGACGACCATGTTTTCTCTTCCCTTGTAAGGGCCGATATCGCCGATCATCGCGTGCTTGACTTCGATATCCTTCACTTTGTTCGCGCGAAAATAATCCTGGATCCTCTGCTCAGCGTTCAGCGAGGTGTTGATCCCCGCGCCGCAGACGCACAGGATCAGTTTCGATGCCGCCATTTGATTCTCTCCTCCTTGTGTTTTCGCAGTTTCCCGCCCTGGATCGGCGGTTCCTCGTTTTTTGGGTTTGCGGAAGGGCCACCTCCTCCTTTTTCATGTCCGGCTCGCGGCGCCGCCGTCCGAGCTGTCCGCGAAGTCATTTGGCGGAAACGCTAAAAAAACAGACAAACGCCGCGATTTTTTATTGTTTATAACAATATCTTAAACAATGTGTAAACAATGTCAACTATGCGCCGGAAGATAAGCGAACAAATGTTCAACAATTCACCGCTTTCCGCTCTCAGCGGCAGACGTCAAAAAACACGGATCGGCCCGGAGCACATCGATCCGGGCCGATCTCCAAATCTGTTTTCTTCCGATGGTCAGGGTTCGCAAAAAATGAGGCGAAGCCTGGATCGTGCGAGAGGATCATGTTTCCAAAACCTCTTCCGACGCGGGGCTTGTCGTCCAGATCGGAAGATACATGATTCGGGACGTCTGCACAATAAAAAAGAGGCCGAAGGCCTCTTTTTGCTGTTCAATTATGAGTCGAAGAGAAACGGACCTACTGACTCCTGAAAACCTTCGCAGCGACGTAAGGGTTGCCGCTGTCCGTTTCCTCGGTGACCACTACGATCACGGGGCTGCCGGTGCGCAGCCTTACGGCAGAGGCGCGGATATGGTTTTCCGAATCGTCACAGTGTCCGGGTCATTCCAGATGCCCGCCAGTTCAACGCCGTCTTGGAAAGCGGTGCTGTAGTGATACATGTAGTCGTTCGAATCCTCGGAGTCGTTCGGCACACGGATAAAGCAGCGCATAGCGCGGCTGCCGTCCCCGGCAGTGAAGAACTCCGGCTCTTCGAAGCTGATGTTTTCCGTCCTCTCCGGCAGGCTATTAAACATCGCCGGGATGGCCGGATCGTCATCGAATCGGAAGGGCTCTGCCGGCGCGCCGCTCAAAGACTGAGGATCGGCGTAGTAACAGAGCGTGCTGTCATGGTCATAGGGGGAGCTCAAGCGAAAGCTGACCTTGCCGCCCGCGGGATCAAATTCAAACGCGGCGGCACAGCGGATGGTCCTGCCGGGAACGAACTCGAAATTCACGTTCATGGTCTCCGGCAAATATCCTGTCAAAAAAACAGAGTTATTTTCTTTTATCCCGCAGCTGTGTTTGGTTTCAACCCCATGTTTTCGCGGAGACAATCAAAAAACACACAAAAGCCCGTCTTTGTCCGGGAGACAAAGACGGGCTTCTGCTTGTCTGTGTTGCACCAAACGGTGTCCAGAGAAGGGTATTCGCACCAAAAGGTGTCCAATAATGGAAACCGAATTGCCAGACCATATTTCTCGGCAATTTTACGTTTTTTTGCCGAGATATACGGTCACCTGTTAACGTGCTAAAGGATCGCACTTAATCAAAAGCGACAGCTTTTCTCAAATTCCGCCGCGATCGGGTCGCCGAATTCCCTCTTCGCAGTCGGGTAAGTGATCCAGAAAGTCTTCAGGCCTCTGTCGGTCGTGCCCTCCTTCGAGTAAAAAATCTCTTCCCCGTTATTATTATATCCGCTTTGGACGAACCAGTTCTCACCGTGGTTGAAATACGTTACATCCGGATTCTTCGAGGCAATATTATAGTCTGTTTCATATGCGCCTTCTGGAATATAACCCGGAGCTATCTCATACACCACGATACGGATCTCATAGTCCGGATGCCAGAACGTGTACTGATATCCTATGTTCGGAGTTTCATCCAGCTGGATAAAGCCGTCCGGAACAACGAACTCCGTCCCCTGTACACCTGTAAACGCGCCTGAAGCAGCTTGCTGATCCTGATCCTCTCCGGCATACATCTGTTCTGCAACTGCCTGAATATCAAATCCGTCAAGATCTGCCGCCGCGACGGAAAGCGAGTACTTTACCCCTGCCGCGGGATTAAACCATGTTATTAGATCGATATAGCCCGTATCGTTGATGGCACGGTACATTTTCCCTGAATTGTCCCAGTTCGCAAGGGTCACATCTTCCAGCACCGCAGTCCACTCGGTATACATGCCTGAGATATCAGCAGCCTCACTTACACCCTTCTGGGCTCTTGCGGTAAAGTTCATACCATACTGGGCAAAGCTTAACTGGATCATGGGGCCAACACCGGTCGACGGATCGGCAAGATCCCCGCACACCATCCACGCCTGGGCCTCAGCCCCATCAGGAGCTTTAAACAACTGCGGGCAGTAGCCATGCGCCTCTTCTTCCGTAATCTCTACCCATGGATTTGCCATTCCAACGGCATTTCCCTTTGTGACCACGTAATAGTGGGCATTACCGAAAGAACTGCCACTGACTTCCTGCCAATAAGCATAAATGTCATATACTCTGTTTGGCTCAAGGACAAGTGTACGCTCAAAGTCATCTGCTTCTGTCAGTTCAGCATCCCTGAGGAAGCTGTCCTGTTGGGCGGCATCGGCGTCAGCGGGAAGATCAAACACAGCGGTATCCCATGACACGACCGTCACGCTGTGGGCCTGGAAGTTAGGCCATACAAGTTTGACTGTGAGAGCATCCGTCAAAAGAACGGGATCACAAAGCTCCGCAACCATCGGATCAGCAGGTCCGATCCCGCAGGCTTCCACGCCGCCGTATTCGCCGTTTCCCTTCGGCCAATTCCAGCTATAGTTGGCAGGCTGAAAGGTTTTATTATCGAACGGAGCATCGGTGCCAAGCGCGACAAGTATCAGTTCGGGGACAGCTTCCTCCTTGTAGATTCCGGGGACCGCCTGCGGCTC
>JAEEGL015146241.1_pt1 | contig 14555 bp, 13 predicted proteins | sample 9134231 | NCBI WGS metagenome assembly JAEEGL01 (sample SAMN16246548, study PRJNA631951) | gut metagenome | biome: gut microbiome; feature: rumen; material: fiber-attached | host: Bos | place: Iran: Karaj | collected 2018-10
AAAGACGGCAACATGACAATTGAATATCTTAAAGCAAAAGGATTCTCATTAAAGAACATCGAAAACACAGGCATTTGTAAAGCTCAAACCTCCGGAATGAGCGATAACAATCAAGGAAGATTAATTTTCCCTATTAAAGATGCAAACGGACAAGTTGTTGGTTTTTCTGCTCGTAAGATTAACGATGATCCAGAAGCACCAAAGTATGTAAACTCACCTGAAACTGTCATTTTTACCAAAGGTAACATTCTATATAACTATTATCTTGCAAAACAAAACGCAAGACACGATGGTTATATTTATGTTGTTGAGGGATTTATGGATGTTTTTGCATTCGACACGATTGGAATTACTTCTTGTGTGGCCTTAATGTCGACAAAATTAACAAAACAACATATTGAATTATTAAGGAAATTAGGTGTTGAAATTAGAATTTGCTTAGATGGAGATAAACCAGGTCAAGCCGCCATGATGCAACTTATGGCACAACTTGATGAAGCTCGTCTTCCATACCGTTTAGTGTCGGTCCCTGGCGAAGTTCGTGACCCAGATGAAATTCTTAAACAAGATGGTGAAGATAAGCTTAAAGCTTATGTAAGTTCATTAGTTGATCCATTTAACTTCGCACTTAACTATTATCAAAACATTTCGCCACTCGGTTCTATTGAAGATAAAAAGAAAGTTATTCATCACTTCATGCCAATGATTGCGTCACTAGATAGTCTACTTGTTCAAGATGATTACATCTATAAACTTGCGGAGGCGACAGGATTTACTTCTCAAGCAATCCGAAATTCACTTAAAGAATTTAGAAGAAAAACTACAACTAACGCTCCAGCATTAACTTTTGTTAATGAAGAAGTTGATACTTCACTTAATTTAAAGAAAATTGATCGAGATGTTCGTAGACTCACCTTGGCAGAAAGAACAGTGCTTGACTTAATGTTTGTGTCTGATGAGGCAATTAAGTTCTACGAGCAAGATATTAAGTATTTCTATAACGAAGTTTATCGTGCTATTGCAAACTTCATATTGGAACAGCATAGATCTGCTAAAGATATCGATTCATCAGCAATGATTGATGAACTTAATACGCTTGATATTAAAAATAAAGATGAAATTATTTCTGAAATCACCGCTATTGGTTTTAGAAAAGACAAGGAACAGTATTCTAAAAAGATTCTAGAAGACTGCCAAGTCGTTATAAATGAAGAGAGAACTAAGATTTACGAAAAAAATCTCTTGAAGCAAGAATGCGAAGGCAAATCTCCAGAAGAACAAGCTCGTATAATCGCAGAGTATCTTAAAAAGAAACAAAAATAGTCGTCAAATTGGGAGGATAAAAAATGGCTAAAGAAAAGGTAACAAATACAGCGAAAACAACCAAAACTACAAAGAAGGAAACAAGCAAAGCTGTCAAAAAAGTAGTGAAGGAAAAGAAGGTTAAGTCTGCTGAAATTAGTGAAGATGATGAAGACATTGAATCATTAGATTCAATTAAATCTCGCTTACTTAAGAAAGCAAAAGCTGATGGTAACGAAATTGAACAAGCTGAAATTCAAGACGCTATCTCATTTTTAGATTTGGAAGATAAGGATGTTGAGGAATTAATTAACTACTTTAAATCCAATAATATCAATGTCATTTCTGATGAAGATGAAGAAGGCATTGAAGAACTCGAATTTGACGAAGACAGTGTTTCCATGGACATGGACGACGAAGATGTTCCAGACGAAAAAGAACTTCAAGACATCTCAAAACTTGTTATTGGTGACGTTAAAGTAAATGACTCCGTTAAGATTTATCTTAAAGAAATCGGAAAAGTTCCACTTTTAAATGCTCAGCAAGAAATTGAACTTGCCCAAAGAATTATTGCTGGCGATGAAGATGCAAAACAAGAATTAATTAATGCAAACTTGCGTTTAGTTATTTCTATTGCAAAACGTTATGCTGGCCGTGGCATGCCATTCCTTGATCTTATTCAAGAAGGTAACATGGGCTTAATTAAAGCAGTTGAAAAGTTTGATTATACCAAGGGATTTAAGTTTTCAACTTATGCAACTTGGTGGATTCGTCAGGCAATCACACGTGCAATTGCTGACCAAGCTCGTACAATCCGCATTCCAGTTCACATGGTTGAAACAATTAATAAGATTACAAGAGCACAAAGACAACTTGTTCAAGAACTCGGTAGAGATCCAACCGCAGAAGAAATCTCTGATCGACTTGAAGGTGCTTTATCTGCAGCCAGAATTAGAGAAATTCAACGTATTAATCAAGAACCAGTCTCTTTAGAGACTCCTATCGGTGAAGAGGATGATTCTCACTTAGGTGATTTCCTTGAAGATAAGGAAGTTGAATCTCCAAGTGATTACACAACCAAATCACTTCTTAAGGATGAACTTAACGAAGTTATGTTAGAACTTACCGATAGAGAAAGAAGAGTCTTGGAGCTTAGATATGGACTTATTGATAATCACCCAAGAACACTTGAAGAAGTCGGTAAAGTCTTTGGTGTTACCCGTGAACGTATTCGTCAAATTGAAGCTAAGGCTATTAAAAAATTAAGAACTCGTAAACGTGTTTCACGTTTAGGTGACTATAGAGAGATTAAAGGTTAATGGTTGTTTCCACAAGAATCAAAACTATTGGCGATTTTATTGGAAAAGGTGATGCTGTCGTCGATGTCGGCGCAGATCATGGTCTTTTGGAACTATATTTGATTGCAAAGCATCAAAATATAACCATAACAGCTGTCGAAAATAAAATTGGCCCATATAAGATTCTTGAAAATAACTTAAAAGGCTTAAAAAATATAAAACTTTCCTTATCTGATGGCATTGCTTCTGTTAATGAAGAAACAAAGACAGTGGTAATTGCTGGAATGGGCGGAATAAATATTAAAAATATTTTAAATGCTCATCCAGATAAAGTTAAAGGTCTACAAAAAATCGTTATTGATGCCCATAGAGACATCGAAATTGCTAGAAGAACTATCGTAAATTATGGTTTTAGAATTGTTCGCGAAAAAATAGTGTTTGAACAAAACAAATTCTATGTCGTAAGTGAATTTAAAAGGTCTGAAAAAGTACATAATTATAGCGAAAATTCTCTTCAAATTGGACATCAATTATACAAAGATGAATTGTGGCCAAAATATCGTGATTATTTAATTGAAACAAACAATAAAACAATCGAAAAAATCAAAGATTTAGATAACATGCAAGACAAAGTCTTAAAACTAATGAAAATGAATGAGAGATTAAGAAAGTATGGAAAAAATTAAACTATTTAGAGAACTTGCTAAAAGATTTCCAAAATCCATCAAAAGTCGTGGTGATAGAATAGGTTTAATGACTGGAAAACTACCAGATAATATTAACCATATTTTGCTTTGCCTTGATTTCGATGAATTTGTTCTTGAAATGGTTAAGAAAATGGATAAAAAACCAGACTTAATCTTAACTCACCATCCATTTATTTATGGTCCAAGAATGACTGTCTTAAATCATAACGAAACTAAACGTCGTGTTTGTGAAGCAATCGATAAATTAGGTATTCCTGTTTATTCAATGCATACAAACTTTGACACAGGTCGCGATGGCATGAATGATGCTTTAGCAGAAGCCTTAAATCTCAAAAATGTTCGCTCTTTGGAAAAGTGCAGAATGGCGCGTGGTGGTGAGCTAGAAAAGACAATGGAAATCCACGAGTTTGCATTATATGCAAATAAATGTTTAAATCTTGAGTATTCTCACCTTATTCATGGTGGGAAAAACGAGATTAAAACTGTCGCAATTGTCGGAGGTGGCGGTTCAAGAGAATTTAGAATTGCAATGGACGAAGGTTATGACATTTTCATCTCTGGAGATATTCCACATCATGCTAGAAGAGATGTTTTATCGGAGCATTACAATTTCCTTGACGTGAGCCACGAAATCGAAAGAATTTTCATGCCTCAAATGAAAAAAATACTTCATGAGATTGACTCAACCTTGAAGGTAGAAATAATCGATCACGAAGTAATTCCAGAATTAATTAAGTAAATTTGATTTAATTTCTTCAATAACCTCTTTAGGAGTTGATGCCCCAGAGGAAATAGCTATATGAGAAAGACCTTGAAGGTCTTTTTTATTTATTTCAGAAGCGTTTTGAATAAGTTCAACCTTTTTATTTGGATAAAGCCCTTTTGCGATATTAAATAACGTTCTTGAGTTATTAGAATTGATTCCGCCAACGACGTAAATAAGATCGACATCGGCATCAAGTTTTCCAAGTGCGAGTTGTCTACTTGTGGAGGCGTGACAAATTCCTTTTGAAATTTTGGCTTTTGGATATTCTTTTTCGATTTTCATATAAATATCAAAAACTTCTAATTGAGATAAAGTAGTTTGCGATATCACCAAAGGTGATTTACAGTCAATTTTTGGAATTTCAGGGGCTTTGTAGTCTATAAAAAGAACTTTATCAGAAATAGATAAAGCGGCAGTGGACTCTGGATGATTTTTAACACCAACATAAAATACATATGAATTTTTATTTAAAGCTTTTTTAATTTCTTTAAATGAATTTGAAACAAACGGACAAGTGGCATCAATAATCATGTGACCTTTTTCAGTGAGCTTCTCTTCGACAGATTTTGAATGACCATGTGCTGTTAAAATAACGATTGAAGGTTCTGAAATCTTATCGACGAGTTGTTCTAAAGAACAATTTTTGTCGTAAATCGTCTTTATTCCGTGTTTTTCAAGTGTTCTTAAAGAATCCTCGTTATGAACAAGCATCCCTAAAACAACTATATTTTTAGTAGGGTTATTTACTTTTGTTTCAATTGCCATTTTCATAGCGCGTTCAACGCCAGAGCAATAGCCATATGGTTCTAAAACTGTTACTTTCACGTGTCCTATAATACCACATTTCCAATTTTTCGTGTATAATTAGGCGCGGGAAAAATTATGTCATTTAAAGGAATTAATTTATCAGAACAAATGATCAAGTCTTTAAATAGACAAGGTTTTACTAACCCTTCTGAAATTCAACTTAGATCAATTCCAAAGGCTTTAAAGGGCGAAACTTTGATGGTTCAGTCTGCAACTGGAACCGGAAAAACTCTAGCATTTTTAGTTCCTATTATTGAAAAGATTGATTTATTTAATCAATCGATTCAGGCAATTATTGTTGCTCCTACAAGAGAACTTGCTCAACAAATCTATGATTTCGCAATTCCTTTTGTGAAAGAATTTCCATCACTTAAAATTAAATTATTCAAATCAGGTATCGAAAGAGAAGAAAGCTCACAAGGCCTTTCAATTCCTCCGCATATTGCTATTGGAACTCCAGGTAGACTTGCCGACATTTTAGTGGGTAAAGTCGGTCTTAAAGGAGTTAATACAGTCGTTCTTGATGAGGCCGATATGCTTTTAAGAGAAGGTTTCTTTGGTGAAATTGATAAGATTGTCGAACAAACAAATAAACCAAGATTCTTAGTTTATTCAGCCACATTAGAAAGCAATTTAGCGCATGAACTTGAGCGTTATATTGGCCCAAATGTTCCAGTTATTAACGAAGAAACAATGACAGCTTCTAATGTCACACATTATCTTATTGATATTAGGCATAATGATGTCATAACATCATTGATTGAAGTAATTGAGGCTATTAAACCTTACTTATTACTTGTTTTTGCGTCTAAAAAAGAAACTGCTAATGAACTTTATGCGGGCTTAAGAGCGATAAAATATAAAGCCGCCTTACTTACAGGTGATTTAGATGCTCGCGAAAGAAAATCAATTATTAGAAGAGTTAAAGATGGCGAATTTTATATTCTTGTGTGTTCAGATATGGCTGCAAGAGGGCTAGATATTCCAGATGTAAGTGACGTTATTAACGTCGATCTTCCAAACAATCTCGAATTCTATTATCATCGTGCAGGAAGAACTGGAAGATTTAATAAAACTGGTAATTGCTACACATTCTATAACAACGATAAAACGGCAAAACCATTAGCCTTAATTCAAAATGGTGTTAAATTTAAGTACTTAGTACTTAGAGATAAAGAACTTGTCGTAGGAAAAGGTATTGAAAAATCTCATCCTACCAAAAGAAAGAAAGATGAAGAACTTGAGTCAAAGATTAGACAAGTCAAAGCTCAAACTAGATCAAAAGATAAAAAAGTTAAACCTGGCTACAAGAAAAAACAAAAAGAAGCCATTGAAAAGGTTAAACAAAAACATAGACGTGAAATTATCCGTAAGGATATAAGACGCCAAAGAGTAGAACGCTATAAGAGGGAGAATCAAAATGGATAAATTATTAATTGGTTCACATGTTTCAATGTCATCACCTAAATATTATTTAGGGTCTGTTGAAGAAGCTATTTCATATGGCTCTACAACTTTCATGTTTTATACAGGTGCGCCTCAAAATTCATTTAGACTACCACTTGAAAAACTTAAAATTGAAGAAGGACGTGCTCTCATTAGAGAGCATGGATTTGATGAAGACAAGATTGTTGTCCACGCTCCATACATTATTAATATTGCCAACCAACTCAATGAAGGCAATTACGAGATGGCAAAATCGGTGCTTTTAAATGAAGTTAAAAGAACCGCTGGATTTGGCTGTAAAATCTTAGTTCTTCATCCAGGAAGTCATGTCAATACTGGAGTTGAAAATGGGGTTGATTCTATCGTAAAAGCTCTAAACTGGGTTTTGTCCCAAGATGGAACAGATGTCAAAATTGCGCTCGAAACAATGGCGGGTAAAGGCTCTGAAATGGGTACTTCGTTTGAGCAAATGCAAGAGATCATTTCGAAGACCGATTATCCAGAAAGAATTGGTATTTGTCTTGATACTTGTCACATTAGTGACAATAATTACGATATTAATGAGTTTGATGCAATCTTAGATAACGTTGAAAACACAGTTGGATTAGACAAATTATTGGTTGTCCACGTTAACGATTCGAAAAACCCACTTGGTTCTCATAAAGATAGACATGAAAATCTTGGTTATGGTGAAATTGGTTTTAAAGCACTTAATGCAGTAGTTCATAATCCACGTATCGAGGATGTTCCAAAAATTCTTGAAACTCCATATGTAGACGATAAACCTCCATATAAGATTGAAATTGAAATGTTAAGAAATTCTGAATTCAAGGATTGGAAAGAAACCAGTAATTTCGAAGAAAACTGGAAAGAAACGGGTAAAGAACTCGGCAGTTCATTCAAACAATTTGGCAAAACTTTCTTAAAAAGTGCAAGAACTGTCGTTGATAAAGCTGATGATAAATGCAACGAAGAGAAAGATAAATCAGTTGATGTCAAAGGTGATAAAGAATCAAATGTCTTCAATGATGGTAGTTGGAGAGAAACCGGAAAAGGATTAGGGCACGCCTTTGCAAGCCTTGGTAAATCAATCGGAAATACATTTACAGGGAAGCGTAATTCTAAAGAAGACGAAGATAATGAAAAAGACTCTTAAGAGTCTTTTTTCTTATAATTTTTTGATTTCGTTTACAAGTTCATCAAATATTTTTTCATCTGGAACAGTTTTAATAATTTGTTCTTTTTTAAATATTACCCATTGGCCTTTGCCGCCTGCACAACCTATATCTGCGCGTTTAGCTTCGCCCGGACCATTAACAATGCAACCCATAACAGCGACGGTTTTGTTAATGTGATTTTCTTCAAGGTATTTAAGTACTTGCTTTGCAAGAGGAACTAAATTAACTTGAGTACGTCCGCATGTTGGGCACGAAATAAGATTTGGATAATCGTTTCGAATGTCTAAATCTTTAAGCAATCTTCGACATGCTCTAACTTCTTCTTGAGGTTCATCTGATAATGAGATGCGAATTGTGTTTCCAATTCCATCAAGTAAAAGTGGTGCAATTCCAGCCGTTGATCTAATTAATCCGATGTCTTTTGGACCAGCTTCAGTAATTCCTAAATGTAATGGATAATCAAATTTTTCAGCCGCTAAACGATAAGCTTCAATGGTTTCTTTAACATGAGAACCTTTGAGAGATATGACAATGTCATAAAAACCATACTTTTCGAGAGTTTTAACCATCTTTTCAGCACTTGCGACTAATTCCTTGGCCTTAACTTTGTCGGTGCTGTTATTGATGTTTTTATCAATTGAACCTGAGTTAACTCCGATTCGAATTGGAATTTGTTTTTCTTTGCAAAGCTCGACAACTTGTCTAACGTTTTCTTCTGAACCAATATTTCCAGGATTTAGTCTAACAGCAGCCGCGCCTGAATTAATTGATTCAATTGCGAGCTTATAGTCGAAGTGAATATCAGCGATTAGTGGAATGTTAATTTGTGAAACAATGTCTTTAATTGCTTTAGCATCTTCCACATCCAAAACTGAAACACGCATCAAATCTGCGCCTAAAAAGGCGCATTCATTAATTTGTTTAACAACTTCATCAACTTTTGAAGTCTTGATATTGCACATTGATTGGATAAAAACGCGTTCAGAACCGCCAAGGTAATAACGACCAATTTTTATCTTTCTAGTCTCGCTTCTATGGTGCATTTTCATAACAAGATTATAACAAACATAAAATATGTTGTAGATATATTTTAACTAATGTGGTATTATTTTTGTCGCAAAAGCAAAGGAGAATACCTATGCCAAGAGATCATTTTACACTTAAGTGCACAGAATGTGGTGAAGAAAACTACATCGCAAACAAAAATAAAAAAGAACATCCTGAGAGAATGGAAATTAAAAAATATTGTCCAAGATGTAAAAAACACACTGTCCACAAGGAGAAAAAGTAAGGATAATTCCTTATTTTTTTATTTATGATAGATATTTATTACTCTAGAGTCGGAGCAAACAGCTTTATTGGATATAACGAAAATAAAGAAGGTTTTCTCGTGGATCCAGGTTGCAACAACGAAGGGGTAATAACTGATCATATTAAAAAGTTAGGCATTAATATTGTCGCTATATTAATTACTCATGGTCATTTCGACCATATTCATGCTTTAGAGGAAGTTTGTAAAGAATTCCCTAACGCAAATGTTTATATTTCGGTTGATGAGGCTGATTTCTTATCAAACACTGATTACAATTTATCAGCAGAACCAGAAGTATTAGAAGATGGTTATCACGAATTAACCTATATTCCAACTCACCTTTTAAAGGTGAATGATGGAGAAATCATTAAAGAAGCTGGTTTTGAAATTAAAGTCATCGCAACACCTTTCCACACAAAAGGATCGGTTTGTTACTATCTTGAGTCAGAAAAAGCATTATTTACAGGTGATACGCTCTTCTTTACAACAATTGGTCGTACAGATCTTCCGACTGGCTCTACAAGAACTATAGAGTCTTCGCTTGCAAAATTAAAAGAACTTCCAGATGGTATTAAAATTTACCCTGGTCATGGTGCTTGCACTAACCTCGATAGAGAGAAGAAATATAACGCTTATTTGAAAAATATCTAATATTTAGATATAATTTTATCGATTTTGGAGGAAAAAGATGAACGTTACAGAATTAAGACCTGGTAACTATTTCTTAGATGAAGGTAATCTTTATCAAGTAATAGACATCCTTTTAAACAAAACCGCCATGAGAAAGATGGTTGCCAAAGTCAAATGTAAAAACCTTCGTACAGGCGCGATTATCGAGCTTGCGCGTAATTCTGGCTATGATGTCGAGAAAACATCCATTAGCAAGAAGAAAATGGCTTATTTATATGATGCTGGTGACATGCTTGTCTTTATGGACAACGACACATTTGATCAAATTGAGATTGCTAAATCTAAATTAGAATGGGAACTAAACTTCCTAGTAGCAAACTCTGAAATTGATATCGTTTTCTATGAAAACGAGATACTTGGTATTTCTTTACCACCCACCGTTGAACTCACAATTGCTGATTGTGAATTAAGCGTTAGGGGTGATACCATTAATAAGGCTTTAAAGTTAGCTACATTAGAAACCGGATGGGAACTTAAGGTGCCAATGTTTATAAACGCTGGTGAAAAAGTCCTTATCCGCACAGACACAGGCGAATACGCAGGCCGTGCATAGGAGAAATTAAATGAAATTAGTAGTATTAGACGGAATCGGAACCGGTGCATTAATCGGAATTATCATCGGTTGTCTTATCGCAGGACTCATCATTGGATTCTTCCTCTCACGTTGGTTCTTCAAACGCGAGCTCAAGAAAAATCCACCTATCAATGAGAACATGATTCGTGCTATGTTCATGCAAATGGGACGCAAGCCAAGTGAGGCTCAAATCCGCGCAGTAATGAACTCAATGAAACGCAACCAATAAGACAAAAATAGCAATGGTGGAGCGCTCCAAAATGGGGCGCTTTTTTCATGCCAAAAATTGATCAAAATTGGACTTAATTTTTCATCAAAAGTTTCTTAAAAAAATTTAAAAAAATGTGTCAAGGTCAGAAGGTCGAAAATCGCATTAAAGAGGAGAAAATGAGGTGAGCTAGACAAAGACCCAGCAAAGAAAATTCGACCTCTTAATGAGCCTGTTTTACTCCACACATATTTTTGAAAGATAGCAATGGTGGAGTGGAAAACGTCAATTATAAAAATGTCAATTAAAAACCTCCATTTCATCGAAACAATTTGGAGTTTCCACAATGGAGGTTTGAGTTAATTCACAGTAAATAAAACTACTAATTTTCTACTAAATTTTACAGATTTTTTCATTTCATCCACTTAATTTTGTTCTCGTTACCGGCGGCTAATTTTCTAATGTTTGAGCGATGTCTAAAAATTAAAATACCGCTCATTAAAGTTGAGATGATTGCGTACTCTAAACTTGCATTTGCCCAGAGCTCAATTAGACCAAATCCAACGAAACAAAATGACATCGAAATTAGTGCGTATTTTTGGACAAGAAAAATGACCCAAGAAAGGACTGCTAAAACGGCTGATCCAACCATTGAAGAGAGGGAAACATACTTAGTTTTTTTGAGTGTAATTCCGAATGTAAGGAACCCCAAAATAAGGGAGGCCCAACAAGTGAAAAGAGCAAATCCGGCATAACTCGCGACAGCTTTTCCGCCTCTAAAATCAGAGAAGATTGGCCAGCAGTGTCCGAGTGTTGCGCCGAGTGGGGCGAGCATAATTGCAATCCCGCCATCATGGACAAGGTAGCCGCCTGGTTGTTTATAGAAAAGTTCCTTAATTCCGCAGAAATTGATTAATACCCAGACCAAAATCATAGGCAAAATGGTCTTGAAAGCATCCAAAATGATGGTTGCAGCACCCAATTTCATGCCATAAAGTCGTCCAACATTGGTTCCACCCGAGTTTTTCGAGCCATTTTCACGCGGATCTTCGCCTCGAAAGAGTCTACAAAGTATGACTCCAACAGGAATTGAACCAAAAAAATAGCCAAAAATTAATGAGGCTAAACAGACGATTATATTATACAAGATAATATCCATGAAATTTCTCTCCTAAACCACCTAAAGCATACACAAAAAGTGCTTTAGATTACAACAAATATTTTGTTATAATCAAGTCTTGGAACTTAGATAGGTAAGCAAAAAACATGTCAGAAATCAAAGCAAAATCATCATATACATCGGCAGATATTGAGCTTTTAGAAGGCCTTGCTGGCGTCAGAAAAAGACCTGCAATGTATATCGGATCTACCAACTTAAATGGTGTCCATCATTTGGTGTGGGAAATCATTGATAATGCTGTTGATGAGGCTTTAAATGGCTATGGAGAAACCATCAGAATTACTATTCACAAAGATGGTTCTTTAAGTGTTGAAGACGAAGGAAGAGGAATTCCTGTTGATATACATCAACAGACTCACATGCCTGCTGTCCAATTAATCTTTACAACATTACATTCTGGCGGCAAGTTTTCTAATAAAGCTTATCAATCATCTGCTGGTCTTCATGGTGTTGGTTCCGCAGTCACAAATGCCTTATCCGAATACTGTGATGTTACTGTTTTTAAGTCTGGATCGATCTATCACATTAGATTTGAAAATGGCGGAAAGCTCGTTACTCCTCTTGAAGTTCTTGGTAGTACCAAGAAGAGGGGTACACTTGTCCGCTTCAAACCAGATTCTAGAATCTTCTCAACAACCGATTTTAAATTTGACATTATTTCCTCACATATTCAGGAAAGTGCCTTCCTTTTAAAAGGCGTAAAATTCTTACTAACTGATGAAAGAAGTGGAGAAAAAGTCGAGTTTTGTTATAAAGACGGTATAAAGGAATATATAAGCTCTCTTGAACATGACAAAAACATTATTGGAGACATTATTTCTTTTGAAGGAAAAGAGGATTCTATATCTATTGATATAGCAATGCAATGGGCTGCTCAAGATTATGGTGAGAATATTTACTCATATGCAAATAATGTACGTACCAGAGATGGTGGTACTCATGAGCAAGGTTTTAGAGCAGGTTTAACTAAAGCAATTAACGATTATGCTGAAGAAAATGGCCTAATTAAGGGTAAAAATAAGTTAGAAGGTGGGGATATTCGTGAAGGTTTAACCGCAATTATTTCCCTAAAAATACCTGAAGAAAAGCTCGAATATGAGGGTCAAACCAAGCAAAAATTAGGTACACCTGAAGCTTTACCAATAATTACTAACTTTATTTATAATAACTTAAGTTATTATCTTGCTGAACACAAGGAATTTGCAGTCACAGTAATTAAGAAGTGTTTAGACGCTCAAAATACTAGAATTGCAGCCAGAAAAGTCCGTGATGAGATGCGTTCTAGAAAAACTATCAAACAAGACATAGTCTTGTCTGATAAGTTAACACCAGCTGCCTCGAAAGACTATGATAAGAACGAACTTTTCATAGTTGAGGGTGATTCTGCGGGTGGAACAGCGAAAAAGAGCCGTGATAGAATACATCAAGCCATATTACCACTACGTGGTAAACCACTAAACACTTTTGGCCTTCCTATTGACAAAGTTCTTAAAAATGAAGAATGTGCAACATTAATTAATACCATCGGAGCAGGCGTAAAAGAAACATTTAATGCCGATAATTCCCATTATGGGAAAGTTATTATTATGACTGATGCTGATACTGATGGTGCTCATATTCAAACATTACTTATCACTTTCTTTTATAACTTCATGAAACCACTCATTTTGAAAGGAAAATTGTTTGTTGCAATGCCTCCTTTATACAGAATTTACAAGGAAGTTAATCACAAACAAGTTTACGAATATGCATGGGATGATGAAGGTTTAGATGAGGCTAAAAAACGTATCGGTGCAGGTTGCAAAGTTAACCGTTACAAAGGCCTTGGTGAAATGAATGATGATCAACTCAGAGAATCAACAATGGACCCAAAAACTAGACAACTTTTGAAGGTTACAATTGAGGATTCTTTACTCGCAGAACAAAGACTTATTACCCTCATGGGTAATGACCCACAAACTAGACGTCAATGGATCGAAGAAAATATTAACTTCAACGAAGTTGACTCCTTTATTGAGGAGGTGAAGTAAAATGGCCAGAAAAGCTATTACTCCAGAAGTAGAAATCGTTGAAAATATTCACTCCGAAACCCTTGAAGAAATCATGGGTACTCGTTTTGCAACTTACGCAAAATATGTCATCCAAGATCGTGCAATTCCAGATGCAAGAGACGGACTAAAACCAGTTCAACGTCGTATCATTTTTGCTATGTACAAAGATGGCAATATTTTCACTCGTCCAACAAGAAAATGTGCCCATACAGTTGGTGCTGTCATGGGTGAATACCACCCACATGGTGACTCCTCAATCTATGAGGCATTAGTAAGAATGTCTCAAGATTGGAAATTAAATAATCCACTTATCGATTTCCAGGGAAATAATGGTTCAATTGATGGTGATGGACCTGCTGCATACCGTTATACAGAGTCAAGATTAAGCCAAATTGCCGAAGAAATGGTGCGAGATATCGACAAAAATACAGTTGATATGGCGCTTACCTTTGATGACTCTCAATTTGAGCCTGTTGTCTTGCCTTCTCGCTTCCCAAATTTACTAGTTAATGGAACCGAGGGAATTGCGGTCGGTATGGCAACAGACATTCCTACACATAACCTCAGAGAGGTTATTGATGCAGTAATTTACCGCATAAATCATGCTCGAGTTGAGCCTTTAGATTTGATGGAATTTATCAAAGGTCCAGACTTCCCAAGTGGGGGAATTATTTACACTTCAAAAGGCCTCCAAGACATTTATTTAGAGGGTAGAGGGCGTATCGAAATCGCTGCAAAAGCGGAGATTATCGACAATAACAAGGAAAAATCAATCATTGTTACTGAAATTCCTTATAAAGCTCAAAAAATTGCTCTTGTTCATGAAATCGACATGCTAAAACATAATAATGTTTTACCAGGTATAGCTGAAGTTCGTGATGAGTCAGATAGAAATGGAATTAGAATTGTAATTGAAATCAAAAAAGAAGCAAAAATTGACGTAATTTACAAATATTTGATGACAAAATCTGGCCTAAAAATGAGCTATTCTGCCAACATGGTAGCCATTGTAAACGGCTCTCCAAAGACCATGAAT
>JAEEGL015729565.1_pt1 | contig 14555 bp, 16 predicted proteins | sample 9134231 | NCBI WGS metagenome assembly JAEEGL01 (sample SAMN16246548, study PRJNA631951) | gut metagenome | biome: gut microbiome; feature: rumen; material: fiber-attached | host: Bos | place: Iran: Karaj | collected 2018-10
CCCAAAAAAGCCAATTAAACTTTATATTAATTCTCCTGGCGGTTCTGTCTATGACGGTCTCGCGATTATTGATACGATGAATTATATTGAGCCGGATGTAGAAACAATTGGAATTGGTCTTCAAGCTTCGATGGGGGCGATGCTTCTATCTTCTGGCGCTAAGGGTAAAAGATATTGTCTTCCAAATGCAAGAATTATGATTCACCAACCATCTTCTGGTACGGAAGGTAAAATCACCGATCAGGAAATTATGCTTCGCGAAGGTGTATTTCTTAAGAAACGTTTGGCTGAAATTTTTGCAAAGAACACTGGCAAAAGCCTTGCCCAAGTTGAAAAAGATATGGATCGTGACAACTGGATGAGCGCGGAAGATGCCAAGAAATATGGCATTATTGATGAAATAATTAAATAATTACTTGACTGGTTTAGTGATATTGGCGCCTTTGCCGTAGTCTGGGAAAAATAATTCTTGCGGTAAGTTTAACTCATGGATGAGAGTGTTCACGATACTAGCACCGATTCTTAGTCCAGTGAATGAACCCGGGCCTTTATTGAAATCGATTTCAGTGATATCCTTAAAGTCTTTACCGTTTTCTTTGAGTTTTTCTTGAATGAAGCTTAACAGTTTTTCGGCCATGTCATGACCAAAAGTTTCTTGATAAACTTTATCATCTAATTTAAGAATTGCTGTGTCGGTGGATGTGTCTAAAAACATTTTCATGATATTTCTACCTCGCGCGAGCCATCGTCGTTGTATTTTATATTAATAATAGTATGATTTTTTGGTAAAAGATTTTTTATGGTGTCGGACCATTCGATAACTACAATATTATTTGGGTTATTAATATTTTCTTCTAAATCTTCTGCCATGAGCCCAGGATCTTGAAGACGATAAAAATCATAATGAACTAGAGTCCTACCATCTTTAGTTGCGTAGGTTTTGGAAATAGTAAAGCTTGGGCTAGTGATTTCTTCCTTTACGCCTAAGCCTTTAGCAAGGCCGCGAGTGAAAGTGGTTTTGCCGGTACCAACATCGCCGATTAATTCAATAACTGCGGTGGAAGCAGCAGCAACTGTTTTGCCTAGTTCTAGCATCTCTTGTTCAGAATTGATTTTCATTGTATAATAATTATATCATGAAAATATATATTTCGGGTATATCTGGAACGGGGATGGGGCCGCTTGCATTAATGGCGGTAAAAGCTGGGTTAGAAGTTTCTGGTTCGGATTTACATGAAGGCGCTGTATATCAAGAGCTTATAGATGCCGGCGTGGATGTAAAAATTGGTGAGCAAGATGGTGAATTTTTGAAATCTAAGATTAAAGATGGTGTGGAATGGTTTGTGCATACTTCAGCTTTGCCGGATGACGCTCCGGAACTATTAATTGCACGCGAGGCGGGAATTAGAATTTCTAAACGTGATAATTTAACGGAATTTTTAGTGCAGAAACTTGGGCTTAAAATGGTGGCAGTGGCAGGAACCCATGGTAAAACCACTACTACTTCGATGATTATTTGGGCAGCAATTAAGCTGGGTCTTCCGGTAGCTTATGTGGTAGGTACAACACTTGGATTTGCACCGTCAGGCTCTTACAAAGATGGCGATAAATATTTTATTTATGAAGCAGATGAGTACGACCGAAACTTTTTAAAATTCCACCCGTGGGTTAGTGTAATTACGAGCGTGAGCTATGATCATCCGGATATTTATAAAACTCCGGAAGATTATAAAGAAGCGTTCGAGCAGTTTAAGTCGCAAAGCGAACGGATTTTTGAATTTACTGATGGCGGAATTGATGAAATTGATAAAAAAGGTGCCTATGGCGATGAAAAATTGCCGAGCAGTATTAGCCCGGAAGATTTCAAATTAGCTGGTGAAGCAAGACGTGAAGATGCTGCTTTAGCCGAGGAAGCTGTATTTGCAATGGTATTCGATAACGCAGAAGACGAATTTTATTATTTTGAGAATGGACGAGAAAAAGTAACTGGAATTTTGAATGATTTTCCCGGCGTAGGGAGAAGGTTTGAAAAACTCACCGACGGAGTTTATACGGATTATGCGCACCATCCGGAAGAAATTAAAGCAACAATGGATGTGGCGCTAGATGAAATGGATATGAGAGGCAAAAAAGGCGTAGTGGTGGTTTATCAACCACACCAAAACACTCGCCAGCACGAAGTACAGGATCTTTATTACGATGCCTTTATTGGTGCGGAAAAAGTATTTTGGTTACCAACTTATTTAACTCGGGAAGATGAGAGTTTGCCAATTTTGGAACCAGTTGATTTCATAAATCAACTAAATAATGCGGAGGTGGCAGAGCCAGCGGAACTTAATGATGCTTTGTGGGAACAAATTAAAAAATATCGTGATGATGGTTATTTAGTAATTTTAATGACTGCTGGGCCAGCGGATGAATGGCTCAGAAAAAAGTTAGCATAAAAAATATAGCAAAAATATTTTGATTATGCTAAAATGGGGGTATGAGTGGAGTTAAAAAAGGTGGGGACAAACCGAATCGGAAGATGTGGATTTTGTTTGTTGGCGAAATTCTCATTGTAGTGATTTTGGTGGTCGCGGTAATAATAATGTTTGCTAATCGTGGTAGGAGTGTAGCTGTTGACCCTGGTCAGGATCCAACTACGGCGGTACATGATTATACTTCGACGGAAATTGAAGATATTTTGTTTGATGTTAGAGCGAAAATCCGTGAGTTGTCTGGCGATGAAATGTATAATTACATTAATCAAGAACTCAATAAATACAAAGGCACACAAGTAGAACCACAACTTTTGATGACTAAGGCTTGGACGGCAATACACGATAATAGAGCTGATTTCGCGTTAACTGTAGCACAAGATATTAAAGAAGAAAATTTGCCGAACGAAGAAAAATTACTATATTATACTTTGATGAAATCAATTTACGGCAAACTTGATGATGGCGGAAATGCGAGTAAATACAGTAAGTTATATTGGGATCTTTACGATGAGATGTATAGTTCAATAAGTGATGCAATTTTGGAGGATGAAGATGAAGAGTAGAACAATAAAAATTCGCATAGTAGGGGGATTGGCATTATTTGTGGTTACGGCAATGGTCGCGACTTTGCCGTTTTTCGCCCTTGATGCGCACGCAGGTGAAGGCGGTGGTGATTCTGGCGGTGGTGTAGATTGTTATAAAAATGGGCAATTCGTGGGTACTTTGTGCACTAAATATGGCGCAGAGTGGCGATGGTACCCAACTAACAGTGACAATGTGATAATTCCGGGTAAAGGAAAATCCTCCGGGCAATATTATGGGTATGCCCACAGTACCAATATTGTTGGCTGCGCTAAATATGGTGGATATTGGCGTTATGCTATGGTGGCGTATGGATCAAGTAGTTTGACGAATGGTGGTCAGTATAATGCTGGTGACCAGGTTGGGATAACTGCAATTGGTATGCAATATAAGTCTGAACATTTTGGTGGGATAATGGTAGATCATAATCCTGGCACATGGCAACAAGCAGAAGCAATTTATCATAAACTCCAAGAAACTTACCCATCCGAGTTCTATCGTGGGTGGGATGGCAATTCTAGCCTAGAGTGGTTCTGTGGTGGCTCTAGCCTTGATGATATTGGTGGCGGCGATCCTACAGATCCTGATGATCCGCCTACTCCACCACCACCAGTGCAAGATGAGTGTGGCAAGTGGACCCCATCATCATACATTAACTCTAATGCTACTTCTGGCGAAACCACAATTGAGTTGAAAGTAAAAAGCATGGAAGGTAGAATTGCCGGAACTGAGGCAGCTGATTGGGGTGATGGTCCGATTTATGTGAAACCTACGGATGAAGTGGCTTGGCATACATGTTATTATGGCGGGGTACCGGCTACGGCACATACAGAAGTGAACTATGTTACTACTAACAGCTGGAGAGGCTATGACCAAGTACACTATCAGACCGAATGGCCAGAAGATCAGCCAGCAGAAAGTGCTGACATGCATCCAGCAGATGAATTCGAAGATTGTGGTAACGTTGACGGTACGAGAGGCCATTGGCAAAGTGGAAACACTTACAATTATAATATGGAGTGGAAAGAAGTATGGAGTTTGGTAAGTGAAACAGGTTTGTGGGAAAATAAATTTACTACTAGTGGCGATGGTGAGGTGATTAGAGATGGATATTATGTGGGGGAGCTTTCCTATCCGTATGATCTTAAAACTACTGGTAACCAGACGAGTGGCAAAATCACTCAAGAAGGTGATGCGGGTAGTACTTTCTGGGAATACGGTTCAACTGGTCGTCCAAGAATAGTAAGGGTTTATAATAGTTCGAACTCAACTTCGATTTACAGAAGCGCATGTTCTCCTGTAACGGATTATGATAGACCAGTAATGGTGCCTAAGGAAAAGTGGCACGAACCAGAATTTCTTGGTTATGATGAGTGGGGAAATGAACAATGGAGTGAGGGATGGTTAGAGACGTGGGAAGAAACTACTTATCCATACAAGAAAGTTAGATACAGATGCTATACGTGTACGAATAAACAAGAGGATGGAATTAAATATGGTTATATATGGTCCACCAACGCCTCGGATTATGCTTACGTGAAGGTCCCATATAACTATGAAAACATTCCAGGTGTAACAATCAATAGTGAATTCGTATATTCTGGTGAGACAGTTGATGTTGATGAAGTTTGGACCCAGACGGTGCCGAAGATTAATAATGTAACTAGAGATACCTATGCTACGCAAGTACCATCTGCGAAAGTAAGATTGTTCGCATATGTGACAGCAGATCCAATGGGTGGAGATGTCGGCGGTACGGTTACTTCTAATGGGGTTGGTTGTAGTTTGGTTGATGACAATGTAGCTAAACAATGCCTTGAGTTAGACTCGGCCTATGGCTTAACATTGAACCCGGAAGGACATCTCGAAGGTTCATGGGATAGTCACGAAAAGTTTTCTCGTGAGTATAATACACTTGATGCGGCAGCTGGTGACTATTTGTGTGTAGTGTCGCAAGTGTATCCATCCACTAGTGGTGAAGATACTAATATGAGCCGTAGCGGTGATGGGGAATGGCGCTATTCGGTTCCAACTTGTATTATTATTGCTAAGAAACCGACCTTCCAGGTATGGGGTAGTGGTCTATATAGTGTGGGCGGAATTAACGCGGCGGTTGGTGAAAAACGCAATCTTTACAATGATTACATCAATAATATAAGTAACTTTAAATCTAAGAGTTCTGTGACTACGAACTTCGGTTCATGGTCTGAAGAAAGCTTGATCTTGAAGAATGGCTTAACTGCGACCGTAGCATCTGGTGCGGCCACCGGTCTTAACACGATCCCGTCTGGTGCTGGTAGCACTGGTGGTTTCTGTAGATACAGGACGCCTCTGACCTTTGCGAATAAGAACTGTGCTGATGGTGGTAGTATTAGTAACCCATCGACTGGGACCGGTGCATCAGGCATTCCTAGTGGTATAACTAATCGTGAGGCCTTGGTTGATTATTGGATCGGGTCCGAAGGCGGTAGTGGCTCGGTGGGAAGCAACGTTAATCTTAGTAACCCAAATAGCATTGGTAATGAAATTTCTACTCCAACTGGTGTGAAGGTTCGTTATGGACGTGCTAACGGGAATGTAAATATGTACGGTACTGTGCCAGCAGGACAAACCTATTTCATTAAAGTCGATGGTGATGTAACGTTTACTGGCGATGTATTCTATGGTGGCACATACAGTAAACTAAGCTCAATTCCAAAACTAGTGATTTACGCAAACAACTTTAATATTCCGTGCGGTGTGCATGAAATTGATGCAATTTTGATTGGCGCTGGTGATGGCGAAAACGGGAGCAGTCATCTGGACACCTGTTCGGATTCTCCTGAAGATGTGAATGATCCAGCTCGTTCACAGAAACTTAGAATCTTTGGTGTAGTGATGGTGGACTCGATAGCTTTGAAACGTACTTATGGCGCAGCAACTTGGAGCGAATCTGCATACCCGGGTGCTCGTTCGGATGGCGAATCAGCTGAAGTATTTGATTATGATTCAACGATCTTGATGTGGAGCGAATTCCTTGGTGGTACGCCAGAGAATGACACGTTGCAAACGACGTACCAGCACGAATTAGCGCCTCGGTTCTAGTGTGATATAATATAGATAATGAAAAGTGCGAGTGTATTCGTTTGTCAGCAGTGCGGGCAGACCTATAAAAAATGGGTTGGGCAATGTAACAACTGTGGGAGTTGGAACTCTCTGGTTGAACAAGTTGCGGAGAATCCAGCGGACAAAAAACTGACAATTGAAAAGGCCAAAAGTTCTGGTAAGAAATTGGATTTTGTAAAATTAAAATCTGTGGAACCTTCGGATGCGAAGGCAAGGCTTACTACTGGTTTTTCGGATTTTGATAAGGTTCTTGGCGGTGGAATTTTGCAGGGCTCGGTGGCTTTGCTTGCAGGTCAACCGGGGATTGGTAAATCTACGCTTCTTATGCAAATTTGCGCAAAGATCGCTGAGAAACACGATGTATTATATATATCGGGCGAGGAAAGTGCTGGGCAGGTAAAACTACGCGCGGAGAGACTTGGTGCAAATTCAGAACGATTAAATTTTGCGGCTTCTACGTCTGGTAATGATATCGCAAAAACCATCGAGAGCGGTGAGTTTGATTATGTGGTAGTGGATTCAATCCAAACTCTAGCGATCAACGAGATTTCTTCAGCGCCGGGGACGGTTTCGCAGGTGACGAATTGTGGGAATTTAATCATTCGGGCAGCTAAAGCTGCGGATACCGCGGTAGTGATTGTGGGCCATGTAACCAAAGAGGGAACTTTGGCTGGTCCGAAAGTTTTGGAACATTTGGTGGATGTGGTTTTAAATTTTGAAGGTGATCGTTATGGTGGGTTTAAAACCGTGAGAGCGGTAAAAAACCGGTTTGGTTCTACGAACGAAGTGGCAATTTTTGAAATGGTGGATGCCGGACTTAAAGAAGTTGAAAATCCATCAGCAGCATTGCTTTCGGAGCGAACTAACACCGACGGTTCAATCATTCTCGCTACTTTAAATGGGAATCGTCCAATTTTAGTAGAAATTCAAGCGCTGGCAAATACTTCTAATTATGGTTATCCAAAAAGGACTGCTTCGGGTTTCGATCTTAATCGTTTAAATCTTCTAATTGCAGTGTTAGAAAAGCGGACAAAGCTAAAACTAGCTGATAAGGATATCTTTATCAATGTAGTTGGCGGGATGAAGTTAAATGATTCGGCGGCGGATTTAGCGGTTTGTATGGCGATTGCTTCAGCGGTAGCTGGGCGGAAACTTGGTGAGGAATATGTGGTGTTTGGTGAGGTGGGACTTGGTGGCGAAATTCGTTCGGCGTTTAGGGCAGATCAAAGAATTGCTGAAGCTAAGAAATTGGGTTTCAAACATGCAATCGGGCCGGCTACGGTAAAAGACAAATTCGTGGTGCCAGCAAAGGATCTTCGTGAAACTTTAATTAGGTTTGTAAAATGAAAATTTTAGGGATTGATCCAGGAATTGGGATTTGTGGCTTTGGATTAGTGGATTGTAATAAGGGAATGAAAGCTTTAGATTTTGGTGCAGTAACCACTCAAGTGGATGCGCCTTTGCCATCACGTTTGAAGGAGCTCTATGATTCTTTGACGGAGGTTTTTGAACAGACTAAACCAGAAGTAGTAGCGGTAGAAAAATTGTTTTTTTCTAAAAATATTACGACTGGGATTGCAGTAGCAGAAGCGCGGGGGGTCGTGCTTTTAGTGGCCGAACAAAAGGGATTGCCAGTATTTGAATATACGCCGAATGAAATTAAAAAAACCTTAACTGGTTATGGCGCTGCAACCAAGACTCAGATGCAGGAGATGGTAAAAATGCAATTAGATTTGAAGGTGAAGCCGAAACCAGATGACGCAGCAGATGCCTTGGCTGTTGCAATTACTTGTGGGTTTCTATATAGAAATGGCAAAAACGACGAATATAAGTTTTCTAATAACACTAAAAAAGCTTTTTAGTCTTGTGCTATAATAAAAGATATGATTAGTCATATTAAAGGTGTAATTGAAGAAAAATTTGCTGGATGCTTGATCGTTGACGTGAATGGTGTGGGTTACGAGATGGCGGTGCCGGCTCTTGATTTTGATAATGCCAATCTTGGCGAAGAAAAAAAGTTTTTTACTTATCATGCGGTGCGTGAAAATGCTGAGGAATTGTATGGTTTTTCTACTTTAGCCGCGAAGAAATTATTTGAACTCTTAATTTCGGTGCAGGGGATTGGCCCTAAAGCTGGGATAGCAATCTTATCATTAGGAGAGGCTGAGGATGTGCGTAATGCGATCGCCAATGCAGATTCTTCTTTTATTTCTAAGGCTTCTGGCGTAGGTAAGAAGTCCGCCGAAAGAGTAATCGTAGATCTCTCCGACAAGGTGGGAATACCATCTAAGTATGGTGCGACCGAAGCGAGAGTTGAAGTTGATAACAAAGAGCCAGATGAGGCTCTCGATGCCTTGATCGCACTTGGTTTTACACTCAAAGAAGCGACGGCGGCATTGGATGGTATAGATAAGACGCTCCCAGTCGAGAAAAGAATTACTCTAGCTCTTAAAAAGTAGTTGCGTTTCTCTCGAAAGTGTGGTAAAATTATGTGTAATTGTATAAAATAAAGGTAAATTATGAGTTTTTCTATTTTAAAGCAAATTGGTGACGCTCAGAAAAAGAAGAAAATTGTTGATGTGCGTTCTGGTGACACTGTGAAGGTCACCCAGAAAATTAAAGAGGGCGATAAGTTCCGTTTCCAGGTTTTTGAAGGTGTAGTAATTAGAGTAGATAGAAAAGAATCTCATACTGCTAGAATCGTAGTCCGCAAGGTTACTTCTGGCGTAGGCGTAGAGAAATCTTTCCTTCTCCATTCACCACTAGTAGAAAAGGTTGAGATCACTAAGCGTTCGAAAGTTCGCCGCAATAATCTTTCTTACCTTCGTCAAAGAAGTGGTAAATCCGCTCGTCTTACTGGTAAGGATTTCGATCGTGTAGCCGTAAATGATGTGAAAGTCGAAGAAGAAGCTCCGGTGGAGAAAGAAGAAAAAGTTGAAGAAGCTCCAAAAACTGAAGAGGAACCAGCTGATACTGAAGCACCAGCTGAAGAAACTAAGTCAGAAGAAGCTTAGTTAATGATTTTAGGCATAGACGAAGTTGGACGCGGACCGCTTGCCGGTCCGCTTGTCGTCGGTGCGGTAATTTTACCAGATTCTAAGCCAGAATGGGTGAAGGAACTGCGCGATTCTAAAAAGCTTTCAGCAAAGAAGCGAGAGGAGTTATCTGCTGTGATTTTGGCGGAGGCTTTAGCTTGCGGTCTCGGTTGGGTCTCAGCGACAGAAATTGATAAAATAGGAGTCTCGGAAGCTCTAAAGCTTGCGACTTCTAGAGCTGTGAAGTCGGTTCAGGAACTTCACGTAGCTTTTTCGGAAATTGTGATTGATGGAAAAGTGAACTTCTTGAGAGGTACTGCTCTTGAGAAATATGTTTCGACGATGCCAAAGGCGGATGATTTAGTGAAAGAAGTTTCGGCTGCGTCGATTATTGCAAAGGTAGCACGTGATCAATATATGTATAGACTCGGTGAAAAATATCCAGAGTATGGTTTCGAAAAACATGTGGGGTATGGGACAGCTAAGCATATGGAGGCGATTAAAAAAATTGGGATAACGCCAGAGCATCGTAAAAGTTTTGAACCGATAAAAAGTATGGTGGGTTTTGAAAGGCCAACCACTAGTGCTTCTAAAAATACAACAAAAATTGGGAATAAAGGTGAAAAAGCTGTTTGTGATTATTTATTAGAAAAAGGGCATGAGATTGTGGTGCGAAATTTTAAGACGAAATTTTGCGAAATTGATATCGTGTCTAGATGTGGAGAGGAGCTATATTTTACAGAGGTAAAAACGCGTAAAAATGCGGATTTTGGTGGCGGACTGGCGGTAATTAATAAGAAGAAATTGGAAAGAATGAAATTTGCGGTAGAGGTATTTTTGAAAGCACGGCCAGAATATAAAAAATACAACCCACTTCTAGCTGTAGCTGCGGTGGATGGTGAATATCAAGTTTTAGATTGGTTTGTTATACATTAAATTTGAATTCAACGACGTCGCCGTCTTGCATAACGTAGGTTTTACCTTCGGTTCGGAGTTTACCGGCGGCTTTCACTGCCTGCTCGGAGCCAAGCTCTTTTAGATCGCTGTAATTGCAGATAGAAGCGGCGATAAAACCGCGTTCGAAATCAGTGTGGATGGTGCCTGCCGCTTCTGGAGCAGTGGCGCCTTTTTTAATGGTCCAAGCGCGGCATTCTTTTTTGCCAGCGGTGAGGAAGGATTGGAGCCCTAAAGTCTCATAAGCGGCCTTGATGAGCTCACCCAATGCGTCGTCTTTTACCCCGTAACTTTCGAGAAATTCCTTGCGTTCGTTCCGATCCATGCCAGACATTTCTTCTTCGAGCTTGGCATTGACAAAAATAGCTTTTGATGGTTTAACTAAATCTTGGAGTTTGGTTTGTAGGTCGGTGTCGGTGAGGCCATTTTCGTCTACATTGAACATATAAATCACTGGTTTATCAGTGAGATATGGGATATTTTCATCCTGAGGATCTTTTTTGCGCTTAGCGTCAACCTTAGCCTTAGTTTCTTCATCGGCGAGTTGGAGCTCTAGATTGATAATATCGATGTCGTCTTTGGCCTGTTTTAGAATGTCTTCTTCTGGTTTTTGGTCGGCGCGGACAATGTCGTCATTGATAAAGGCGCGAACTACGTGACAGATAGCCTGACATTCACGGATATGGGCGAGGAATTTGTTACCGAGACCTTCGCCTTTGGAAGCTCCGGCGACGAGGCCGGCAATATCGACAAATTCTACGGTGGCAGGAACAACTTTGTCGGTTTCGTACATTTTAGCGAGAATGTCTAATCTTTCATCTGGTACTGGAACGATGCCAACATTTGGTTCGATAGTAGCAAAAGGATAATTTGCGGCGAGTGCGCCGGCGTTAGTTAAGGCATTAAATAAAGTGGACTTTCCCACATTTGGTAAACCCACGATTCCGATCTTTAAATTCATTTTTATCATTATAACATATTTTGGTGTATAATTATAGTTATGAACGACAAGAATAAGAAAACTATAAAAATCATCATAATAACTATTATTGCAATATTAGCTTTAGGAATAGCGTTTTTCTTTATAGCTAAAAATGTAACAGTAGACTCATGTGCATCGCCATGTAAAGATGGGGAAGTATGTGCGGCTGTGTGTAAGAAGGTAACACTGCTAGATAAAATTTTAGGGAAATAATTATTTACGCTTCTTTTTGGATTTTTTTGATTTTATCGCCCATCTTGTAATGGTGATGAGAATCAAGACGATGTTGATAGCTTGGATTGTGATGGTCGCGTAATTGCAGATCATCACGTTGTAAATTATCGCTAAAATCGTGGCAGATAGGGCGCCTAGCCGGATTTTTTGCATGTCTTTCGAAAACCATTTCGGTATAAAAGAACACATGGCGCTTAGAAAAAGAATGATTGTTTGAGCGCCGGAATTTTTTAAGAATACTAATAGGTATAAACCGAGGAATACTATAAATAGAAAAATACATTTTTTCTTGTATTTGTCTTTGAAATAGATGGTGATTAATCTTAGGATAGTGACTGCGCAGCCAATGAGCCCGTCGTAGGCTTCTAGGAAAATGTATGCAATGAAAGATAGGGATGAGGTGAAACAGTTACAGATGAGAATTTTTGATTTGTCGTTATATTTTAGACCGAACAAAAAATCTAGTAGACTACCGATAAAGCAAAGTATGTTTCCGATAATAAGGCCCACAAAACTGTTATACCTCACATTGACTTTTTAGGCAAAGTATGGTGTAATTGAGGTATAGCCTAATGATGGGCTACGGTTTGCCTTTTTGCGTATGCACTAAGGTCGTTCTTTAAGAAAGGAGGTATTCGTATGAGTACCAGTTATGACATTGTGGCGGGACCAAACAAGGACCTGCTCTTTGACGCGTGTAAGTATGCTTATGACAAATCATGCAAAATCGATGTCCAATTTTCCGTGGCCTCTGGCTACACAACAACGCCGGATAATGATCCTAAATGCGCATATGTGCTGATGGATATATCGGATATTATGATTGCTGGGATCGACCATGAAGATGGAAGCGGTGATAGTTTCAATATCCACGGTTATTGCAGAATATCTCACAAGCCTACTGCAGGTTTTCTGCTCTTACCGTCTAAATTCGTCGCGTATTATAACGTCAAAAGTCGTAAAGGGAAAATTACTTTTCCCGATTGACTCTACCTCCTTATTATCAAGCCCGGGCCATGTGCCCGGGCGCTTTCTATCTAAAAAAATAAAGCTGTTTTTGCTATAATATGAGTATGGAAGAAGGTTGTTATATCATTAACCGGATGTATGCCGGCGATTACCTCTCTGGGAAGAATATTGGTCACGAGATTATTAATCTGTTTGCCGACGATAAGGGCGATAATTATATTTATGTAAATTCCGATGGGTTGATTAACCCAAAATATAATGGGAAAGTTAAAGGGGTAATTTTGGTCCGTAAGACCGATTCAATCCATAGACTCGAGGTTTTAGGTGTTGCTAAGGTAGATGCGGACTCGCAAATCTCTTTAAAATCCAATAAATTAACTCGTCCGGAACGCTTAAAAGAGCAAAATGCAGTAGTAGATGCTTATCTCGAAAAACACAAAGTTTCATATGGTGGGGTTTCGCAGACGGAATTATTTGAAAAGAACAAATTTAATGGCATCCCTGAGAATTACCATATTATTACCTTTAAAGCGAAGGAGCTGTTGTTGCCATATTTTGGCAGAAAAGTTTACATTACGGATCATAAATCTAAAGATGAGGCGGATTGCCATCTTAAAAAGGTGATTTTTCCGAGTCAGTCGCTCAAGAGATATATCGACACAGAGGAGTTTCCGGATGATTTTAAGGAAATCACAAAATTGATGCAAAATGATAAATTATGGGATAAGAACCGAAAAAGTGAGAAATTGAAAGAGGTCGGACGGTTTTTGAAAGAGAGCGATAGCTTTAATTTCTTGGATATTATTGGCAAACAAGACGACGAAAATGTGTTTTCGAATATGATCGCCTATTTCCTTAGCAATGACAGTGAGCTTTTAACTGGCTTTTGTGAGAAAGTCTTAGGTATTCCTGGGGTATCTGGGGATGCTATAATTGAGCGTGAAAAATCTGCTAATGGCTCCAGGATCGATATTTATATCGAAGATGAAGAACATGCGATTGTAATTGAAAACAAAATTAAATCAGAGGTAAATAGCGTAGAAGAACGGCATAATTTTACTGGTGAACAGATAAAATCGCAACTAATGGACTATTATAATTATATCGAAAAGAACGCTAAAGATAAAAAGAGGCATTATTTTATTTTATTGCCGAATTATCATCAGATCGATATTAAAAAATACAAACACAGCGAGAAATACCAGAGTATAAACTATGACGCCGTGTTCCATTTCTTCGGCTCTTGGGTCTATAAAAACAGGGACGAGGCTTGGTATTATGCGGATTTCGTAAAAGCTTTAAAGCGGCACGCTGAGAATTATTATGACGATCAATATGCTGAGATGAAAAGGCGTTTTATTCGTAGAATAACAGAGTGCAAAGCGAAGAAAAAACTTTAAACCTCTTGTGTTTTTTGCTAAAGTATGCTATAATAGTGGTAAGTATTGGATTTTTGTGTTGAAAATACTTAAGATGGAAATTTTTATGAAGAAAATGAATATTTTAAAGATGTTACTTCTAGGGGTAGGTATTTTGAGCCTAGCTTCTGTTCCAGTTTATGCTGAAGAGGCAACTGGTGAAGAGTGGGATGGTGTGATTTATGATAGAGCTGTTGAGAAAAAAGAAGAGCCAGCGCCAAAGACTGAGACCCAAACGCCAAAACAAGAGGCAAAACCTGCCGCTATCACTAAGAAAACGACTAAGAATACTACTAAGACGGCAAAAAAGTCTATTGACCCAGAGGGCGAGGAGCCGGATATTTCGGAATTTAATCCAGAGGCGCTTTCGGTGGATGATGATATTTTTGCCGAAACTGAGACGCCTGAAGAGAAAATCGAGGTGCCAGTTACGGCCACTCCAAGAGATAACACTGTAAAAATTAGAATTATGGCTGCAATCGCTACTGCGATTGTGGTGTTTGGCGTAATTTTCCTATTCTCTGGTGTAAAGTTATTCGAACTTCACCAAATTGAGAAATTCTTTAAATAATTACAAGCCTTCGACTTTAGTACTAGAATTAATGGTCATATTAAGGGCTTGGCCGTGGATGATATTTTCGTTATACTCGGCGACGTGATTATTGTAATTCGTAATGAGCTCGTTGATTTCTTCGTAAATCCTACCGAGCTCATTTTGACGGGCAATAAGAGCGTTTCTTTCGCTATTAAAAGTCCAAGTGGAGGTGAAGCAATTTGGGGTACCGGCGCATTC
>JAEEGL016317346.1_pt1 | contig 14555 bp, 12 predicted proteins | sample 9134231 | NCBI WGS metagenome assembly JAEEGL01 (sample SAMN16246548, study PRJNA631951) | gut metagenome | biome: gut microbiome; feature: rumen; material: fiber-attached | host: Bos | place: Iran: Karaj | collected 2018-10
GGCAATGTACCCCACGACTATGTGGAGATGCCTTCGCAAATCATGGAAAACTGGGTGGCTGAGCCTGAGGTCATCCGTATGTATGCCAAGCACTACCAGACCGGCGAAGTCATGCCCGACAGCCTTATTGCTAAGATTGAGAATAGCGCCCTGTTCAACCAAGGCTTCATGACCACCGAACTCATTGCCGCATCCATCCTTGATATGAAATACCATGAGCTGACAGAAGTCCAAGATCTTGACGTAGACGCATTCGAAAAGCAACAAATGGATGCTATCGGCTTAATGCCTGAGATTTTGCCCCGCTACCGCTCTACCAACTTCAGCCACATCTTCAATGGCGGTTATAGCGCTGGTTATTATGCCTATACCTGGGCCGAAGTGCTGGATAAGGATGCCTTTAACTACTTCAAGAGTTCGGGCGACCTCTTCAACCCTGAGCTTGCAGCTTCGTTCCGCAAGAATTGCTTACAAGAATGTGGCAACGACGAAGGCATGGTGCAGTACCGCAAGTTCCGCGGACAAGATCCCGATTACGAGCCTTATCTGAAGGCACGTGGTTTGAAACAATAATGGTTGTAGGCTCACCATGACATGGTAGCCCCATGCCTAAACGCAAACAATCCCGGTGAGGAAACCTCATCGGGATTGTTGTTTAAACAGAGACAACTTGAAATCAGCCGACCAACTTCTTATTATTCTCGATCAGCTGTTCCAAACGCTCAATGTCTTTATTGCCCAAACGAATCTCAGGAAGGAAGCGCTCATAATTGCTAAGTCTATGCATGTCAGAACCCACATAATCATACAAGCCCTCTTTTAGCAGGTAATGCGACTTGGCAACAGCAGTGCTTCCATAAGCACCTGCAAGAGACAAAATATTCAGTTGGAACTTGTATCTTTTGTCAATCCACTTAAAATAATCGTCTTTCCTGGCATATTCATAGCGTTCGGGATGGGCAATGACGGGTTGATAGTCGGCACACATGATCTCATAGAGCATATCAGAGACGCCATGCTCGCACATCAAATAGGAGGTCTCACATAACACATGAGTACCTTCTTTATCCAAAGTCAGGAAGCCCTCTTTGAAATGCTCCAGAAACCGAGCATCCATCATATACTCCGCTGCAAGACGCAGCTCAATGCCACAAGCATTGGCTGCTTCAGCCTTGAAAGCCTCAAACTTGGTGGTGATGCTAGCTCTGTCATTGTCAGGATAATCCTTCATGAAATGGGGTGTCAGCACCATCTTCTTTATGCCATGTTCTTCTAGTTTCTTCAAGGCATGCAAAGATTTCTCCACTGTTGGAAAGCCATCGTCAACACCTGGAAGAATATGGCAATGCACATCGCATGCACCCTCAAAAATGCCCTGTGGCAACTTTTTACGGAGCCCAAACATAACTATTTATTATTCCTTACCGTCATCACTCATCTTGCTTACATGCTTGCCAGAATGATGGTGGTGATGATGCTTCTTTTTGAAGTTAAAGATACGCTGATACCACTTCTTTTTCTTATGCTTATGTTCCTCTTCATCACCATAACCATAACCGTATCCATACTCGTGTCCATATCCATAACCATATCCATAACCGTAACCATAACCGTAACCGTACCCATAACCATAATAGCCATAGCCACGTCTCTTCTTATTCACGCCATTCAGAATCACACACATATTAGGATAGGTCTTGTCCTTATAGAATTTATCCACGTCGAAGAGCAATCGTTTATCGGTCTTACCGGCTCTGAGCACCATAATAGTAGTATCCGCCACACGTTTCACAATGTCGGAGTCGGCCACCATACCCACAGGAACGTTATCCAAGAAGATATATTCATAACGTTTACGCAGTTCAGACATCATGTCTTCCAAACGATTGCTCATCAACAACTCAGCTGGATTGGGAGGCACGGGTCCAGAGAAGATGATGTCAAGGCCTGGGGTATTGACATCAGAATGAATGATATCGTCAATCGAATCGGTCTTACCAGACAAATAATTGGAGACACCCGCTTTGGTTGAAACATTGAACACTTTGAACAAAGTACCCTTACGAATATCCAAGTCGACTAACACCGTCTTTCTCTTTGCCAAAGCGAAACTGGTAGCCAAATTGGTGGAGATAAACGTCTTTCCCGAAGATACCATGAACGAAGTGAACATGATGGCATGAGCGCCCTCTTTTCTATCTTTCATGTACTCCAAACTAGATCGGATAAGACGGAATGATTCTGAAAGTGAGTCTCGACCATTCTCCCGAACTCTGATAGCATAGCCTTCCATCTCCTTTTCGAAAGGAACATCTCCAAGGAACGGGACATTTGAAGTCTTTTGCACGTCCACTCTTTCATGAATCGTTGTATCAAGCAAATTCTTAAGTACCAAAACGACAATGGGGACAGCAAGACCAATAATAATACCAATTATTGTCGATCTTCGTTCATCAGGTGCAACTGGGTTGCTATTAGGATATGCATAGTCAATCACCTTACCAGTAGCTTCCAATTGGGGACTTGTCATCAATAGCTCTTCACGTTTTGTAAGCAATTGCAAATAAAGGCTTTCCTTGATACCTTGCATACGTTCAACCGAGCCCAGCTCCAATTGGGCAACAGGAACGCTTTGGATCTGGGAATTGGCAATATTCCTATCGCGATTGGCGGCGTCAATACGATCTTCCAAACCTTTGAGATTGGTTTCAAGAACTGAAACAATGCTAGCATGAAGACTTACCTGTTCTTCCATTAAATTCTGAGCCACAGGGTTATTAATTGTACCATCGGCTTTATATTTTTCAATTTTTACCAAGTTATCGTTGTATTTATTGATAATTGATGAAGCCTCAGAAGATACATTAACTGCACCTATAGGAATCATCTGATCCGTATTGTTCTTGGCAAAATTGAGCAAATACCGCACCATATCAGCTTGAGCATCCAGTTTTTTCGCCTCTTCCGTCAAGGCTCTACTGTCAGCCATATATGCCTGACCATAACTCTTCGTATCAATAATATTATGACTACGCTTGAAATCGACAAACACTTTTTCATTTTCATTGATATCATTCATCAAATACTCAATACGTTCGTTGATAAAATTCTCCGTATAATCGAGTACGCGTTGCTGGTCATCAATTGACTCTTTATTATAAGTTTCCATAAGTGCATTTAGTACATCTGCAGCACGCAAGGGAGAAGTGTCGTTAACTATCAGTTTCAGGATGGAATTCCTTTCACTTTCTCTTTTCACAACGATGCGTCCACGATAGGAGGCTGCAACTGTAGAAACCGGACGATGGTTGACTGAAATGGCAACATCATAAAAGTCACCGAAACGCCAGGTAGGCTTTACAACAATCTTTCCAACAGGAGATATCACCGTATCATTCACACGTACCGTCATTGTAGGAATATCACCTCCAAAATCATCAAGAATCACATGATCCTTATCGATTGGCTTCACACTAAAAGAAGCTTTTACCTGTTCATCCATCCCAGGGAAAGCGACCTCAATTGGAGATTCTTTATAAAGATCTCTGTTACGCTTTGACACCTTAGTCTTATAGGAATAGGAAACATTCAAATTCAATTCGCGCACCATACTTTCCATAATCGACTGAGACTTCAAAACCATAATCTCATTGTTAATGGTGCTAACAATAGGTCCACCTGCAAGGCTTCCCAAAGTTGAAGAGGCGCGAAGCGACTCAGAACCACTACTTGTCAAAGAAGTCTTTATCAAAAGAGTAGCACTACTTGCATAAATCCGTTCTTTCTTACTGACATTGTAATAAGCAATAACACCTCCAATCAAGGCACAAATGAGAAACCAATGCAGATTGCGCAACACAAGGAACACCAAATCCTTGAACTTGAAACCACTATTGGCAGTTTCATCAAAAAACGAATTAATGTCTTCAGGCCTCTTGTTGGCATTGTTGATATCGTTGATATTGTTATTTGTAGCCATTATAACTATTTGTTTAGACGATGAAGAAAAATCTTAAAAACAATTAATTTATTGTAAGTCCTTATATTAAAATCACCAGCTCCAATTCTCAAACATTTTATACAGAGAAAACATCGCTACCGCTGAGGTAACCAATCCTGTAATCGATGAGATGAAACCAAGTACCGTATTCATATTGGCATTGAAGAATTTGTATGGACGTTCTTCGGTGAAAATGATGTCATTCTGCTGAAGCACAAAGAACTCATCATTGAAAATCTCAGTGGAGCGGGGATCAAGATAATGTATCACACGTCTGCCATCTACCTCACGCATCACACCGATACGGTCGCGTCGTGTATACCAATCTAGTCCACCGGCCATTGCTAGAGCTTCAAGGAAAGTACAACGCTCATCGCTAACGTTGATAACTTTGCCACCCGAACTGCTTAAGAAAAATACTTTAAAATTCAAAAAGCGTACAATAACCAATGGGTCTTTAAGCTGACCATTACGTATAAGTTGCGATGCTATAGTGTCTTGTACCTGCAAACGGGTCAAGCCTGCAACATGAAGTTTGCCCAAAACAGGAAATTCAATATTACCTTCAGCATCAACAAGATAACCAGACATTCTTGAATTTGCACCACCGCCAACTCCTCCTGCATTCTGAACAGCATTGAAAGGCTTGAGTAGTTCATCGTCTCTTCCTGCCGAACTACTTAACACATAAATTCTCAAATCATCGTATGGAGCCACCGTAGCCTCCAACGACTCATTAATGGGCATACCATTTTTGGGCATATCCTGTAAATAACGAACGCTTTTTTGCGTGACGCATGAGGAAGTCGAAACAGCCAATAAAACCAAGAGGAAATAAAAGGTAATTCTATATGTTTTCATCACTTTAAATATTTCTTTTTATAATAGGTTGCAAAAATACAATTTTTTTCGGATAAAAAGGTACTTATTTCAAGGAAAAAAATGCTAAAAAATCAATTGAGCCTCACCATCAATCCTTTCACCTTATTTTTGGTCGATTGCATGGCCTTTTCTTTGAGCCATTCTCCAATTTGGTCTGTCCAACGTTGAGGATGAGTCGTCATCATAAGTTGTTTTGGCAATTTCTCACTTTCAATGGCATCAATAACCTCATCGGTACTATGGAAAACCAGTCCTTGCCGAATCCATTCATCTTGATAAACGGGCACTTTGTCACGGAGGCTCACATTGAAGCCATCCCATCGGCGGCCCGTATCGGTTAGATAGAAGACTTTTGAGAAATCGACATCAAAATATGGTTCACCGATGATGCCAAAATCATGATAATCATACCGTTTCCAAAGGTCGCGTCCGTCAAATTTGCTGCGAGGCGCCCCATGCATGCAGATGGTATTCACTGGATAGAACTGCCGAAAATAAGCTAATTTCTTCTCGAAATGCTCAATGGCTTTTTCCGCATTGCCGCCACAAATGGCCATATCTTCGTAATGATAACCGATTTCGTGACCCATCTCAGCAATTTCCCTAATGGTTTCAGGTTTGTTGCTTTGCTCAACGACACGAAAATAGTATGATGCTTTTATTTCTAACAAATGCTCGATTTTAGCCGTAGCGAGAGAGTTTTCGGCTTTCAAGTCCACATCGTGACGAAGGATAATGAACTTAGCAGCATCCAGAGATTCCTTTTCCAAGCAGTATTGTTCAAATGTCAAAAAACGATAACCGCCCTTTTTCAAGCTCTGAAGTAGTTCAGCATATTTCTTCAATGTGAAATCTCTGCTCATCTGAATTGGAATTGAAATTCAGGTTGTTCCACAATGGTTTGTCTGCTTTGGGGATAGTTCTCAACAAACCAAACCAAAAAGCTTGTATAATCAATTTTCTCAGAAAACAGGTGTTGTCGCCGCCGCTGCCATTCCCCTTTCAGATCAGGCATGGCCAGCAATTCTTCTATCTTGGCAAAGAAAGCCTCCTGTTGTTCAGGCAAAAACGAATAACACAAACCATATTTTTGCTCCAACTCATTGGGCACTGCTAAACGGCCTGCGAAGCTGTTGCACTTGACCGCAGGAATGCCCAGCACAGCGGCTTCAGATGTCATCGTTTGGCTGTCGCCGACAAACATCGTGGCATAATACATCAACGAATGTGCCTTATCAGGCGAAACCATGAGTTGGTATGGCTTAAACTCGTCATCAATATTCCGTTCGGTGGTGATGAAAACTTTTCCACAGGCTAGTAGGCGTTCCACAAGCCGACGCTTGTTTTCGATGGACAATCCTTCAGCACCAATATCATGATGCGCCTTGAAGGCATTGAACCTCAAGATGAAATAAGGCTCTCCTTCCTCAACGCCTGCGTCACGCAACACGCTCGGGTCAGGAGCGAAACGGTTCGGATGGAGATAAGCCAACTCATGATAAGCATCTACATAAACAGCTTTGGAAGACTTTCGTTTAATGGCAGAAGGTGTCAATATGGTGTCAGCAAAAGGATGTCCAAACTTGACAAACAAGGGCTCCGCTTCGTCGTCATCATCATCCAAGATGACGCTTTTCATCCTGCTCAACTTGCTGACATGAGGAATGTTTATTGACGAGCCAACGCCCAAATCGACATGATGTTGGCGGACCAGTTTAAGCAAACGCCGGTCAAAAACCAGTTGATCTATGCCTTTTTTACCTATAGCATCGTCTTTCTTCCCGATGTTGACATACGGAATGCCATACAAATCGAGCAACTTCATCGCCGAAGGAATCTCCTTGACAACGACAAGCACTTCATGGCCCTTTTCAACCAGCATCTTATATGCATTCCGAAACAGATGCACATGGGCTGGATGGTTGATGTCAATCAAAATATTCATGCTTTCTTCAAAATTCTTACGGCCATTTTACCGATGCTGAACAACAAACGATTGCACACATGAACATAACGCCCGTATTCCACCAAATCACCACCGAATTTCAACTTGAAATCGCGGACTCCATAGCCTCCATCATCGGGTTTACCCGCTCCCATAAAATCAAACCGAGGTACTCCCTCCCTTGCCGCATAGCTGACACCAGCATAATTGACCATCACCGAAGGAGATAACGACTTATAGTTGTAATCGTCACCACAAGCCAACCATGCATACACTGCCCTATGTTCCAATTCCACACAAATCAAGCCGCCAAGCAATTGTCCTTCTGCATTTTTAGCCAAGAAAAACCGTGATGAAGGTATTTTGCCGAGTTTCTCAAAAAACTCAAATGGAAACAACGGCGTTTTGACCTTTGTAGTATATAATTCCTCAAGCATTGAATACAACTGCCTCAAATCCTCTGCACTTGGTTTTTCATCAATGACAACACCATTATCCAATGCTTTCTTAATGTTACGTCTCCTGTTCCTATCCAACTTGCTATTAACCAACTCTATAGAAGACGTATCCACTTGCACATCATAATGTGGTTCATAGTCGAACCTCGATTGTTCGAAAACCAAGTGCCAACGACTATAGTCATTAAAATTACGGGTTTCTATGAATATGGCTTTTCTCTGAAGCTTCTTTATCAGAGCAGACAGCAGAAAAGAGAGTTCTTCATCAGTAATCTCATCCGACAATAGCGGTCCGCCAACAACAATAGCCCTTCGGGAAAAAAACTGTTTTATCTTTCCACCATCCTTTTGGATATAACCTGCAACCAAACCTTTTAGTTGTCCTTCTGACTCAACAGCGACTGCAAATGCCTCAAGAAAAGAGAGGTCTTCAAAAAACGCATATGCTTCCCTGGATTGGAACCATGTTGACCATGGCGATTGTTTCACCAATCCTGACCACAATACCGGATCAATGTGTTCACCTTCAATGATTCTCACTTCTCAACACCCTTTCATATATCTCAATAAGTTGTTTTGCCACTTGACGATTATCAATGCCATCAGCAATGATTTTATCACGACCTTTCGTTCTTCCTTCAAAAGACAGTGCTTTCCGTAACAGACCTGCCAATTCTTCTGGCTCGCGAGTGTTAGCCACATAACAGCCTTCAACACCTGCCATCCTCTCCCGAACATCACCTACGTCTGTTGAGACGATTGGGCATCCACATGCCATGGCTTCTTTGATAACGTTAGGACTACCTTCCCATTTGCTGGTCAGCAGGACCACATCTGCTGCGTTAAAATACAACGGGGTCTTTTTATGGTCAACTTGTTTAAAAACATGCATTTCCGCTACAGAACCCGACAAACGAGTTGCTTCTTCCGCCAGCTTAAAATCTTTTTCTTCTCGTGACAGGTCCGCAGGAAACAAAACATGTACCCCATCGGTCTTCCAGTCCAAACTAAGGCGGCACTTCCCCTTATCTAAGGATTTGAACAATTCCAAATCCACACCATTCGGAATTATCTTTGCTCGACGAATTTTCAAGTCTTCATACATATCCGATGACTTCACCACAATCTCTTTCCACCCAAAAACTCTTGCAAACACCCGTATCACCATCTTATACAGCCCTGTAGCTTTGACATCACTACCCATCAACGACACCACCATAGGCCTTGCGCCCGCCAAACTAGCCGTGAATGCCGATAATGAATAATGCACGTGTATCACATCAAAACTGTTTTCTCTGAGATACTTTCGCAATGATTTAACATGACTCAAATAGCCACGCAAGCCTTTCCCCTTTATCAGAAAATACTCGACTTCGATGCCGCATGAAACCAAGGAATCACCCTGACTCTTAATTATTGGTGAAATTTCTCCATGATTTCCACTGCCCACAAACAGGACTTTCATTTCAACGCAAATTATTCCAATACCATTCACATGCTTCGGCAAACCCAGCCTTGGCATCATATTTCGGCTGATACCCCAATACCTTCTGAGCTTTCAAGATAGAAGCTTGCGAGTGTGGAATGTCACCGGCACGGTTGGCACGGAAGGATGGTTCTATCTTGGCAATTTCCGGGTCAAACTTGGCAAGGTTTTCTCTCAAGCAATTAAACAAGTCTATCAAAGTGGTATTGCCGCCATAGGCCACGTTAAACACCAAGTCTAGTGGGGCGTTCTCTGGCAAATTCATATTATAGGTGGCTGCTCGCGAAACGATGTCTTCTTTCGGCAATGTGGCCGCAAGTTCGTTAGCTTGTATCACATTGTCGATATAGGTAAAGTCCCTAGAATAGGTTCCATCTCCATTGATGAATGGCGACTCATGATGTATCAATGCTTTCACCCATAGCGGTATCACTGCTGCATAAGCGCCATTGGGATCTTGCCTGCGACCAAAAACATTGAAATAACGCAGGCCTATGGTTTCCACTCCATAGAGAGAAGAAAACACATTGGCATATAGCTCATTCACGAACTTCGTAATTGCATACGGTGAAAGCGGGCGTCCAATGTTATGTTCTATCTTTGGCAGCTCCTTACTGTCGCCATAGGTAGAAGAGCTGGCCGCATACACAAACCTCCCTACTCCCTCGTCTCGTGCGGCAACAAGCATATTTAAAAAGCCGTCAATATTGTTGCTGTTGGTCGTAATCGGGTCATTAATGCTCCGTGGCACAGAGCCCAACGCAGCTTCCTGAAGGACGACCTGACAACCCCTGACAGCACGACGACAAGTGTCCAAATCGCGGATGTCGCCTTCAATGAACGCAAAATTTGGCAAACCTAAAAAAGGCTCAATATTGCGTTTGAATCCCGTGGACAGATTGTCCAGACAAACCACCTCATGTTCTTTTTGAACAAAATGCTCACAAAGATTACTTCCAATAAATCCGGCACCGCCGGTGATTAGTATTTTCATATCTATTTTTCCTTATTAGAATGCCACTTCATCATTTCTTCCAAATCTTGGAATTTTTTTACAACTTTTGCTGGGACACCTACGGCCAATGAATATGGCGGAATGTCTTTCGTGACGACAGCACCCGCGCCAACAACACAGCATTCCCCTATGCTAACGCCTTGCAAAATGGTGACATTCGCACAAATCCAACAATTATTTCCAATAATTACAGGAGAATGGGTACGCCCATATTTTTTAAAAAGAAGATTGTGTGGGTCAGGATTAGCGCTGGTAATAATAGTTACTCCATACGCAATAGCAGTGTTACAACCTATTTCTATTTTGTCGTATGCGACCAGCAAGGCCCCATAATATATAGAACATGCATTATGCAAAACAACATTACTATAATCTCCTTCAATCTTTGTTCTTTTATCTATGATCGGAGGATAATAAGGCTCTTCTTTCACAAACATGAGCCCAAGTTTCTCCCACCAATAATTACGATGCCTTTTAGCAAACGGAATTTTCAGTAAGATCAGATAAAAATATCTTTTCAATTTATTCATGGTTTAGCAACTTAATAAAATCTTTCACCCTAAGTACATTGCTATTATACTTGAAGAAACCACTTCCCTCTTCAAAAACAAAATTGCCGTCTTTGAAGACAATTCTACCAGATTTGTTATCGACCATGCATTGGTCAAGACTAAAACTTCCATAGAGACTCTGCATTTCCGTCACATAGTACTCTCCATTGGTTGATACAAGGACATCAAGTGATAAGGATCTAAAATTGTTTTCTTCTGCTATTTTTTTTATCAAGGTCAATAATTCAACAGGAGGAAAACCGTAAACCATTTTCTCACAACTCCCATGTCCATGGTCTAAAGGACGTTCATAGCCAGCATAGGTTTCTCCAATTTTAATAATACGCCATTCTGTTTTGACATCTATATATTGTTGAACTATAGCATAATGTCTTTGAGACATCCCTAATTTCGGAACCGGGAATCCTTTTTGCTTTGACCAGATGACATTCCCTAATGCCATACGGGGATCAAATCTGCCAAAAATGTTTTTCATTATTCTTTTTGCAACACATTTTGACCTCACTATTTTTACGCCACTTCCACCCGCTCCTCCATTGGTCTTGAAAACAAGCGGATATACTGCTGTTTCGCAGAATCTCAATGCTCTTCTCTTATCATAAAAAACACGTGTCTGCGGAGTCTTTATTCCATGAGTTTCAAAAAAATAGGCATACATGCGTTTGTTCTCATACAAATATAACTCGTGCCAATCGGGATAAATTGGAACCTTAAGGTATTCCTTAATGGTCCACAAACGTTCGTCATACATTGATTTTGTTTCAGCTATATTTGCTTTTTCTCTCACTAAAATGCCGTCAACTCTTGCCTGTTTAATTTCCTCAATCCAATTATCCGCAAACAAATCAAGGATGACGTATTCCACGCCACACTCTTCACACGCTTTAGCATAGCTTTCTACCAAAAAGTCTATTTCTGGATAGCTTTTTAATATTCCAAATTTCATTTGCTCAATGTCTTATAGATTTCATAAAGGTTCATAATATGCTTTTCGATAGAATACATTTCCCTGATTTTCTCAACATTCTTTAACGCCTTATCATGAAAAGCCTTATTAGACGCAACCAATTCTTTGATTTTCACCGCGCAATCCTCCTCATTTTCAGTCTCAAACAGCGTTGCATATTTCCCTTGATGGGTTACTTCTTTCATCACATCCCAATCATTGACTATTACTGGAATTCCGACAGCCATAGCTTCCACTACCGCAATTCCAAAAGTGTCATCAAATGTTGAATAAATAAACCCATCAACATGCTGTAAAATAGCAGGAACATCTCCACGACTTCCAACATAATGGACAAAATCCATCAAACCATGTTTTTCGCAATACTCAACACATTCATCATACCGCCACGATTCTGTATCTACCCGTTTTCCGACAAAATAGAAATCAATATTAGTGACACCTTGATCTTTTAACAATTTAAGGCTTTTACAAATGACTATTTGCGATCGCCCACTTACAAAATTTCCCACCGTCACAAATCGCAATTTTTGCAAACCATTATAATCCCCATTTAAAAAATCCGGGGTATTATATTTTTTTTCAAATTTTTCAAAATCAATACCATTATACACCACCTTACAACGTTTTTTCGGGCAAAACAACGATCTCTTCACATACCAATCACAGACAAATCCACTAACAAAAATCATTGCATTCGCATTCCACATAACAAAATGCCTCAAAACTGACATCCATTTGGAGCGGAAAAGGCCGTGGAAAGATACTACCAATTTCACCTTCGTAAATAGAGTAAACAGCACTGCAATGGCTGCATTAATCATGGTTTGTGCGTGGACTATGCCAACGTTTTCTTCTTTAACTAGTTTCCGCAATTTTCCAAAATACCCAATTTTCATCCCTTTCGGCTTAATGCGGAACATAGGTACTCCTGTGGCTTTAAACACCTCCGTCAACTCACCATCATTGCGATAAATCAAAATTATTTCGTATGGAGCAAAGCTTCTTTTACGGCAGATATCCAAGGTGAGCATCTCCGTTCCTCCTCGATTGAGACTACCGATAAAATAAGCCACTTTCATCATGCGAGTCCTCTTCCTGCCAGTTTAACCCATGCCCAAAGTATATTCGCAACGCAAACAATCGCCATCCAAATCATGTATATTCGCTTGTGTTTGTTGGTCAACTGCGTAACCCCATAGGCTGCGAACAATAACTCAAGAGCCAACACTGGAAAGTGAAAACGCTCTGCGTGGGCAAAATTACTAAACACCAAAACCACCAAATAGCCGCCCATAAGTGCCAAAGGGAGCACATGTTCTCGCCAAATACGACGTTTCAACAGCAAAAACAGTGCAAAAATAGTCAATCCAGAAAGGATATTCTTAATAAAATTGGCACCATTCATCATCATTTGATTCTCTTGTCCAACAATATCCACCATCGAAGAGAAAGGAATAGTAAAAATCAAAGGAGCAAAAACAGCTGCCGAAGCATATTGTGCAAATGAATTAGTCTCAGCTCGCCATGTATATCCAACTTCCTGATTGGAAGCTCTACTCGCCCACAACTTAGAACTCTCTTGAACCAACTCAACACCTACCGTCATAAACATCCAAGCAACAAAGACAACCGACAATACAATCTTTTGCCAAAGTTGTAGTTGCTTCTGCGAGCCTAAAACGAATGCGGCTCCCAAAGATAATACCATCACTGCTGACATAGCAGTACGAAACGTAAGCATAACCGCAGATGCCATCAATGGCAAAATAAGATTTTGTAATTTGATTTTTGGAGAATGTAGAGCCAAATCTCCGCGTTCAACAAACAAGACAACCAAGAACGTCATCTCAATCTCTTTCAAAGTAACGCCACAATAAAACCAAGCATTGGGAATGAGCAAATAAAAAATGGCAGCGATGCGTCCCGTAGTCTCTCCAAAGTTACGTTTGCCCAAATTGTAGATCAGTATGCAAGTCAATGCATCCACAAAACACTTCACAACACGCCCCACCAATACGTAAGGGCCAAAAGGCAAATACAATAATCCTAGCCACCATATATAGCCAGAGTCAGATATATCCAAATAACCACTTACCAAGCTACGAAATTCCTCAAAACCATAATTATACCAAGCTGATGCCACGCCCTGATAAAACATTTCGTCTCCAGCATGATAGGCATGTGGAATTTCCGTTTCACTAATATAAAAAAAGTAAATGAATATTACATATACAAGACGAATAAACAGTGCAGTAATAAACAGTCGTCTCAAAAAAACACGTTCGGAAATGCGATTCCAATTCATTGTCAACTTGCTGGCATAGGTAAAAAAAACTATCACAGAAGCCAAACCAAACACAACAAACTTGAGCGGAAGCACATACCCTATGAATAGTGCACTCACTAAGGCTAATGTAACAACGTAGCCTATAATAGCACGCCTCGAAAAGTAATTGGGAAAATAGGTAAGCATATCAAGGTTGTTTAATTCAGACGCAAAAATAGGCAATTTTGCTTTATTCAAATAGTCTCCTCTATAACTTTTTAATTATCGCATCATGTTCTTTCGACTGACAATGGTTGCGAATGAATCGTCTTTTGCTTTACGATAGATCCCAATCTCATCAATCTATTTTTCAGTTTCAACCAGAACAAAGGTTGCCGATACTGGCTTTTGACCTTCTCTGGCTGTCTTTCCCAATCCACTTTCTCCAACTCACGCTCGGCCACTTCATGATACACTCTCGAAAGATAATACTGAAACAGTCCATCAACCCGAAGATTGTCTATCAATTGTTTGTATTCAGGATTGGCATACTCTTTCTCCTCCAATACACCCAAATTCCAAAGCATGTGTTCTTCGGGCTTATGCAAACGTCCCACTCCCCTGTTGGAGACATCTACATCCTGATTGTAATACGCCAACGGCTTATTTAGAAACACCACCTTGTATTTCAAAGCTATACGAACCCACAAGATGAAATCTTCTCCCAATTTAACACCCTTGGGAAAGCCTCTCATTTCCTCAAAAACACTTCTTGGAATGCAAACTGCACCTGTCCAAAGAGGCATGTACATAGTCTTGGCATACACCTGACAATAATTGATATAGCCTTTTTCAAAATCTTTCTCTACCCCTATTTGCGCCACCCTTGTTTTCCGCTTGGTCTCATTTACGATAGTATAATTCGATCCATAAATACCAGCATCAGGCAAAGCATCGATCA
>JAEEGL011306747.1_pt1 | contig 14554 bp, 11 predicted proteins | sample 9134231 | NCBI WGS metagenome assembly JAEEGL01 (sample SAMN16246548, study PRJNA631951) | gut metagenome | biome: gut microbiome; feature: rumen; material: fiber-attached | host: Bos | place: Iran: Karaj | collected 2018-10
ATGGAACTGCTGTTCATGACGCAACTTTTATGACCTCAGAAGCTTCTTATAACCAGCAGAAGCAGCCGGTTTTTTCTTGGGGTGAAGAATATCACAGTATTTTTTCCAGAAGCAAATATGGAGTTTTTGATATCGGTGACGAATATTTTATGCCCGTTGTCCGTGATGTTCCGATTTTTCCTGACAGAAATCTTTCCGTCGGTGATACCTGGACTGCCGAAGGTCACGAAGCCCACGATTTACGGCGCGTTTTTAAACTTGAAAAGCCGTTTAAAGTTCCGTTCACTGTTAAGTACAAATACCTTGGGACTGTTACCGAAGACGGCAAAACTCTTCACAAAATATCTGCCAAGTACAACATGGACTTTAAAAACACGCAGCGTCCTGCCGACCGCACAATGGATTATCCTTTGAACACAATGGGATATTCAAACCAGACTATATACTGGAACAATGAGCTTGGAGCGATTGATCATTATGAAGAACAATTCCGAATTGTTATAGAAACGGCTTATGGTATTGTTGGTGTTTTTGAAGGAACTGCAAAGGCCGAAGTAACCGATTACGTTAAAACCGATAATGCGGTTGTTGTTGAAGACATTGAGAGCAAGCTCAAAGAAATGGGTGTTGATAACACTCAGGTAATGGAAACTGAAAAAGGTATTACAATCAGTATTGAAAACATTCAGTTCAAGCCCGATTCCGCTGTGCTACAGGAAAGTGAAAAACAAAAACTCCAGAAAATTTCGGAACTTTTAAAGGCATTCCCTGATAATGACCTTTTGATTACCGGACACACGGCAATGGCTGGAACAAAAAAGGCCCGTCAGGAACTTTCGGAGCAGAGAGCGGCGGCAGTTGCCAGTTATCTCATCGAACTAGGTGTAAAGGATGTGTATCATATATTCTCTCAAGGACTCGGTGGTGACAAGCCTATTGCTGATAATTCCACGGAAGCGGGAAAAGCGCGCAATAGACGCGTAGAAATCACAATTCTGAATAAGTAAAAAATAAGCGCACGACTTGATCGTGCGCTGTTTATTGACGAATCCGTATCCATTTTTTAATCTGCCACTTGACACAATTCTGTTTTCTTTGAAATATTGCGAATTGTTATTTTATTGTCAGCAATTTTTCAGGGAGAAAAAAATGGGAATACTTTTTGATGAGCAAAAACGCATTTTTAAGCTTGATACACCGGCATCCAGCTATGTGATGGCTGTGGCTGATAAAGATAAATTTCTTGGTCATGTTTATTATGGCGAAAAGATAGAAGATGAGGATGTCTGTTATTTTCTCAGAGCGGATGATTATCCTTTTATGCCTGAAAAGATGGAAAGGGAGCGGGTTCCGTTCATGGGTGGATTCCCGTTTGAGTTTTCAGGACACGGTTGCGGCGACTTCCGTTCTTCATGTATAGAGATTCGCACAACAGACGGTTACACAACGGTAAATCCTGTGTATGTGTCACACCGCATTGTACAGGGAAAGCCCGTTCTCGACGGAATGCCAGCTGCAAGCGGAATCCCCGCCGTGTTTGCATCCGAAAAAGACTGTTCCACGCTTGAAATAATTCTGGAAGACAAACCGTCTTCCGTAGAAATACACCTTTTTTATACGGTTTTTGAAAAGCTTGATGTAATTGTTAAAAGCTCATGTGTACATAACACCGGCAAAAAGCCTCTTTTTTTAACAAAATTTCTTTCTTCTTCACTAACGTTCGAGAACGAGCCGGCGCTTGATGTTCTTACTCTTCACGGCGCCTGGGCAAGGGAACGCAATATTCAAAGACGTCCGATTTCTTACGGTTCATACAAAATCGAATCGCGCAGAGGTGAAACATCTCATCTTGTGAATCCGTTCATGGCGGTTTTGGAACACAACGCTGACCAAAGACAGGGAAATGTTTACGGCGTAAGCCTTGTTTATTCCGGCAACTTTGTGATGGAAGCCGAGCTTGACAGTACCGACTCCGTACGGGTTACCGCCGGAATAGGAACCGACAACTTCTGCTGGAAGCTGGAGAGTGGTGCAAGCTTTTCCGCACCGGAAGCGTTGCTTGTTTTTTCGGCGGACGGCATAGGCGGAATGAGCCGCATATATCATGATTTGTTCAGAAACCATTTGATACGCAGCAAATATAAGTTTCAGGACAGGCCCGTCCTTTTGAACAGTTGGGAAGCGGCATACTTTGATTTTGACACTGACAAGCTGCTTGGCATTGCAAAAGAAGCCGCTGCCAGAGGAGTGGAGCTTTTTGTGCTTGATGACGGTTGGTTCGGAAAACGCAATGACGATAATACTTCGCTCGGTGACTGGTTCGTGAACGAAAAAAAACTTCCCGGCGGACTTGTACGGCTTTCGGAAGAAGTTCACAAAATGGGAATAAAATTCGGTGTGTGGTTTGAGCCGGAGATGGTTTCGCCTGATTCGGACTTGTACCGTGCTCATCCCGACTGGGCGCTGTCGGTTCCGGGGCGCATACGCTCTCTTGCACGTAATCAGCTTGTGCTTGACTACAGCCGTCCTGAAGTGTGCAACTACATTTACAATATGGTTTCTGCTGTAATCCGTGAGGCAAAGATAGATTATGTAAAGTGGGATATGAACAGGTCGTTGTGTGAGGTTGCCAGTGCGACGTTGCCGGCGGACAGGCAGGGTGAAGTGCTTCACCGCTATGTGCTTGGTATGTACCGGCTTCAGGGGCGGCTTGTAACCGATTTTCCAGATCTGCTTTTGGAAAACTGTTCCGCGGGCGGCGCGCGCTTTGATCCCGCGATGATATACTTCAGTCCGCAAATTTGGTGCTCCGACGACACCGATGCCATAGAACGGCTTGCCGTGCAGGAAGGAACAGCTGTTGTTTACCCGCTTTCGTGTATGGGTGCACACGTTTCTGTATGTCCGAACCACATTACACGGCGAACCACGCCGTTTGAAACGCGTGCCATGGTTGCACTTGCAGGAACATTCGGATACGAGCTTGACATAACAAAGCTTTCAGATGAGGACAAAAATGCCGTTCCATATCAGATAAAGCTTTATCACCGGTTCGGTTCACTGATGCGTGAGGGTGATTACTACAGACTTTTGTCCTACGCCGGGAACCGTTGCTGGGACAGCTGGCAGGTTGTTTCCAAGGACAAAAAATCGTCGCTTGTAACGGTTATACAGGTTGTTACGGAACCCAACCGTCGCAGCCGTCGTTTGCGTCTGGAAGGGCTTGATTCTGCAAAATCCTACAAAGTGGAAGTCGTCCGTATGTCTGACGCGGAACTGTCGGAAGCGGCTGCAGCAGATGCGGTATATCTCGAAGGAAGAACTTTCAGCGGCAGTACGCTGATGAACGCCGGTATTCTTGTGCACAGAACACCGGGTGATTTTGCAGGAACTATGTATTACATAACTGCCAAATAGTATTTTGGCTTTATATCAAAAAAGATCGCAGAAATGCGGTCTTTTTTTTTGAGCTTATGCACCCATTATGGTGTTTTTGATCTGTTTTTAACTAATGAAAAGAGCATTTTAAGTTAAGAAAATTAAATAATTTTAACAAAATTGTTGAAATAATGGTTGACGGATTTAAAAACCCGGTCTAAACTAGTTTGAGTAAAAGAAGTTTCAAAGTAGTTTGAGGCAATTTTAAAAGGGTTTTAATGAAAAAGGTCACTATAGAAACTGTTGCTAAGAAAGTCGGGGTTTCCGCCGCGACTGTTTCTTATGCGCTGTCAGGAAAAAAGAAAATAAGTTCTGAAGTTAAAGAAAAGATATTTGAGGCCATAAAAGAGCTTGATTACAGACCTGATGTTACTGCAAGGAATCTTGCAAGCAACAGGACCTGGACGGTCGGATTGTACGCATCTTCAACTCAGAACATCAGAGAAGACTATTTCTTTAACAATATACTTACAGGGGTTCTTGACGTTCTGCATGAAAAAAAATATCAGCTTATGCTTTATGCGGACTATCTCAACGAGTCAGGCGGATCCAATCCGGATTTCAGCCTTACGCAGCCAATAGACGGTGCACTCATAATGAACCCGCGAATTAACGACGTATACATAGAACACGTAAAAGAGCGGAATATCCCTTATACAATAATCGGTACGCCTGAAAAAAACGCTGGGGAAACATATTTCGTTGATTCGGATATTACTGCCGGTTATTACGCTGCCGTTAATTATCTTATTTCAAAAGGGCATAAAAAAATAATCCTCGTGAACGGTCTTGCCGAGTATGCACAGAGTGAAAACAGAAAGGTCGGCTACAGACAGGCTTTTCTTGACAACGGGCTTGATTATGATGAAAGTTATATTGTAAACGTACGTATGGTTGAGGAAGAAGGCTACCGGGCGTTTATGCGGATACTTGAGAAAAAGACGGATGCTACCGCAGTTGTAACCTTTAACGACACGATCGCTGTTGGTGTACTCCGCGCCCTGCGTGAACAAAAAATAAACGTTCCGCACAAAATGGCGGTTGTAAGTGCCGGTAATACGATGATTACAAGGGTTCACAGCCCTGCTATAACAAGTATAGATATGAACGCGTATGCGCTCGGCTCAAAGGCTGCAGAGCTTTTGGTTGATGTAATAGAAAAACGCCGAATGCAGCCTTCGCATGAGATAATCCAGACACATCTTGAGGAGCGGGAAAGCAGCTGATTGTTGGTGTTTCCCGCATGCACAAAAAAAATCAGAAAAAAAGTAAATTTTTTTCTTGACAAATGAAAAAATGCGGGTTTATTCTTAGTTAAGCGGTTAAACAAAAAAGTTGTTTTTATTTGTTTTAACGGTTTATATAAAAAATGAAAGTCCGAGGGAAAGGCTTTCGAGGAGGATCAAATGAAAAAATTAACAGTGGTTTTGTGTGTGCTTCTTATGCTCACAACAGCTGTTTGGGCCGGTGGAAAAAAAGATGCTTCCGGTGTCAAAACAATTACAATATGGGACTTCAAATGCGGTTCCGGCGCTTCTAAAGACGCTATGGAACAGATTGACGCTCTCATCGAAAAGAACAATCCTGATATCAAGATTAACCACGTAGCACAGCCAGACGGCGAAAACTACTATCAGCTCGTTCGTGCTGCTGTTCAGGCAGGAGAAGGTCCGGATATCATCATGTTCCACGGTGGTGTTCAGGCTTATGAATTCGATGATTATACACTTCCTCTCGACAAATACATCTCTTCATGGAGAAGTGAAATTGCAGAAGGCAACTGGGCATTCTGTTCAGAAAACGGTGATGCTAAAAAACCGGTTCACATGGTTCCTCTTACAACACAGGGATTCGGTATCTATACAAACAAGGCTCTTCTTAAAAAAGCCGGTATTGATCCTGAAAAAGTTCCTGCAACAAAAGAAGAATTCCTTGCTAACTGTAAAAAACTCAAGGCAGCAGGTATTGCTCCTATCGTTGGCGGTTTCTCAGGCGGTCCTTACACTGTAGACTTCCTTTTCCGCTGCTTTATCGCAAACATCTATGGCGACAAAGTTGCTGACCTTGCAAAGAATGTGGACTTTGTTGGCAACGCACAGTTCAAGGAAGCTTGTGAAATCATGAAAGAACTTATGACAAACTACGTTGATGACGAAGCTTCTTCAACAGTATATTTCACAGATGCAGGCGACAACTTTGCAGCAGGCAAGGGCGCTATGTTCATCGGTCTTCTTTCTGACGTAAACAACTGGAAAACATTCTGTGACGCACTCGGCAAGGATAACGTAGGTTACTATCCTACAGTTAACTTCACAAACGCATCAAACAAGAACATCCAGGTTCTTCAGCCATGCGGTATCGGTTATTCAATCATGAAGTGGTCAAAGAATCCTGAAGCAGCTGCAAGAGTTCTTAAGGCTTACGGATCCGGCGAAGGTCCTGCAATCTTCATGGGTGTAACAGGCGCGCTCGGTGTTAACAAAAAGGCTGATATCAAGAGTCTCGGTTATCCTATCGTAGGCGAAATCCTTGCAAGAAAATCAGCTCTCGATGTAACAAACATCCTTACAAACGAAGATGCTAACAGCAACTTTGACAGATACTGCACAGAAGCTTTTGTTTCACGCACAATATCAATCGACGAGTTCATCGCCAAATGTCAGACAATGCTTGTTAACGCAAGAGAAGCAAGATAACGTTTCATAATTTGGGATGTTTGCGGGTTGTCTTTTGACAGCCTGCGCATCCCTATTTTTTTAGTTTGGGAACTTTTTTTAAGCTTCCCATTATCCAGGAAAAAAGATGAATAGAAAACTTTCCAAAAAAAATACAGAGTTTATAGAGCCGTATATACTTATCGCTCCTTTGCTCATACTTCTTGCCGTGTTCATTTTGTATCCGGTAATCGCAAACATTGTTATGAGCTTTTTCAAATGGAACGGAATTAAAAAACCTCATTTTATCGGTCTTGCAAACTATGCAGAAATGTTTAAGGATGAAAAATTCTGGGGTTCCATAAAGAACACCGGCATTCTGCTTTTATATATTCCACTCGGCGTAATTCTGCCGCTTACTGTTTCAGCTGTCCTCAGAGAAGGTCTCAAGGGATGGTCATTTTTCCGCGCAGCTCTTTATCTCCCTAACATTCTTGGGTATGTAATCATGGGTTCAATCTGCAACATCGTGTTCAGAAAAACCGGACCCATTAACAATATATTGAATGCTGTAGGACTAGGAAGTCTTGCCCAGGACTGGCTGATGACACCTGATCTTGCCCTTAATTCTTTGGGTTTTGTATACGGTGTATGGCTGCGTCTGGGCTTTGGCTGTATCTTCTTTCTTGCTGCGATGAGCAGTATTGATGAATCTTTGTACGATGCCGCAAAAATCGACGGCGCAAAATGGTGGAAGACATTCTTTAATGTTACGCTGCCGTCCATCCGTTTTTCGATTGAGTTCTGGGTTGTCCTTTCGTTCATCGAAGTACTTGCCCGCGCTTTCTCTTTTATCTACACATTTACGAACGGTGGTCCGGGATTTGCGACGTTCACTCTTGAGTACGGTATTTATACATCCGGTTTTGTCGCATTCAAGATGGGTTATGCAAGTGCATGGGCAAGCGTATTGTTCATATTCTGCGCAATAATTGCCGTATTCCAGATAAAGCTTATGAAGGAGGAAGCAGAATGAGCAACAGCTACGAAAGATATCTCAAGACACTTATGTATGTGTTTTTGACTGTTTGTGCCTTTGTATCCTTATATCCGATTTTCTTCAGTGTCATAACGAGTATCAAGACTCCCGAAGAATACGTTACGAACAAGCTGGGTTTTCCGGCAAAGCTTACTTTTGACAACTATTCCTATGTTTGGAAAAACGGCAATATGCTCAAATACTTTTTGAACACATTGCTCGTCATTCCGCTGGGACTTGCTTTTTATCTTTTTATCTGTGTTTCGGCCGGATTTGCATTCGGAAGACTCCGGTTCAAGGGTCGGCTTACTCTGTTCCTTGCCGTACTCTTTCTTATGATATTCCCGCAGATGCTGCTTTCTATGCAGATATTCCAGATTTGCCGCACGCTTAAGCTTGTAAACAACTATTTTGGGCTTATTCTGGTTTGGGTTGCGTATTTCAGTCCGTTCGGTACTTATATTATGACAACGTACTATTCTACGGTTCCTATGTCGCTTGTAGAATCGGCGAGACTTGACGGCGCAAGGCTCGACCAGATGCTCTTCCGCATTATGGTCCCGATTGCACAGCCGATGATTGTTGTTATAACCATTATAGGTACACAGTCCATGTGGAACGAGCTGCCTTTTTCGATGCTGCTCCTGCAGAATGCGGACATGAGGACTATAACTCATTCTCTCGGTATGCTCAAAGGTCAGTACGGACTAAAGGATCCTATCCTGATGGCGGCTATTTTGTGCGCTGCTTCTGTTCCTATCCTTCTGTTCCTGTTCTTCCAGAAACAGATAACTATGGGTTCCTACAACGGAGCAGTTAAAGGCTGATTTGTATGAAACAGACTAATCGTTTTGTTTTTGATATGCTCGATCAGGATGCACCCGATGCTGTCCGTGACAGGATATTTCGTGCGGGGCTTCCTGTTTCCGCAACTGATACCGATGGGGCTGCCGTTGTAAAAGTTCCGTTTGTAAGACAGGTCCTGAAGAACATGTTCCTGTTTCCTGCAGAAGATGAGGCTCCTGTACTTAAGGACGTGGTTTTTCGTGCTTACGGTGACAAGCTGATACGTATTACTGCAGGCAGCAGTACACTTCCTGATGACACAGCCAATCCTATGATTAGTTTTGCGCCGGACTTAAAGCAGACTCCGCTTTTTGTCGAGGCCGTCACCGGTTCTGCAGAAGGCTGGCTTATTAAGGATAAAGACGGCGTTAAACGCGCATTTATAAATACCAAGCAGGAAAAACGCGAAATTTGGAGTGATCTTCAGCCAGAACCGCCTCTTGTTTTTGAGGCATCCGTATTTCCCGACGGCAGGACAGAAGTTCCGTTTGCTGGATATGATACTTTCTTCCCGCATCAGAACGAATCTTTCAGCCTCGGCTATGTAGAAAAAGACGGTACTACGGACAGATGGCTCTATTCGCTAAAGTCGCTTCCCGCCGAAAAATATGCCGGTACAGGCGAACGTTTTGCGGGTATGAACCTTGCCGGAAAGACCTTTGTTCTTGAGAATACCGACGGTCTCGGCAACAACAGCCGCCGTGCATACAAGAATGTTCCTTTCTATATATCCAGCAGGGGATATGGTGTTCTTATAATGACATCTTCTCATGTGCGGCTTTCACTTGCGGATATCTCTACGCGGGCTGCTCAGGCTCTTGTGGAAGATGATGCTCTCGACATCTTTATAATAGGCGGCGGCAGCGTCGAAGAGATTGTAAAAAACTACCGCCGTCTTACGGGCTTTCCGTCAGATGTTCCGATGTGGTCATACGGAACATGGATGGCAAAGATGACGTATTTTTCTGCCGACGAAACACGCACTGTAGTCAAAAAGATGCGCGACGGACACTTTCCGCTTGATGTTCTCCACCTCGATACAGGCTGGTTCAAGACTGACTGGAAGTGTGAGTGGACATTCAGCGATGAGCGTTTTCCTGACCCGGACGGCTATCTTGCGGAAATGAAAAAGAACGGTGTAAAAATCTGCCTATGGCAGCTTCCGAGTATTGCGCGTGATACAAAGTATTATGAGACAGCAAAGAAAAACCGTTATTTTGCACCGCCTAAAGAAAAACTGGAATCATTGGGTTCAAATTTCAGCGATGTTGAGTTTGACGGTAACATAGATTTTACGAATCCTAAAGCTGTTGAGTGGTATCAGGGGCTTTTGGAAGGACTCTTGAAGCGTGGTGTTTCCGCCATAAAGACGGACTTTGGCGAGGTAATCGATCCGAAGGCCGACTATATGGGGCTTCCGTACAAAAAGCTTCACAATATGTATTCGCTTCTTTACCAGAAGGCGGCATTTGAGGTTAGCCGGCGTGTAAAAGGTCGCAATGCTCTTATCTGGGCGCGTGCCGGCTGGATCGGTTGTCAGCGTTATCCTGTACATTGGAGCGGTGACTGCGCAAGTACTTGGGACGGAATGGCGGGTGCTCTCCGCGGTGGACTTCATGCCGGAGTTTCAGGCTTTGGTTTTTGGAGCCACGATGTTCCGGGATTCCACGGACTGCCAAGCTTTATGAACAGCAAGCCTGCTGACGATCTGTATGTCCGCTGGACACAGTTCGGAGTTTTCTCGTCCCATCTGCGTTATCACGGTTCTTATTCGCGTGAGCCGTATGAGTATCCTGCCGTGGCGGATACTGTCCGTGAGTGGCTCAAACTGCGCTATGCGCTTATTCCGTATATTGTTGAACAGGGCAAAAAAGCGACAGAAACAGGTTATCCGGTTCTTCGCGCGCTCATATTCCATCATGCGGATGATCCGATGTGCTGGAATATAGACGATGAATATTACTTTGGTGACGCTTTTCTTGTCGCTCCTGTGATGAACAGCGAGGGTGTGCGTGATGTTTATCTCCCTGCCGGCAGCTGGGTCGATTTTTGGACTGGCGAAACACTGGAATCTGAAGGTCGTTGGCTTAAAGGTGTTAGGAGTCCTCTTGCAAGGCTGCCTCTTTATGTAAAGAAGGGCAGCAGCGTAAAAATGTACCCTGAAGCTGTTGAGTGCACAGACGGAATGGATTTGAGCAAGGCGGTCGAAATAGTATTCGACGCTTCGTACAAGGGTCTTGGGGCAACATGCGTAAGCAGATTTATAAAGTTGTAGTATATAGAAGGAAAACACGATGAAAAGCATATGTTTTGATAAAAAAATGGAGTTTGGTATACCGGCAGTAGGTTTTGGTACATTCGGAAGTGACCATGCCGATGCGGATTTGGTTTCGGCATCTGTTGAGCTTGCGCTCAAAGCCGGCTACCGCCATATCGACTGCGCCGCTGTTTACGGTAACGAAAAAGAAATAGGTCAGGTTCTTAACCGCGCAATGAGCGGCAAGATAGACGGACTTCCTGCTCTTAAGCGCGAGGAACTTTGGATTACGAGCAAGCTTTGGAACGACAAGCATGCTCCCGGTGTCTGTACCGAAACTTTCAAAAAATCGCTTTCCGATTTTGGGCTTGATTATTTGGATTTGTATCTTGTGCACTGGCCGTTTCCGAATGCGCACGAGGCTCATTGCGACGTTACGAGCCGTGCGGCTTCTGCCCGTCCTTACATCCATGAGGAATTCATGACACTGTGGCATGAGCTTGAAAAACTTGTTGACGCAGGTCTTGTACGCCATCTTGGTGTAAGCAATATGACAAAACCCAAACTTGAACTTGTTTTGCGCGACTGCCGCATAAAGCCTTCTTTCAATGAGATGGAGCTTCATCCTTCGTTCCAGCAGAAAGAGTTTTACGATTATGTAAAGTCGCAGGGTATCGGTATTATCGGTTATTGTCCGCTCGGCTCTCCGAACAGACCTGAACGCGACACCACTGCCGATGACGTTGTGGATATGGAAATGCCGTCAGTAAAGGCTGCCGCTGCCGCACACAACTGCCATCCAGCCGCGATCTGCCTTAAATGGGCAAACCAGCGCGGTCATGTGCCGATTCCGTTCTCCACAAAAGAACGTAACATTGTATCCAATTTGGAATGTCTTATGAGTGACCCGCTCACAGAAGCTGAGATGAAAGCTATTGCGGATGACGACAGAAACTGCCGCCTCATAAAAGGTCAGGTTTTTTTGTGGGAAGGCTGCGGTGACAACTGGCACAAGCTGTGGGACGAAAACGGCTATATCGAAAAATAAAGTTCCATTTATATAAATAAAAAAATAAGGGGGAAATATTATGGAAGGAAAAATGAAAGGTGCGATGCTGCCTGGTGACAGCACAGTAAAAATGAAGGAATACGATATCCCGAAACCGGGATACGGCCAGGTTCTTGTAAAGACCAAGTGCTGTACAATCTGCGGTTCCGATATCCGTTGTATATATCGTGAGCATGTAGGCAAAGGTCCCGAAGGTTATCAGAACAAGATTGCCGGCCACGAACCTTGCGGCCAGATTGTTGAGGAAGGCCCCGGTCTCCGTCGTTTTAAGAAAGGCGACCGTGTTATTGTTTATCATATCTCAGGCTGCGGTGTTTGCCACGAATGTCGTCAGGGTTTTATGATTTCATGTACAAGTCCTCTTCGTGCCGCATATGGCTGGCAGCGTGACGGCGGTATGGCCGAGTATATGCTTTGTGACGAAAAAGACCTTGTAGCTCTTCCTGATTCCATGTCCTATGCTGACGGTGCACAGGTAGCATGCGGTTTCGGTACCGTATACGAAGCAATCGAAAAAATCGGAATCTCCGGCAACGATGCTGTCCTTGTAACAGGTCTCGGTCCTGTAGGGCTTGCTGCACTTATGCTTTGCCGCGCTATGGGCGCAACAATGCTTATCGGTATGGATACAAACGAAGAACGCATCCGCATTGCAAAAGAAAAAGGTCTTGTTGATTATGCCTTTACACCTTCTGATGATGTTGTTGATAAGATAAAAGCCATTACCGGCGGAAACGGTGTAGAAAAAGCCATTGATGCTTCTGCAGCCGATCCTGCCCGTCAGGTTGCTATCCGTGCGACACGTAAATGGGGCAAAATCGCATTCGTAGGTGAGGGTGGAACAGTTCACTTCAATCCGTCTCCTGACATGCTGCACGACCAAAAATCAATTTACGGCTCATGGGTTACTTCAATCTGGAAGATGGAAGACCTGGTTGAGCATCTTGTCCGCTGGAACATACATCCTGAAGACCTTATAACACACCGTTTCCCGCTTGAAAAAGCCGACGAAGCCTATGCGCTTATGGCCAGCGGAAACTGCGGCAAGGTTGCTGTATGTTTTGATGAGGAGCTTAAATAATGCTTAAAGGTATACCTTCTATCATCAGTCCTGAACTCCTTAAGATTCTTATGGAGATGGGGCACGGTGATGAGATAATAATAGCCGACGGCAATTTTCCGGGTGCAAGCCTTGCAAACAAATTGGTAAGGCTTGACGGCCATAACGGTCCGGAAGTTCTGGAGGCAGTACTCAAGGTTTTTCCGTTGGATACATATGCCGATAATTTTGTGCTTATGGAAAAAATGGAATGTGACAAGGATATGGAAATTCCTGTCTGGAAAGATTATGAACGTATCGCTGCGGCAGGCGACAAAGGTTTTTCAAAAATGACCCATATTGACCGTTTTGAGTTCTATGAACGTACAAAGAGAGCATACGCGGTTATAGCAACGAGTGAAACGGCACAATATGCCAATATCCTCCTAAAAAAGGGTCTAGTTTTGTAGACTTGAAAAACCTTTGCAGAGCCAGACGTCTGTCGGAGTTTTGTGGCGTATCTCTTTTTTTGTTGTCAACAAAAAATAAAAGGGATACGCCTTTTTTATGACTGATCCTTATGCCTGAAGTCTCTTGATAAGATAAGGCAGTGCTTTTTCAAATTTAACGCCGTACCAGTGATCTTTGTCTCCCATTGTGGCATTCATGCATTCAATTACAAAGTCTGCGCCGAGAGCAGCTGCATCATATATTGACCAGCCTTTGCAAAGGGCACCGGCAAATGAAGAGGCATAAACATCACCTGTTCCGTGCATCGAAGCATCAATACGTTTTGCAAAGTAATATTCGATTTTTTTGCCGTCATAGCATGCAACACCGAGTTTTGATTTTTCAAAACTTACACCGGTTAGTACTACGTTCTTTGCGCCCAACGCATACAGCTTTTTGAGCATGTCTTCTATGTATTTTTGGTCGTATGAATCACCGCGGTATGGTTCATGAACAAGAAAAGAAGCTTCGGTCAGGTTAGGGAGAATTACGTCAGCGCCTTTGCAGAGTTTTACCATTTCATCAGGAAAGTCTTCGTCAAATCCCGGATAAAGTTTGCCGTTGTCGGCCATAACCGGGTCAACAATGCGTAATGCACCGGGACGGGCGCATTCTTCCATAATCTTTAATATATGCGGGATTTGTGCTTTGCTTACATATCCTGTATAAAAAGCGTCGAATGTGATTTTTTCTTTTTTCCAGTGGTCAAGAATAAGCGGCATGTCACCGGTCAAATCGCGGAATGTGTATCCCGAAAAACCTGCAGTATGTGTAGAGAGTACTGAACTTGGAAGAACTGCTGTTTCGATTCCGCAGGCGGAAATTACAGGCAGTGCTACTGTAAGTGAACACTGTCCAACGCAGGAAACATCCTGTATTGTTAAAAGTCTTTTATCCATGATAATAACTCCGATTTTGCAAAATTTTTCTTTATGGAGATACTATAGCATTATTCAGATTTTATGGCTATATCCTCTGTTTGGAAAACAACGTGTTTTCTGAACATGCAAAAGCAAATACTTGCTAAAAATGCTATAAAATGTTATATAATAGAAAATCAAACGGCAAGGAAGGTTGTGATGTCTATTCGCGGCGAACTTTTTACGACTCAGGTTGTATTGGATAAGAGAGCTTATTTTTTTAACGTAAAGGAAAACCGCAACGGCGATGTTTTTGTACAGGTCGTAGAAAGCAAAAGCAACAACGGTGAGGAATTTGACCGTCATGCCATCGTTGTGTTTGAAGAAGATATGCAAAAGTTCTGCAAAGGCTTTGAAGAAACATTGGCTTTTATAGAAAAGGACAAAAAGAACAAGGCCAAGGCAAAGATTGCAAAAGAGACTATTAATAGGAAAAAAGTATATAAAAAATCAGAAAAAGAACAGAAGCCCCTTGAACCTCGTGTCAAAAAAACTGGACGTGTTCATGTAGTTTCAAAAATTTCTGAACAAAAAGACAAAAAATAAACACAAAAGAGCGAAAAAAGCTTGACAAAAACAAAAGAACAGTGATATATTCTTTAACGCTTCACTCTGGAGACGGAGGAGGAGCGGCGCGCATCGGACCGTAAGCGGGACGTGCGCAGCGGGGTTATTTGAAATAAAAAATAGGGAAGGGAAAGAAAAGACAGTGTAAGTTTTTAAGTTACCGGAAACGGGGCTTAAAGGCGAACAGAAAGTCAGGTAAGATTTCCAAAGAGGAA
>JAEEGL012687087.1_pt1 | contig 14554 bp, 13 predicted proteins | sample 9134231 | NCBI WGS metagenome assembly JAEEGL01 (sample SAMN16246548, study PRJNA631951) | gut metagenome | biome: gut microbiome; feature: rumen; material: fiber-attached | host: Bos | place: Iran: Karaj | collected 2018-10
CCCGTTACCTTAAAACGCTTCGCTGCCGACCTACTTGTCTTCATTTTTGGCATGACTGTTTTCCTCCTAAACTCTTCATTCTCTATTTTAACTTCTGCGACCGATCGCTTCGTTCCCGACTATCGCTTCTCAGTTAAAAACATGGTCATACTTCTGCCCTCAACCTTGGGCGCCTTTTCTACCACGGCTACGTCGGACAAATTCTCAGCGAAATCATCCAGAATGTGCTTACTGGTATTCATGTGAGCCATCTCACGGCCGCGGAAACGAAGCGTAACCTTCACGCGGTCACCCTTACTCAGGAATTTTCTGGCCGCATTCATCTTGGTATTCAGATCGTTCGTGTCGATGTTCGGAGAAAGGCGAATTTCCTTTACTTCCGTCACCTTCTGCTTCTTCTTTGCTTCCTTTTCCTTGCGGAGCTGCTCATACTTGAATTTCCCGTAGTCCACAATCCTGCACACGGGCGGCTGTGCGGTGGGAGCGATCTTTACCAGATCCAATCCTGCTTCCTCTGCCAGCGCAAGTGCTTCCTTTGAAGACATGATGCCAAGCTGCTGCCCGGCTTCTCCGATGACGCGAACCTCCTTGTCACGGATTTCCTCATTGATCATTAATTCGCTAATGGTTTTGCCCTCCATAAAAAAATGAAATAAAAAAGGTGAATAGCATTACTATCCACCTACCTTTAACGTTTCACGGACAGCGTTTCAAACGCCGTGCGATCTTAGAAAAGTTATGAACGCTTACTGGCCCGATTGCCGTAAGGTGAGAGTGGATACTCTGCTTTGTTATGTATCGCGCGGATTGACCTCTCCACGCACTTCACTACAATACCATGGCTTTCCCGCCACGTCAAGTAGTTTTTTTCAAATTCTTAGTATCTTTACTGACGTTCTTTTTCATTTCCCGTTGGATGTAATCTGGAACCTCTTCCCTGGAAATGCCAAGCGCCACGGCCAGTTCCCCAAACAGGCTGTCCTCCGCGATCCGGCAGTACTTAGCGTCCACGGCCGTCACCTTCCGCCCCATCTCCTGACGCGTTTTCTTGCGCTGGTACGTGGTCTTTAGGATCCGTACCCATTCTTCGCACAGATTCGTACGCATGCAGCCGCGGTATTCCTGCTCCAGGAGCTTGTCATTGGCAATGGAAATGGGCGCAATCTTACCAATGCCGCGGATCAGCTTTTTCGCCTCCGCCGCAGAAAGTACGCCGCGCATGGATTCTTTCCCCGCGTCAACGGGGATGTAGACCGTGGTTGCGTAGTTATAAACCGGTTTTAGGACGTAATACTCCCGGTTGCCCTCCACCCCAGGCATGCTCAGCTTCGTAACGTCCTCCACCGTGCAAACCCCTTTGCTCCCACATACTACAAATTCTCCCTTGCCAAACACAAAATCCTCTCCTTTACTAATTTGCCAACCATGGGTACCGTGAAGAGACCGATGATGATCCCCGAATCTCCCACGAATAACATTATAGCAGATTATTCCCCATTACGTAAGCAAATTTTCTGAATTTAAAGAAGTTTTGTGGATTTTGCGCAGAACATTCCTTGCGGTTTTTGTGCATTTTGCGAATAAGGGAGGTCACTATCCTCTCTTTTGGTGATCGCCTTATGCTTCCATGCCCCTTGGAAGTAACGGATCAGACACACAACTCCCGTCACCAGCCAGGTTGCACCCGTCGTCAGCCAGACGCCCCAATACCCGATGAAAGGGATTTTCGTAAAGATCTGGGCAAAGGACAGTCTGCATGCCACTTCCGAGATCCCGTTGATCATGGAGAATGCCGCATCGCCGCATCCATTCATCAGACCTCTGGGAACGTAGATCATGCCAAGTCCAAAATAGCAAAGACTCGTAAAGCGAAGGGCCTTCGTTGCGATCCGTATGGTTTCCTGATTGTCCTTTACAAAGAGCCGTACCAAAGATTCTCCGCCAAGATACATGACGGGAAGCATGACAAGGCTAAAGACAAGCACCATGACAACGGATTGACGGAATCCTTTCTTTACGCGATCTATGTTTCCGGCACCGATGTTCTGGCCGGAATACGTCGTTACGGCGCTTGCCAGAGAGGTATAAGGCTGCTGTACCAGCTGCTCGATTCTGGCCGTCACGGTGTATGCGGCCATAACGGTCTCCCCAAATCCATTAACGACGCCCTGCAAAACCATGCAGGAAACGGCAATCATGGAGCTTTGAAGCGCGATGGGCACGCCCAAGCGGAAGGATCTTGCGATGATGGGCCCGTGAGGACGGAGTTCCTCCCGCGTCAGTTTAAAGTAAGGAACCTTATAATATGCATAGATGATGCAGGTCACTGCGGAAATGTATTGCGAGAGGATCGTCGCCAGGGCAACGCCAAACACGCCAAGTCCAAAGGACAGGACAAACGTAAGGTCCAGGACCACGTTCACAAGGCTAGACAGGATAAGAAAATACAAAGGCGTCCTGGAGTCGCCCAGCGCCCTTAGGATCGCCGAGACGCCATTGTAAGTGGCAATGCCCACAATGCCAAAGCAAGTCGTCCGCATGTAGAGAACCGAGGCTGGCAGGATCGAGTCAGGAACCTGTAACAGCCGCAGCACGTGAGGCGCCGCGATAAACCCGATCAAGCTGACGCACAGGGATGCCGTGATCAGCACGTAAAAGGAATTTGCGATTGTCGCCCGGACGTTTTGTTCATCTTTAGCGCCGTAAAACTGCGAAACGATCACGCCAATGCCGATGGCCAGACCGGAACTCAGGGAAAAAAACAAAAAGTTGGTCGAGCCGCAGGTTCCTACCGCCGCCAGCGCGTCGGACCCCACAAAATTTCCTACGACGATGGAATCTACCATATTATACAACTGCTGAAACAGATTGCCGATCAGCAGCGGCAACGCAAAGGTCAGTATGTGTTTCGCGGGACTGCCCACGGTCATGTTTGTCGTTTGACTAAGCGCCATGATACTCTCCTTGGCCCTTGGGCCCTTATAATTCAATCAACTTCCATTCTCACGCTTAATCCTATCATCTTTTTACTTTTCTTCTACTCACCCATTGCGTAAATATGCCCAATTTTTGTCGCCATTATTTGTTCTTGACTTTTGCACAAAAATAGCATAAATTCTAATTATAAACTGTAATATTTGACGTAAATGCATCTTGTTAGCTGATCTCAACTGTCAAAGAATTATCATTTTTTTAGATTATGAGAGGTATGTTATGACAAATAACAAGAAACCTGAGCACATTTATTTTCCCAATCCGATCAACGTGATCATGACGGTTCCCGCAAAATTTGAGCTGCATTGGCATCATTTCACCGAGGTCATCTTCTATCCGTCGGACGCGCACTCGAAATCCGTTCCGAGGATCATTATTGACCAAACGCTTTACGAGATGCATCCAGGCGACACGCTGATGATCTGGTCCAGTGAGATGCATGCCGTGGATTACAATGCGGACTCACCGCTGATCGGCATTCAGTTTCCCGCCTCCCTCATGACGGATCTTCCGGAATTCGCTTCCTTCTCCCATCTATTCCGGAATTATCATTTGATCAGCCGCAACGATCCTGACATGACGACTCTCGCGGAATTCATGCAGGTGAAGCTTCATCAGATCGTCGACGCGCACAAATCCCAGAGAACGTTCCACGGCGTGGAGGAGCTGATCTTTGTCTATGAATTATTCATGCAGTTTGGGCATCACCTGCAGACCAATCTTCTGCCCAAGGATCCTTCCCTGCAGCAGGGAAACAGCCGCACCATCGACAAGATCAATTCCGCCTGCAGATACATTGCCGAAAACTGCGACAAGGATCTGACGCTGGACAGCGTGGCGAGTCAGGTGGGCTTTAGTTCCTGTTACTTCTCAAGAGTTTTTAAGCAGACCATTCAATGTAATTTTGTGGAGTACCTGACCCAGCAGCGGTTAAAGCGGGCGCAGAACCTCCTGGCCGATTCCGATTCCGCCATCACCACCATCGCCATGGAATCCGGCTTTAAGAGCATCTCTACCTTCAACCGCGTATTCCAAAAATACAAGGGCTGCTCACCCAGCGAATTCAAAAAGCATTATCTACAATAAAAAAGGGGACCCGTTAGGGTCCCCCTTCTTGTTTCTTTCAACGATCCTTACTTCGCCTGCATTAATAAATATTCAGCTGATTTCCGTATTGCTTATTCTTCTGCAGGGATTCCAACGCACTAACGTCAAACTGGCAATCGCTAAAGCCCATGTATCCGTCTTCGCCGACGTAAGCCATGTCTCCCTGAAGATTGCGGAAGCTACAGTTATAGAAGTAAAGACTTCCGTCGTTCACGGAAAACATGGTAAATTCCTTGCAGTTCTCAAACTTCGTATTGCTCACGCTTGCGTAACCGCCATAGACGTTCATGCACCCATACGTACAATCATGGATCACGCAGTCATTTAAGCTGACGTCATTACCGTTATAAACCGTCAGACCGTATGCACCGCATCCATACAGATCGCAGCCCTTTACGCTGATGCCATTGGACTCAGAAATGCCAAGCACGTCTCCGCTGCAATGTCCCGGTTCAATCTCATGTCCAAAGACGAGATTATTGATATCAACGTAATTACATTTTTCAAAAGCCAGCACTCTGGCCATAGGACTTTCACAGACGATCTTGGCAGGGTTCCCTGGATCCGCCGAGGCAATGGTCAGATTATTCAGCCGATGGATTATGATCTCCCACGACTCCGGATCCCAACCCGTATAGGAAATACCGGCCGGATTCACTCCTTCATCCTCGAACAGCCACCTTGGAATCTTTTCAAAACCGCCTTCCGCGCGCAGCCACTGGGTTAGATTATACGTGCCAGGCTCCAGATAGATCATGGTATTGTCGCCTAGTGCCATGATGAATTCATCCGTCGTCTTCACGTTCACGACCTTGCCCGGCCAATAATCTTTTTGATCGACGCTCTCCCATTCCATTCCGTCATATTCATATTCTGACATGGCTCTCGTAAGGCCAAACTCCTGAAGGCGCTGATCGATCATGGACTGGATCTCAGCCTCGGAATACAGCTTTAATCCTGCCTTGGCGAAGATTTTCTCCACCAGATCCCACGTGTCTTTTCTGGCGTCCTCCCCGTCCACATAGATTTCACAGGAATACTTTACGATCTCGCTTTCATTCTCGCCCTCTTTCCACTCCTGAAAACGATATTCCAATACGTCGAAATAATCAAACACCTGCTCGCCTTCGTTTTCCGCCGCTTCCGCCATGGCCTTGGACAGGGCATCCTCACCGCCGATCCAGGCATATCCGGAATCCGCAGTAACGCCATAAGTGTAATGATAGTTACCGTCACCGTCAATAAAACCGTATGAAGAGCTCCATCCCATGCCCCAATAATAACCGTCGGACACGTAGCCATAATGGTTGATCACGTCGCTGTAGGAACGATATCCCGAGACGTTGCGGTGGCAGATCTGAAGCTTTCCGTCAAAGTTCTTGATCACAAATTCATAAGTGTTGGCTCCGCCCCAGGCGTCACCTGCGCAAGCAACCTGAAGGCACAGTTCCGGTTCACCGTCGCTGCCGCAGTCTATCGTCACAAAGGATACCCCCGTCACGCGAATGGGTGCTTCCGCTTCCGCGCCGTCCACCGTCTGAATGCGGCTCACCAGTTCCTTCAGGAGATAGCCATTTGCATCCGGAAAATAAGGTTTTTCCGTTCCGGACGCAATGTCATAATAGCTGAAACTCTGCTTGTCAAAGTATACCCTCTCCTCCCCGCGGATAAATCCGTCATACATTTCCGAGGAAGATACGCTTGGTCTTGGCTTGCTTTCCCCTTCCCCGTCAACGGAGGGTTCCGTGCTTTGCGCTTCAGGACTGGATACGGATTCCGTTCCCTCCTCGGAGGATCCCTCCGGTTTCTTCTCACATCCCATAACGCATGCCGCCAAGAGCAACAGCATGGCCAAGAGCACGCACCATCTGGCCGTCCTTCTTGCGCCGCGTCCCTTACGATATCCTTCTTTCATGATCCTTGCCTCCTTTGTCCCGCCCACTCACGAGTCTTGCAAAAAATGCTTCTCATGCAGTTTCATTCATCTTACTGAGCTTTGCAGCCTGATCCGCCGCAATGCATGCGTCTATGATCTCCTGAATGTCACCGTTCATCACCTTATCCAACTTATAAATGGTCAGTCCGATGCGGTGGTCCGTCACCCTTCCCTGGGGGAAGTTATACGTGCGGATCTTCTCGGAACGGTCACCCGTGCCAATCTGGCTCTTTCGAAGCTCTGCCTCTGCGTCATGACGCTGCTGAAGTTCAATGTCGTACAGCTTCGCCTTCAAGAGCGCAAATGCCTTCGCCTTGTTCTGCAACTGGGATTTCTCCGTCTGGCTGTACACCACGATGCCCGTGGGATAATGGGTCAGACGCACTGCGGAGTCCGTCGTGTTGACGCACTGGCCGCCGTTACCGGAAGCACGCATCACGTCAATGCGGATGTCCTTCTCTTCGATCACAATGTCGATGTCGTCGTCCACCTCAGGCATCACCGCCACGCTGATGGTGGACGTGTGGATCCTTCCGCCGCTCTCCGTCTCGGGAACGCGCTGCACGCGGTGAACGCCGCTCTCGTACTTCATGACGGAATAAGCGCCCTGTCCGTTGATCATGAACTGCACTTCCTTCATGCCGCCGATGCCGATCTCGTCCACGTTCATGGTCTCCACCTTCCAACGGCGGGACTCCGCGTAATGCACGTACATGCGATAGATCTCGGCAGCAAAGAGTGCCGCCTCATCTCCGCCCGCGCCGGCACGGATCTCAACGATCACGTTCTTTTCGTCATTCGGATCCTTGGGAAGCAACAAGATCTTCATCTGCTGCTCCAACTCCTCAATGCGCTTCTTGCTGTCGCTTAAGGTTTCCTTGATCATTTCCCTCATGTCCTCGTCAGACTCTTCGTCCAGCATGGCAAGGGAATCTTCCACGTCCTGTTTGCACTTTTTATACTCTTTATATGCATTTACAATGGGAGTCAGGTCACTCTGCTCCTTCATCAGCATCCGGAAGCGCTCCGGATTGCTCGTCACGGTGGGCTCACTCAGCTCCCCCATGATCTCCTCAAATCGAATCAACAAATCCTCTAATTTATCAAACATTTCATTCACCTTTATTCTTTACAAAGCCGCGTCTTAATGCATAAGGCGCTTTGTTAACGGGTAACCTGCGTCTTTCCGGCAGGCTACAAGCCGTCCTTCGGGCTGAACGTGCCGCAGACCACCCGGTCCAATCCAGCATAATCTTTCACGATCCTTACCTCCCTGCAGCCAGCTTCCGTCATGAGATCGCTGACCGCCTTACCCTGGTCATGGCCGATCTCAAAGAAAAGCTGCGCACCGCCATTTAAATATGGCGGACACTCATCCAAAATCCTTCGATAAAAATGTAACCCGTCTTTCAGGCCGTCTAAAGCCATCTTGGGTTCATGTTCCCGCACTTCGGGCATGAGTTCTTTGATGCTCTCACTGGGAATGTAGGGCGGATTCGACGTAAGCACGTCGAACTTCCCTTCCACGGGTCCAAATAGATCCCCTTTCAAAAAGGCGTAATCCTCCTGCGGGATCAAAGCCTTTGCATTCCTGTCCGCAACCTCCAGGGCTTTCCCTGAGAGATCCACGCCAACTCCGTGACAATGATTGGAATACTTTAAAAGGCTGATCAAAATGCAGCCACTCCCGGTGCAAAGATCCAAGATCGAACTGCCTCCGTGCAGATCCTTCATAACTTCCTCAACAAGGATCTCCGTATCCTGCCTCGGGATCAGCACGTCCTCGTTCACCTCAAACGTCAGTCCCATAAAGTCCTGCTCCCCCGTAAGGTGCTGCAGCGGAATTCTCTCGCTTCGCTTTTGAAGAAGCGCAAGATAAGCCTCTTCCTCCGAAGGATCGGCAACCCTGTCCCCATGCGCAAGCAACGTGCTTCTGGTTACGTGACAGGCATATTCCAAAAGAAGCCGCGCGTCGAGCTTTCCCTCCGGCACGCCAGCCTCTTCCAATCTCTTTTGTCCAGTCATGAGCAGTTCCTGATACGTCATGCTTCTTCCTCATCCCAAGTATATCCGAAAGTCTTCGACAGATACTCGCGCCAGTCAAACACGGCATTTACGGATGCGATGGCAACCTCCACCATCTCCTCATCCGGCTCCTTCGTCGTGATCTTTTGGAATAAGAAACCGGGAGCTGACAAGATATTTACAAATACATTGTCAAACCTGCCTGCCAGGCGGATGAATTCATAAGCGATCCCCGCCACGACGGGCATGAGCAGAACGCGGTAGCAAACTCTCTGCCACACGCTGTCCACGTGAATAAAGAAAAACAGCACAATGCTGACGATCAACACGAAAAAGATAAAGCTCGTTCCGCAGCGCTTATGAAATCGCGAGGATTTCATGACGTTCTCCACGGTAAGCTCCCTGCCGCGTTCAATGCAGTTAATGCATTTATGCTCCGCGCCGTGATACTGATAGAGCCTACGGATGTCTTTCATCAGGCTGATGCCCGCTGCATACAGCAGGAAGATTGCGATCCTGATCACGCCCTCGATGATCAAAAGGAGGGAATGATTGCGGATAAAGCCCTCAAAATAACGGGAGGCAAAATACGGCAACACCACAAAAATACCGATGGCAAGCGCAACCGAGATCACGGTAACCAATGCGGAAAGAACCTTCTCTCCCCTTCCGCCGGAGATCTTATCCAGTGCCTTGTCCACCGCGGTATTTTCCTCATCCTCCTCATAGAAGGACGCGGAATAGTTCAGCGCCTTCGTCCCAAGAACAAGGGAATTGATAAAATTTAAAACGCCGCGCACGAAAGGAACCTTAAGGAGCTTGCTTCCATGCAGCATCCCCTGAAAGTTCTCCACTTCCACCGCGATCTCGCCGCTTGGCTTGCGTACGGCAACGGCGTACTTTTCTTCATTTTTCATCATGACTCCTTCAAGCACGGCCTGACCGCCGATGCCGGAGTAATGCTTTTTGATCTTATTCTTTGCCATAACCTTCTTCTCCAAATCAGATGAAAAAATACCAAAGATATAGAAAGCCCGGAAAACCGACATACAGTTTTCCGGGCTTGCCTGCATTATTTAACGCCGTACTTCTTATTGAACTTATCAATACGTCCATCAGTTCTTGCAGTCTTCTGCTGACCCGTGTAGAATGAGTGGCACTTGGAGCAAACTTCCACGTGAATCTCCTTCTTGGTGGATCCGGTTACAAAAGTGTTACCACAGTTGCAGGTAACGGTTGCCTGGTAGTATGCGGGATGGATTCCTTCTTTCATCTCTATCACCTCTCTATTAAAATGGTTATTATTTCGTTCTCATCCGCACTGCTTATGGAACCACAAACAGCGTTGTTATTGTAACACAGGATTTTTTTTCTTGCAAGAGGTAAATAGAAAAATTTTCAAAATTCTTCAAATCTAGATAAATTTGTTTTTCTTTACCATCTGAACGAATTCAAAATTGTTTTTGGTCCGCGCAAACAAGTCCAAAATCCTGTCCGTAGCCTCGTCCGGCTTCAAACCGTTGAGTGCCTTTCTCATGACGTTGATGGCCTCAAGCTCATCCCCGTTCAGTAACAGGTCTTCCCTTCTGGTACCGGATTTTGCAAGGTCGATGGCAGGGAAAATGCGTTTCTCGGAAAGTCTTCTGTCCAAAACCATTTCCATGTTGCCCGTACCCTTGAATTCCTCATACACCACGTCATCCATCTTGCTTCCCGTATCCACGAGTGCAGTTGCAAGAATGGTAAGGCTTCCGCCCTCGCGCATGTTTCTCGCGGCGCCAAAGAAACGTTTCGGCATGTGGAGCGCCGAAGGGTCAAGACCGCCGGACAGCGTTCTTCCGCTGGGCGGAACCACCTGGTTGTAGGCTCTGGTAAGTCTCGTGATGCTGTCTAAGAGGATCACCACGTCCTCCTTATGCTCCACCAGTCTCTTGGCTCTCTCAATGGCCATCTCAGACACTCTTTTGTGATGCTCGGGCAGTTCGTCAAACGTGGAATAGATCACCTCGACGTTCTCTCCAATGATCGCTTCCTTGATGTCCGTCACTTCCTCGGGACGTTCGTCAATGAGCAAAATGATCATGTGCGTCTTCGGATTGTTGCGAAGCATGGATTTTGCCACTTCCTTAAGCAGCGTCGTCTTACCTGCCTTTGGAGGTGAAACGATCATGCCTCTCTGGCCCTTTCCAACGGGGCTGACCAGATCCATTACGCGCATGGCCACGCTGCAACCGGGCGTCTCCAGACGGATCCTCTTGTCCGGAAAAATTGGCGTCATGTCGCCAAAGTCCACGCGTTTCGCCGATTCCTCGGGGGAGCGGCCGTTGATGCTTCTCACAAACAGCAGGGCGCTGAACTTTTCCTGCTGGGTCTTAACTCTCTTGTTTCCCCTTAATATGTCACCCGTCTTCAGCCCAAACCTGCGGATCTGGCTGGGTGCCACGTAGACGTCGTTTTCTCCCGGGAGATAATTCTCACCGCGGATAAAGCCATAGCCATCCGGCATGACCTCCAAAATACCATATGCCTCCACGCCGCTGTCAAGCTCTGCGGGGAACTGGTTGGCATCATATACTTCCACGGGACGGCTCGTCCTCATGGCGTCCGCTGCAGCCTGCGATGAAGCCGTCGGTGCCTGGGATCCCTGTGTCCCTGCCTGTTGCATTGGCGCTGCCGTCTGTGTCTGCGGACGCGCCGGAGCCTGCTGTGCCGGTGCCGACGTCTGTGTCTGCGGACGCGCCGGAGCCTGCTGTGCGGGTGCTGACGTCTGTGTCTGTGGACGCGCCGGAGCCTGCTGTGCCGGTGCTACCGTCTGCGGACGGGAAGAAGTCTGCTGGGGCTTATTTGTGCGGACCGGCGCCTGTGCCGAAGGTGTCTGTTGCGTCTGTTGCGCGGGCTGGGCCTGGGCCTTTGCCTCCTCTTCCTTCTTTAAGCGCTCATCCTCTGCCAGCATGGCCTCCACCACCTCTGACTTCTTCATGGCGGAAGTACCTTTCAGGCCTCTTGCCTTCGCAAGGTCCCGAAGCACGGTCACCGAAAGCGATTCATATTTTTCCCTCATGAAAATCCTCCTGTTTTGTTTCCAAGTTCATAAAAATACTGTTACGACACGTTAAACCATAACAAAATCACGCACGGCCCCCTAGCCATGCACGCGCTTTTGTTCGTTCACGATTTTCACCTGTTTTACGTGGGGAATCATAATCTAAGAATACTTAGGAAATGTCTGTCATCTATACTTCTGCATTGTAATATAAAATTCTCAAAAATGGAAGAGCCAAAATAAAAAAAATCTATTTCTTTCAAAAGCCATACTTGAAACTTCGTATTTCATAGGCTATACTGTATACAGTTTTTTTGTAACAACGACAAAATGACAATATAGAAAAAGAAAAGAGGTTTTTTCATGACGACGAACGAAAAAGCAATGATGATGCACAAAGAATGGAACGGAAAGATTGAGACCGTTGCCAAGGCTCCCGTAAAAACAAGGGAGGATCTGGCCATCGCCTATACCCCCGGCGTAGCTGAGCCCTGCAAGGCCATCCATGAGGATCCCGAGCTGGCATATACCTACACCATGAAGGCAAATACCATCGCAGTCGTATCCGACGGCAGCGCCGTGCTTGGTCTCGGCAACATCGGCCCTCACGCAGCAATGCCCGTTATGGAGGGTAAGGCCGTTCTGTTCAAGGAATTCGGCGGCGTAAACGCGGTTCCCATCTGCCTTGACACCCAGGACACCGAAGAGATCATCAAGGCCGTTACCTGGCTTGCTCCCACCTTCGGCGGCATCAACTTAGAGGACATCAGCGCTCCCAGATGCTTTGAGATCGAGGAGAGACTGAAGGCTACCCTGAACATTCCCGTGTTCCATGATGACCAGCACGGAACCGCCATCGTGGTTTTGGCCGGCATTATCAACTCCCTAAAGGTGATCGGCAAAAAGAAAGAGGATTGCCGCATCGTCGTAAACGGCGCGGGCAGCGCAGGCATTGCCATCTCCAAGCTTCTTTTGAAATTTGGTTTCCCTTACGTTACCATCTGTGACACTACCGGCATCATCTCCAAGAACAGGACCAACCTGAACTGGATCAAGAAAGAGATGGCTGAGGTTACCAACCTGGATGGTCTGGACGGTACCTTGGCTGACGCCATGAAGGGTGCAGACATTTTCGTAGGCGTATCCGCTCCCGGCGTTGTTACCCCTGAAATGGTAAAGAGCATGAACAACGACGCAATCATCTTCGCACTGGCTAATCCCGTTCCCGAGATCATGCCTGACGTTGCAAAGGCTGCCGGCGCAAGGATCGTTGGAACCGGAAGAAGCGACTTCCCCAACCAGGTCAATAATGTGGTTGCATTCCCCGGCATCTTCAAGGGTGCTCTGGAAGGCCGTGCTCCTCAGATCACCGAGGAAATGAAGCTTGCTGCCGCTCTCGCGATCGCAGGTCTTGTTCCTGAAAACGAGCTCTCTGAGGACAACGTAATGCCCGAAGCATTCAATCCCAAGGTTGCAGACGTGGTTGCAGAGGCAGTAAAGAGTCACATCAAGAGATAAGCTCATAAAGGAGAATTTATGACGGATTGGCACGGAAAGCCCTACTATTCCCTCGATGCCTATTGCAAGAACGTATATCATCATAAGATTTACAAAATAGCCCTGAACGCTCACCTGACCTGTCCCAACCGGGACGGTCGCCTGGGCCTTCGGGGCTGTATCTTCTGTAGCGCCGGCGGAAGCGGTGAATTTGCAGTTCCGGTGGAAAGTGCTGACCAATGGGACGTGGAGAGACAGCTGCAACAAGGCATGGCCCTCTTTGGTCAAAAGAACGTGGGCGAGGAATTCATCGCGTATTTTCAAGCTTACACAAACACTTACGGGCCCCTTTCCTATTTGGAATCCATTTACCGGAGCGCCCTCTCCCATCCCAAGGTCCGCGGCATCTCCATCGCGACGCGTCCGGACTGCGTGGAGGAACCCGTGATCCGTCTCCTGACGGAATTAAAGGCTCAGTACCCCGAGAAGTTCATCTGGGTGGAGCTTGGGCTTCAGACCATTCACGAGAGCACCGCAACCTATCTGCGTCGCGGCTATCCCTTAAGTGTTTTCGAGGATGCCTTTGCGAGGCTGTCCGATGCCGGGATCCCCGTGATCGTTCACCTGATTCTCGGTCTCCCCGGGGAGAATCAGGAGATGATCCTTCAGAGCGTGAAGTGGGTCAGTGACCGAAAGCCCTTTGGCGTTAAACTCCAGCTCCTTCACGTATTAAAAAACACGGATCTCGCAACGGATTACGCAGAAGGGAAATTTAAAGTTCTGTCCCAGGAAGCATATCTTTCCTTATTGGCAGAATGCATCGCGCTGCTGGATCCCGGAATCGTCATTCACAGGGTGACGGGTGACGGCAGGGGAACCGACCTGATCGCGCCGGATTGGAGCAAAAATAAAAAGGCCGTGTTAAACGGCCTGCACCACTTGTTAAAAGAAAAAAACATACGGCAGGGCTGCCGAAAAGAGGTAAACTATGATACAGGATCCCCTAACGCTCTATAAACTGATCGTCCTTTACATGTTGGACCGCGTGAATTTCCCCATGACAAACGCCCAGATCAGCGATTTCGTTTTGGAGAAGGAATATACCAATTTCCTGACCCTGCAAACAGTGATCAACGAGTTGACGGAGGCCGGAATGATCTCCGCCCAGTCCATCCGCAACAGAACCCACCTCTCCATCACCACGGAGGGGAAAGAAACCCTGCATTTTTTTGAGAACCGCATTGGCGATGCCATCAAGACAGACATCAAAAACTATTTTCAGGAAAAAGAATTCGACCTCCGCAATGAGATTTCCGTCCTCGCGGATTATTACAAGGCAACCAGCGGCGAATACGAGACTAGGCTTGTCGCCAAGGATCGCGGCCTTTCGCTGATCGACCTGACCCTCTCCGTTCCCACGAAAGAACTCGCGGAAACCATCTGCGACAACTGGCAAAAAAAGAATCAGGAAGTCTATCAATACGTTGTAAAGTCATTATTCTAGAGAAATTATTGAAGACATATTATTAAAGAGCATTACGGGGGCTGATTTCAAAATCAGCCCCCGCATTTTTTTCTTTTAATGATTGTTCACGTATGCTGCGGCGGAGTCGCCGTAACGCATCATGGCGTCGAGCAACAGGCCAAGGCTCTCGTAGCCCTCCCTGCCCGTCATGGAATAGACGTAGGACTCAATGCTGTAGCGGAAGGTGTTGCTGACCTTCTCACTGCCCTTCATCACCGTCGCGTAGACCGTCTTTCTCATCTGGGCCGCGTTTAGGTAATCAAAGGTTACGTAATATCGGCCGTTTCCGTCGATCAGACTTGCGTCCGCCGGGTACTCGCCGAGAACGTTGGCTCCCGCCTCATCCTCCGTTACCACCACGCGAAGGCCCGTAAGGTCGTCCGCCTCATACTTAAACTGCACGTCGACCGCCGCCTCAAGGAACAGC
>JAEEGL013723354.1_pt1 | contig 14554 bp, 13 predicted proteins | sample 9134231 | NCBI WGS metagenome assembly JAEEGL01 (sample SAMN16246548, study PRJNA631951) | gut metagenome | biome: gut microbiome; feature: rumen; material: fiber-attached | host: Bos | place: Iran: Karaj | collected 2018-10
GGTTACCAATGAGGAGTTCAGCAAGGAACTGTGCCTGCGCTTCCGGCGTGCCATCGTGTCCACCTCGGCCAATGTGAGCGGGCAGCCTGCGCCGCAGTGCTTCGCCGAAATAAGTCAAGAAATCATAGACGCTGTGGACTATGTGGTAACTTATCGGCAGAAAGAACGCCGCAAGGCCAAGCCCTCAACCATTATCAAGTTGGGGCCGACCGGAGAGGTGAAAGTAATCAGGAAATGACTGTAAAAGAATAAAATCAATGCCGATTCAGCAAAGGATAGAACGTATCGTGGCATGGCTTGACGCCCACCTGAGCCGCCGCCAGCAGCTGACGCTGTTGGCCTTTGCCGTGGGTGCTGTGACGGCTCTGGCAGCACAACTGCTGAAGTGGCTGGTGGATGAAATCAAATATTTACTCACAAACAGTTTCGATGTCACCCACATGAACTGGCTCTATCTGGTCTATCCCGTGGTAGGTATTTATCTGACGGCGCTTTTCATTAAATATATCGTGCGCGATGACATCGGACATGGTGTTACGAAAATACTTTTTGCCATCTCACGCCGCCAAGGCCATATCAAGAAACACAACTGTTGGTCGAGCATCATTGCCAGTTCCATCACCATCGGTTTTGGCGGGTCGGTGGGAGCCGAATCGCCTGCCGTGCTTACCGGCTCGGCCATTGGCAGTACCTTGGGCAAGTGGTTCAAAGTGGACCAGAAGACCCTGATGGTGCTCATAGGCTGCGGTGCCAGCGGAGCCATTGCCGGCATCTTCAAGGCTCCCTTCGCCGGTCTGCTGTTTACGCTCGAGGTGCTCATGCTTGACCTCACCATGGCTTCGTTGCTGCCTTTGCTGGTGGCATGCGTCACTGCTGCGGTTATCACATTCTGTTTCCAAGGCTCAGAGTCGCTTTTCACATTCCAGGTGGAAGAGGCGTTCAATGTGACTCACGTGCCGCCCGCCATCTTGTTGGGCGTGTTCTGCGGATTGGTTTCTCTCTATTTCACTTGGGCCACAAATGCTTTTGAAAACGTGTTTCGCCGCCAAAACAGCCTCTATGCCCGGTTGGCCATAGGCGGAACGGTGCTCAGCATCCTGATTTTTCTCTTTCCGCCGCTCTACGGCGAAGGTTATGACTCCATAGAACTGTTGCTTAGCGGCCATGCCGACCAGTTGTTGAACGGCTCCCTGTTCTATGGCCACAAGGAATGGTTGCTGGCAGTGCTCGGCCTCATTATGTTGTCAAAGGCCTTGGCCTCTACAGCCACCACCGGTGGAGGCGGATGCGGCGGACTCTTTGCTCCCTCGCTCTTCCTGGGCTGCTTGAGCGGTTTTGTATTTGCTTCGCTTTGGGACACAGCCGGCGTAGGGGTGACGGTAACAGAAAAGAACTATGCTCTGCTGGGCATGGCCGGCGTGATGACGGCGGTGATGCATGCGCCGCTGACCAGCGTGTTTCTCATCGCCGAATTGACGGGTGGCTACGGCATGTTTGTGCCGCTGATGATAGTGACGGTGAGCTCCTACTTGACCATCGTGGCCTTTGAGCCTCACAGCATCTACGCCACACGTTTGGCAAAAAAAGGGCAACTCATCACGCATCACAAGGACCGCGCCATTCTCACTCTGATGAGTCTTGACAACATTATCGACAAGCACTGCATGCGCGTTGACCCAGACATGATGCTCGGCAAACTGGTGCTGCTCATTGCCAAGGAGCATGCCAACGCTTTTCCTGTGGTCGATGGTGCAGGCCATCTGCAAGGCATCATCTATTTGCCCCATATCCGCAAGATTGTTTTCCGCCAGGAACTTTACCATGTGTACAAGGCCGACCAGCTCATGCAGGACCCGCCCTGTATCCTCAACGTGGATGACGCCATGACCCGCGTGATGGACCAGTTCCAAAAGACCGGGGCCGAAGTGCTGCCCGTGGTTGACGGTAATGGTCTCTTCGTGGGCCTGATTGAGCAAAACCGCCTCTATGCAGCCTACCGTCAGATGCTTGTGGATTTTTCGGAAGAATAAAAAGAAACAACAATTATGGATAAGAAGGACTTGAGAATTGTTTATCTGGGTACGCCCGATTTCGCCGTGGAGAGCCTGCGGCGCCTGTACGAGGGCGGCTACAACATCGTCGGCGTGGTCACCATGCCCGACAAACCTGTGGGCCGTCATCAGAACCATCTCCAGCCCAGTCCGGTCAAGACGTATGCTTTGGAGCACGGCCTGCCGCTTATGCAGCCGGCTAACCTCAAGGACGAGGCCTTCGTGGAGCAGTTGCGTGCCCTGCGGGCCGACCTGCAGATTGTGGTGGCCTTCCGTATGCTGCCCGAAGTGGTGTGGGCCATGCCCCGCTACGGCACTTTCAACCTCCATGCCTCGCTCCTGCCGCAATATCGCGGGGCTGCCCCTATCAACTGGGCCGTTATGAACGGCGACCGCGAGACTGGCGTCACTACCTTCTTCCTTAAGCACGAAATAGACACGGGCGACATTATCGACCAGGTGCATGTGCCCATTGGCGACGACGATACTTTCGGCGACCTCCACGACCGCCTCATGCTGCTCGGCGGCGACCTGGTGCTCAAGACGGTTGATGCGCTGATCGACGGTTCTCTGACCAGCCGTCCACAGGATGATTCCGGTACGGAAGTCTTGCGGCCTGCCCCGAAAATATTCCGTGAAACCTGTCGCATAGATTGGTCGCAAGGAGTGGCGCAAGTGCATAACTTTGTGCGTGGTCTGAGCCCCGTGCCGGGAGCCTGGACGATGCTTCGGGCCCAAAACGGCGGCCAAAGCCGCGACGACATGCTCAAGATTCTGCGTTCAAAGGCTGAAACGGCAACCCACGACCTGCCCGTCGGCACCGTGGTGTCCGACGACGCCGATTCGCTGAAAGTAGCCCTGCGGGACGGTTACCTCCACGTGCTTGAACTCCAGCTGGCCGGCAAGAAGCGTATGAAGACGCCCGACTTCCTCCGCGGATATAAACTCCCCGACCATCTGCAGGTCCTCTGAAACACCTCTCTCGCCGTTTTTGGACGACTAACTCCGTTTTGGTCGGCACTAACTCCGTTTTCGTCACGGCTAAGTCCGTTTTTGTACCCAAATAGCGTGCTCTTCTCAGTCGGGGTACACGAAAAATGTTAAAAAAACAGGGTGAGAAATCACTTTTTTCGGAAAAAATTTGGCCGTAACAAGAAAAAGCCGTTACTTTGCCCCGATAATTCAAAAATGTACAACCTTTAAAAACATTATTGCCTATAAGAAGAACGTTACTCTAAGATTTAAAATTAGAAAGTAATGCAAACTCTGAACAGTTGGACCGACGACCAGTTGGTTTCAATGTACGCGCAAGGCAATAACGAAGCGTTTGATGTCCTTTTGGACAGGTACAAATCCAAGTTGTACTCCTACATTTTCTATACCGTCCACGACGAAGATCTGGCGAACGACCTTTTTCAGGAAACATTCGTCAAAGTCATCATGCGTATCCAGGAAGGCCGCTATCAGGCCGCCGGCAAATTCCAAGCCTGGATTACCCGTATAGCCCACAATCTCATAATCGATTACTATCGCGACAAGGCCAACGAAAACCTGATTTCGAATGACGAAGTGGACTACGACCTGCTCAACGATGCCAACCTCGCCGACAGCAGCCACGAAAGCCAGCTCGTTAACAAGCAGACCCTGAACGATGTGAAACTGCTCTGCCAGGCACTGCCCGAAAGCCAGAGCGAAGTGGTCCGCATGCGCTACTACTATAACATGTCGTTCCGCGAAATAGCCGACACCCTCGGCATCAGCATCAACACGGCGCTCGGCCGCATGCGCTACGCCCTGATCAATATGCGCCGCATGGCAACAGAAAAAAATATTTCCCTCGAAATAAATTGACATTTATATAATAATATGGGCAATCGGGCGTTATAAACATAAAACCATTAACCCCGATTGCCCATGAGTGATTCTACTTTTCCTGAACTCCTGCCCAAAGCAGAAACCATCATTTTTTTGAAACAACTGGCGCGCCAGTTCCAGCGCGTCCATCTCTCTTCCGACAGCGCCACCATCGCCCTCGGCTAAGATTCTCCGTCATGTCCGACCGTAGCAGAATGATAGCCCCCTCCGTGCTCTCCGCCGACTTCGGCCACCTGGAGCGCGACATGGAGATGGTAAACCGCAGCAGCGCCGACTGGTTCCACCTTGACGTCATGGACGGCGTCTTTGTTCCCAACATCAGTTTCGGTTTCCCCGTCATGCAGGCCATGGCCCGCGTGGCCAAAAAACCACTCGACGTCCACCTCATGATCGTGCAACCTGAGAAATTCATCAGCCAAGTGCGCGACCTCGGTGCCCGTGTCATGAACGTGCACCAGGAAGCGTGCCCCCATCTGCACCGCGTCCTGCAACAGATACGTCAGGCAGGTATGCTCAGTGGCGTCACACTTAATCCCGCCACTCCCCTGCAGACGGTCGAAGACGTGTTGCAGGAAGCCGACATCGTCATGCTCATGAGTGTCAACCCCGGTTTCGGCGGCCAGACCTTCATCGAACGAACTCTCGACCGCACCCGTCGGTTGCGGGAGATGATTGACCGTCAGGGCGCGGCCACACTCATCGAGATAGACGGCGGAGTCAACCGCCACAACGCCGCCACTCTTTACCAGGCTGGAGCCGACATCCTTGTAGCCGGCAACGCCGTCTTCAAAGCCGACGACCCCCTCGCCGAAATCGATATCATAAAGGGGCTCCGCCCCGCTTGAACGCAGGCGGAGGCGTTGACAACTGCGGCATATGCCCCAAGCACTCCACTGTCCCGTCGCCCGTTTCGTCATACCCTTCGTTTGTGGTGTGGCATGCGGTCTGGCAGTGAGCCGAACCCCATTGGCCGTCACACTTGGTGTGGCGGCACTTTTTCTATGTCTGGTTCCCGCCGTGCTGGTTCCGAAACGACGGTGGAACCGTAGTCCCCGTCTCGCACTCATCGTCTTTTCCCTCATGGTGGCAGCCTCAGGCTATTTGCGCGTGGTGCTGCCCGCGCCCCAGTCCAGTCTCCCTTGGCCTCCCGGCGAAGCTACATGGCAGGGAGTCGTCACCGCCACGGCCGAAAGCCCGCGCTCGCGGCGGGTGACGTTGCACCTGCTGCCAGATGCCGTGGTTCAGGCTACCTTGAAGAAAGATTCCCTTTCATCTGCACTTGCCCCCGGTGATGCACTGCGCTTCCGTGCTCAAATTGTAGCGCCTGCCAACATAGACAGTCTCTCCCGCTTCGACTATGCCGCCTGGCTGCGCCGCCATGGAGTAGTCGGTACCGCCTTCGTTTGGGACCGTTGGCAACGTCTGTCCCCCGCCGTGGCCGACAGTCTGGCCGCCCGGCTTCCCTGGACCGCCCGTATGCAACTGGCCGCCTCGCGCTGGCGGCATGCCCTGTCCCGTCGTTATGCGGCAGCCGTTCCCTCCGACCGCGACCGGGCGGTGCTCTCTGCGCTCACCTTGGGCGACAGGCAACGGCTCACGCGCGACATCCGCACCACCTATTCCAATGCCGGCGTGGCCCATCTGCTTGCCCTCTCCGGCCTCCATCTCGGCATCATTGTCACCTTCTTGCTGCTTCTGCTCCGTCCCCTGGGCCGTACCCGTCCGGGGAGAGTGTCGGCCTACCTCTTGTCGCTGACGGTCATCTGGCTCTTTGCCTACGTCACGGGGCTGACCCTGCCGACCCTCCGCGCCGCCACCATGTTCAGCCTCTTCTGCCTCTTCTTGCTCCAAAACCGTCAGGGCAACGCCCTGAACAGCCTGTTTCTCTCGGCTTTCCTTATTCTTGTAATCAGTCCGTCGCAACTGTTGGAGGTCGGTTTCCAGCTGTCCTTCCTCTCCGTTCTGGCCATATTGCTGGTGTTGCCGTTGCGCCGCCATTACGCCGGCCTGTGCCGTCCATTGGTATGGTTGGCGGATTTGCTGCTGATGTCGTGTGCGGCCCAGGTGGCGACGGCTCCCCTGGTGGCGCACTGCTTCGGCACGTTGCCGGTGTATTTTCTGGTGTCGAATGTGGTGGCGGTGCCATGTGCCTACATGCTGCTCGGCGGTGCGCTGGTTTTCTTCGTGCTGAGCCCCGTGCCGGCTGTACAGGGCTTCTGCGGTGACGGGCTCGCATTTTTGTCGGGTGCGCTCAACGGTTGGCTGGAGTGGGTTTCCAGTTGGCCTTTCGGGGTGGTGAACTGGCAGCCGGGACCGGTGGAGACGGCGATGTGCTACGGTCTGGCGGTTGTGCTGTGGTGGCATTACCGACAGCCCGATTGGCGAAAACTGGCCCTCTGCATCGTGCTCGCCGGGGGATGGGCGGTTTCAGGGATACTTTCTCTGTAGTCAAACAGCCGTTGTCATGCTGTAGCGGATGCCCTTTTGAGCGCACGAATGCGCTTCCGTCGCGGCTAACTCCGTTTTCGTTTCTACTAAATTAAGTGAAATAAAAGTCGGACTTCAAACGTCAAAGGCGGCGCCTCAAAATTTTGAGGCGCCGCCTTTGCTTTCCATTATGGAATATCTTAGGCTTGTTTCGTGTCGAAGGGCACGCGATAGGTGCATCCGTTTTTATATTCCGAGCATCCGTAGGCGGTGCGCCCTTTGATAAGGTGGCCGCGGCCGCAGCGGGGGCAGGGTGTGCCGATGAGAGCATCGTCGGCGGGTGCCGGGGCTTGAGCTTTGAGTGCCGAGGGCTGGGGACCAGACTTTTTTGTGCTTGTACGTGTGGCTTTCGCCCGGGGCTTGCCATTAACCTTCTGTTGTGGCGTGGCTTCGACGTGGCGGTTGGTATTGTCGCTGAGCACTTTATTAACAATGTCGGTGACCATCTGCTTGAGCTCGTCGACGAATTGGGCCGGTGAATAGTCGTGTCGCTCAATGTCGCGGAGTTTTTTCTCCCATTGTCCGGTAAGTTCGGCGCTTTTGAGCAGGTCTTCGTGGATAATGTCAATGAGCTGACATCCGGTGACGGTGGGCGCGAGGGCTTTGCGCGTTTTCTGTATGTAGCGACGCTTGAAGAGGGTTTCGATGATGGCTGCACGGGTGGATGGGCGCCCTATGCCGTTGGCCTTAAGGGCTTCGCGCAGGGTTTCGTCGTTGACGGTCTTGCCTGCCGTTTCCATGGCGCGGAGCAGGGTGGCTTCGGTGTAAGGCTTGGGCGGTGTGGTCATCTTTTGGGTGAGTTGGGGCTTGTGGGGACCGCTTTCACCTTTCTGAAATGCGGGCAGCAGACGTTCTTCGTCCTTTTCCTTGTTCTCTTCGTCTTCATCGGTGTCGGCTGTGCTCTGCGAGTTGGCAAACACCAGTCGCCAGCCTGGACTTACAATGTGTTTGCCGGTGACTTTGAAGGGGATGCCGTCCACGTCGGCCATGACGGTGGTAGTGGTAAAGCGGCAGTCGGGGTAGAAGACGGCGATGAAGCGTCGGGCCACGAGATCAAATACACGCTGTTCGGCGTCGGTGAGGTCGGTGCGCGTCTGTCCGGTGGGTATGATGGCGTGGTGGTCGGTCACTTTTGATGAGTCGAACACCTTTTTGCTCTTTGGCAGATTCTTGCCGCGCAGGGGTTGCAGCAGGTCCTGATACATGGTGAGCCCGTTGAGCGTCGGCCCGCATTTGGGATAAATGTCGTCGCTGAGATAGGTGGTGTCGACACGTGGATAGGTGGTAACCTTCTTTTCGTAGAGGCTTTGGATGAGGTTGAGGGTGAGGTCGGCGGAATAGCCGAAGCGGCGGTTGCACTCCACTTGCAGTGAAGTGAGGTCGAAGAGGCGGGGCGGGGCCTCGCGCCCGTCTTTCGAGGTGACGTCGGTCACTGTGAGCGGCTTGCCGGTGATTTGTTGCAGCGCGGCCTTGGCTTCATCTTCTTTGAGGAAGCGGCCTTTGGTCGCGGTGAAGAGTGTGTCGCGGTAGAGGGCTGAAAGCACCCAGTAGGGCTCTGGCACGAAGTTGTCGATTTCGCGTTGTCGCTTGACGATAAGGGCCAGTGTAGGCGTTTGCACGCGACCTACGGAGAGGGGCGGGGCCTGGTGCTCGCGGCGGCCATATTTGAGGGTATAGAGACGGGTGGCGTTCATGCCGAGGAGCCAGTCGCCGATAGCGCGGCACAGGCCGGCCTCGTAGAGTGACTTGTAGTCGGCCTGTGGCTTCAGATTTTGGAATCCCTCGCGGATGCTTTCTTCTGTGAGCGATGAAATCCACAGGCGTTCAACGGGGCAGGTGGGCTTGGCCATTTGCATGACCCACCGCTGGATGAGTTCGCCCTCTTGTCCGGCATCGCCGCAGTTGACAATGCGTTCGGCTTGTTTCATGAGGCCTTCGATGATGTGGAACTGTTTTTCGATACCTTTGTCCTGTTTTAAGCGTATGCCAAACGGTTGCGGCACGATGGGTAAGGCGGCGAGACTCCACGATTTCCACTGTGGGGTGTAGTCTTCGGGGTATTTCAGTTCACACAGGTGTCCGAATGTCCATGTGACCTGATAGCCGTTGCCCTGCCAGTAGCCGTCGTGGCGTTCCGTGGCTCCGAGCACACGGGCGATGTCTTGGGCTACGCTGGGTTTTTCGGCTATGCAGACGGTCATTTGGTTTAGGGCTTATGGTTTTAGGAGCAGAGCCGTGTCCTATGATTTTTTGATGCTGTACTGCATGGTTTCAGGGTCGAAGCTCAGACCATGCGAGGTAAAGAATATGTTGAGGCTGCCGTTGTGGGCGAGTTCCGCGGGTGTGCCTTGGGTGAGTCTTCCCTGTGTGTCGAGCAGCCAGAGCCGGTCGGCCGTTTGCAGAGCCAGTTCCAGATCGTGAATGGAGAGTAGCACGGCTTTCTTCTTCTCACGTGCCAGCCGGCGCAGCAGAGTCAGTATTTCCACTTTGCTGGGAAAGTCAAGGAAAGCCACGGGCTCGTCGAGCAGTATGACGGGTGTCTGTTGAGCCAGCGCCTTTGCTATCATGAGTTTCTGCTGTTCGCCGTCGCTCAGTGTGGACAGGCGGCGGTGGCGGAAACTTGTCATGCCCACCATTTGGAGTGCTTCGTCCACGGCGCGTTGGTCATCGTCGGAGAGATTGCCCCAGAAGCCGGTATAAGGCATGCGCCCCATGCCGACCAGTTCTTCGGCCCGCAGATTTGACGAGGGCAATTTGTCGGTAAGCACCACGCCCACGCGGCGGGCCAGTTCGTTGGGCTTATACGAGTCGAGCGGCTGTCCTTGCAGGCTGATGTTTCCTGCCAGCGGTTCCTGAAAGCGTGCCATGGTGCGCAGCAGGGTCGATTTGCCGGCTCCGTTGGGGCCGAGCAGGCAGGTCAGTTCGCCGGTTCTCAGCGTGGCTTCAAGGCCGGAGGCCAATACGATGTCGCGTTGCCGTAGCCGGTAACCTGTCGAGAGGTTTTGGAGTCTGAAAGTCGTTTGGTTTTCGGTTGTATTCATACCTGCAAAGTTACGGATTTTAGTTGATAGATGGTAGCCGGAAGTTGAGAATTGTCGGCCCGAAGTTTCCGGTGTCGCCGTCTTATACCGGTATTTACCCCTTGGCTCTCTGGGCGATGATGACGCCGCAGAGGATGAGGGCAAGGCCTGAGGCCAGGGTGGGGGTCATGATTTCGTCCATGAAGATGAATGAAAAGATGGTGGAAAACACCGGGTCAAGATACAGGAACGAGGCGGCTCGCACGGGACCGAGCTTGCGTATGATGGCGTTGAAGGCCAGGTAGCAGAAGATGGATGCCAGTATTGTGAGGTAGAGGATGCTCAGGGCGACTTCAGGCTGTGACACGAATTTGTCCACGTCGCTTTGCCACGGGCCTGTGAAGAAGATGGGCAGGGAGGTTAGCGTACCGTAGAAGAACACCTTGCGCGTCATGAACGTGCCCTCGTAGCGCCCCGTCATGGGCCGGATGAGCTGTGTGTAGAATCCCCACGTGGTGGCGGCGGCCAAAGCCAGTATGTCGCCGGCGGGAGCGATGTGCAACTCCTTCTGCCCGCTGAAGATGACGAGCGCCGTGCCGACGATGGCTATGGCCAGTCCGACGAGATGGCGCCGGGTGATGCGCTGGTCTTTGAAGAATGCCACGGCCAGCAAGATGGTGATGAGGGGGCAGAAACTGAGCAGGAATGACACGTTGGTGGTCTGCGACAATGCCAGCGCCCAGTTTTGCAGCCAGTAGTAGAGCGAACCGCCCAGCACGCCGGCCAGCATCAGCTTGAGCTCGTCGGCGAGCGACTGCGCCCACAGCCGCCGGTGGAAGAGCAGGAGCATCACCACCCAAGCCATCAGGAAACGGATGGTGAAGATGCCCATGGGCGACATCCCGCCGTTCATGAGTATCTTCGTGGCAGCGAAGGTAGAACCCCACACGGCGGTGATGCTCACGGCCAGTATGTAGTACGGCCAGTTGCCTCGGGTGAAACGCTTCCAGTCCATGCTCTTTGAAATTTCGGCGCAAAATTACGAAAAACTGCGTGTTCCCCCGCACTTGCCGGCTATAAATCCGCCACACCGGTTTTTTCGTATCTAAATCCGTTCTCGTTTCCCCTATATCCGTTTTCGTCTTTCCAAAATGCGTCTTCGATTTTATAAAGACCGGCCCCGTGTCGTGCCGGCGGCAGGTTTTGGACCGGTTTGGCAACTTCTTTTCAACTTTTTCGGCCGAAAGGGGGCCGATGTGGCAGAAACTTCGTAAATTTGTCGCATATCTCAGAAATCAATAAACCTATAGGAAATATGACGCTGTTATTTTTAGGAAACATCGGTACGGGCGAAATCATTATCATTGCCCTCATCGTGTTGCTGCTCTTTGGTGGTAAGAAGATTCCCGAACTCATGAAAGGCTTGGGCAAGGGCGTGAAGAGCTTCAAGGACGCCAGCGACGGCAAGTTCGATTTTGAAGACAAGAACAGTCAGCCCGACAGCGAGGAGAAAAAATAGTCCTGTTCCCAATAGCGGACAATGTAAAGTTCTCAGTGTGCTCTGAGAACGTGTAAGTCATAAACGCTGACGCATGAAATTGCTTGGTCTGCCGTTGTTGGTGTGGATAGTTGTGGCCATTGGGCTGGGTGTCGCCTTGGGCGGAATCCTGCCTTACGGCATGGTGCGCCTCTTCGCCACGTTCAACGGCGTGTTCGGCAATTTGCTGCAATTTCTTATACCTCTTATAATCGTGGGTCTGGTCACGCCCGCCATAGCCGATATCGGGCGCGGCGCCGGCCGGTTGCTGCTCATCACGGTCGTGTTGGCCTACGGCTCCACCATTTTGGCCGGCTACCTGTCTTTTGTCACCAGCACGGCCGTGTTTCCCGACCTTATGCCGCCGTCGGTCGATACGGCATCGCTCCAGGCGGTTGAGGACGTGCAGCCATTCTTCACCATAGCCGTCCCGCCGTTGTTCGACGTCATGTCGGCCTTGGTCCTTGCCTTTGTCATAGGGCTGGGCATCGCATCGCTCGGGGCACCCATACTTAAAGAGGTGGCCATCGATTTCAAACGCATCATCGTCCGGACCATCGAAGTGGTCATCCTGCCGCTGCTGCCTGTCTATATCTTCGGCATCTTCCTCACCATGGTCAAAACAGGCCAGGCCTGGCGCGTGCTGAACGTCTTTGTGGCCATCATTGCCGTCATTTTCGTCATGCACGTGGTGTGGCTGCTGTTGCAGTACACCGCTGCCGGCCTGCTGACACGGCGCAACCCGCTGCGTCTCCTTTATAACATGATGCCGGCCTATTTCACTGCCCTCGGTACGAGCAGTTCGGCAGCCACTATCCCCGTGACGCTGCGCCAGACTCAGAAAAACGGCGTGAGCGAAGACGTGTCAGGCTTTGTCGTTCCCCTCTGCGCCACCATACACCTTTCCGGCAGTTGTCTGAAAATCGTGGCCTGCGCCGTGGCACTGATGCATCTGTCGGCCATGCCCTACACAACCGGCCAGTTCATCGGTTTCATCCTCATGCTCGGCGTGATGATGGTGGCAGCCCCCGGAGTGCCCGGCGGAGCCATCATGGCCGCCCTGGGCGTATTGAACACGTTGCTCGGCTTCGACGAAGCCATGCAAGCCATTATGATAGCGCTCTACATAACCATGGACAGCTTCGGCACAGCCTGCAATGTTACGGGCGACGGAGCCATTGCGCTTATAGTGGACAAGATAAACGGTAAAAAACACGGCGACTCATGAGCATCTATTGGGACGGATTCAAGACCTTCTTCAAGATTGGCTGCTTCACCCTGGGCGGCGGCTACGCCATGATACCGCTCATGGAGCAGGAAGTAGTCGTCAGGAAACAGTGGCTCAGCCGTGAGGACTTTCTGGACCTCATGGCGGTGTCGCAGTCGCTGCCCGGTGTGTTTGCCGTCAACATGAGCGTCTATATCGGCCATCGCCTGCGCGGCTTGCGCGGCAGCGTGGCCCTGGCTTTGGGCACCATCCTGCCAAGTTTCATCATGATTCTGCTCATTGCCATGTTCTTTGCCAACTTTGCCGAGAACCGTGTGGTCGAAGCCATTTTCAAGGGCATCCGCCCCGCCGTGGTGGCACTCATCGCAGCTCCCTGCCTGCGCCTGGCCCGCACGGCCCACATCACGCTGACCAATCTGTGGCTGCCTGTCACCACCGTCATCGCCATTTGCCTCTTGGGCATATCGCCGGTCTATGTGGTGGCACTTGTAGCCATAGGCAGTTTTCTTTACGGTAAACTTACACAAGAGCCATGATATTCCTGCAACTGTTCATCACCTTCTTCGAAATAGGCCTCTTCGGTTTTGGCGGCGGCTACGGCATGCTGTCGCTCATCCAGGGCGAGGTGGTGACAAAGCATGCCTGGCTCACCGCAGCCGAATTTACCGACATCGTGGCCGTGAGCCAGGTCACTCCCGGACCCATCGGCATCAATTCCGCCACCTACGTGGGCTACGCCGCCGTCACCCATGCCGGCTATTCGGCCTCGTGGGGCATGCTGGGCAGTTGTCTCGCCACCGTGGCCGTGGTGTTGCCCTCGTTCCTGCTGATGCTTCTTGTGGTGAAATTCTTTCAAAAATACCGCGACAACGCCATTGTGGAAAGCATGTTTGCCAGCCTGCGCCCCACCGTGGTCGGCCTCATCGCCGCCGCAGCCATTCTGCTGATGACGCGGGAAAATTTTAGCACGCCTTCCGAGTCGCCCTGGCAGTTTTACATCAGTCTCTTCCTGTTCATATCCACCTTCATCGGCACACAATACTTCAAAATCAATCCCATCCGTATGATTCTGCTCTGCGGATTGGCCGGTCTGCTGCTCTACTACTGACCTTCCGATAGGTCAGGTTGCTCAGAAAACTCTGGATACTCAGCGTTTTCAGACAATGGCCGATGGCCTGAAAATTCTTCCAGTTTGTCAAAATTTTTCACCGCAAATCCGGCGGTTTTGTAATCCGCTGATTTTCATCGGCTCTCAGAATTGCCAAAACAGAAGCGGCGTTTCGTCATTTCGAAACGCCGTTTCTGCGCCCCGAAGTCCCACTTGTGAACGCCGAAATCCGGCCTCCTTCCCCCGGTTGTCAAGATTTTTTGGAATTTACGCGATTCCATAAGGAGACGTGTAGCCTCCACCAAGAAGATTTGAGTCTTAAAATATAAATAATGTTAAAATTAGGGGGGGTGGTGCGGCTGATTGAAATAAATGATTATCTTTGCTGCGTAAACACGATAAACCGTAACTTTGAAGGTGAATAAAGACATTATGATTAAAAACGGCTTCAGTGTAGAAAGCGGTGCAGACTTTGAAATGGATATAAGCAATTAAACAATAATAGTCATGAAAGAAGTAAAGATATTTGTCGTATCAATAGTTTTTTTGCTATGTAATAATGTAGTACTGGCAGAAATAACTCCCGATTTTGAGCAAGGGGTGTTGGGTTACCAAATACTTTCGGAAGAAGCACACACCGTTGCTGTCTGTGGAGCAAACGATAGCGAAATCACTTCTATAGATGTTCCAGAAACGATTGTCAATGATAGCATTGAATATAAAGTGGTAGCGATCGCGAATGAGGCATTTATGAGAAGTAAATTGACAGAAATCCATCTGCCTCAGACATTGAAGGCAGTAGGTGCTTATGCCTTTTGTGATTGTCCTTTGTCAGAAATTATCTTTCCAGATTCAATTATGAAGATAGGAGAATGCGCCTTTTTTAATTGTTCCCTCTTAAAAAAGGCGCGAATACCTGACCGTCATGTAATTGTAGAAACGGCAGCTTTCTCAGGGACACGGTTGGACAGTATCATAATACGTAACAGTATTGAATATGGTTTTGCTGTGTATTCACTGACCAAAGAAACGAAAGGCATTACAATTGAGCCTGGTGTTAAAGAAATTCCCGGTGGAATGTTTATGGGGCGATTTGATCAAGGTATAGCACCGATATATTCTGGTTGTAGTAGCGTCGTGTTTCCGGAAACTATAACCAAGATTGGCTCGTGTGCGTTTGAAACAAACCGTCTGACATCATTGGTTATTCATGAATCTTGTGTTGAGATTGATTCCGCAGCCTTCGGA
>JAEEGL014130788.1_pt1 | contig 14554 bp, 13 predicted proteins | sample 9134231 | NCBI WGS metagenome assembly JAEEGL01 (sample SAMN16246548, study PRJNA631951) | gut metagenome | biome: gut microbiome; feature: rumen; material: fiber-attached | host: Bos | place: Iran: Karaj | collected 2018-10
AAGATCCTTGTTTCCGGCGGACGTGGCGTAGGAAGCCCCGAGAACTTTAAGATCCTTGAGGATCTTGCCGCTGCCATCGGCGGAACCGTATCCTGCTCCCGTGCCGTTGTTGACGCAGGCTGGAAGCCGAAGGATCTGCAGGTAGGACAGACAGGAAAGACCGTAAGGCCCAACGTATACTTCGCCATCGGTATCTCCGGCGCGATCCAGCACGTAGCGGGCATGGAGGAATCAGACATCATCGTTGCGATCAACAAGGACGAGGATGCGCCTATCTTCGATGTTGCCGATTACGGTGTAGTAGGCGATCTTAACAAGATAGTTCCCGCTCTTACAGAGAGCATCAAGGCAGAGCTGGCAAAGAAATAAGCGCGAATCCAAAGGCTTTGAACAGTTACCTTACCGGTCAGTAAAAAAAGTATAAACTTTTACTGACCGGTTTTTTTGACCCCGGATTTTTATAAACGAGCATCGTAATAATATACAGACAGGTAAGAAACAGGTAAACCTGAAACGAAAGCTTTCGACATAATTTCATCACTGCCTGAGTTTTACGGAAAACGTCAATAATAAGCCGGCGTTTTCCAGGGGGGACGGACTGCTCCGTTTCCTGAGAACCATGATGAGCGGACAGAACATTATGCCCGCAGGAAAGGATGTTTGATTATGTTAATATTGGCTTTCTTATTTTGCTTTGTATTATCGATCGGACTGGAGATAGTAAAGGAAAAGGTAGACTGAGCTTAAAGGCCGGCAGTGGTAACAGTGAACCAAAGGGTGAACTGCTACCGGCAGTGCGATCATAGATAACAAACTGCCGCAAAATAACGTATACATCTGCTTAGGGATAACCTAAGAAAAGACTGAATAAACAGATCAGTCCTTCCTTACGCTTACCGTGAGTATACGCCAAAATCACCGGCACCCTATTTATTTGCGGTGAGCCTTTCGATGAGCTTGTCGATCTCTTCCTGGGAAAGCACCGTCTGATCGTAGGTGATCTCATTTGAGAGATTGAACATTTCGCTGTATTCCTTAAAGGTCTGAAGAGCCTTGACGAGAGAATCGATCTCTGCCTGGGAAAGGACGGGCTTGACGTCGGGCTTGGTGACAGCCGCGATACTGCCTCCGTTCTGGGCGTTGTTCAAGGATTCGATCAGTGAATCGATCTCGGCCTGGGTTAACACCACCTGGTTCTGCAGGATGTCTCCGGAAAACTGGTTGGAATTATCATAGTTCTTAAAGGTGTTCAGGGCTTCGATAAGGGCATCGATTTCCTTTTGTGAAAGTATCTGGCTCATATCATATCTCCGTTATATTTTTTTGCCTCTCATGTAAAATGGATCAGACCATCACACAGATACATTATACTACTTTCTTGATTTTTTTACAGTATATTTTTCCTTTTTGTTAACATAATGTGTTACTCTTCACAGCCTTTTGGACTGTGATAGTAACGCCATGCAGCCTCATTCTGCATTGCACAATCACCGAACATCCTTTACAATGGTAAAGACGGGCGCGCGGGCGGAGGGATATTTCAGTGCATTCCGGCGCATTTGGAGGAGAAGATGGCTAAGCTGTATTTTTATTATGGAGCGATGGGAGCATCCAAGACTGCCCAGGCGCTCATGACAAGGTTCAACTATCAGGAGAAGGGCCAGAGGGTTCTGCTTGCAAAGGCCGATCTGGATACCAGGGACGACGAGGGAGGCAGGCCAATGCTCAGGTCAAGGGCAGGGCTGGAGGCCGAATGCGTTCTCCTTTCCGAAGTCTGCAGGAGAGCAAAGGCAGAGGAGGGAGAGAAGTATATCCGCTCCTTTGATGTGATAATAGTTGACGAGGCACAGTTTGCCTCTCCCGAACAGATCATGGAGCTTGCGGATATAGTGGATTTTTATGACATACCGGTCATCTGCTTCGGCCTGCGCTCCGATTTCAGGGGAGAGCTCTTTCCGGGAAGCGAAAGACTGCTGGCGGTGGCGGATAAGCTGACCGAGATAAAGACCATGTGCTGGTGCGGCAAAAAGGCAACGATGAACGCGAGGTTTGATGAAAACGGCATAGTAAAGGAAGGGGAGCAGATAGTGATAGGCGCCAATTCCAGCTATACCGCCCTGTGCAGAAAGCACTGGAGACTGGGACAGTTAAAGGATGAAAACTGAGAAGCTGTATGACAATAACCCGTACCTGAAGGAATTCAGCGCCGTAATAGCGGGAGTTGAAAACACAAATGAAGGTATTCTGATCGAGCTTGACAGAACCCTCTTCTTTCCCGAGGAGGGAGGACAGTCCTCTGATACGGGGTATATGTGGATAATGAAGGAAGAGGTCGATGGAAGGGATGATCTGTCAGATCCCGGGACGCAGGGACCGGAGACTGTTGATGAGGAGATCGCGGGGCTTAGGATCGCCCATGTCCTGATAAAGGACGGACGCATATTCCACCTGGCAAAACCGATTGGAAACGCACCTGAAAACAGCCCTGAAGCCTCTGACAGCGCTCTTAAAGCAGGCCTTTCTGTCAGGGGAAGGATCGACTGGGAACGAAGATTTTCCAATATGCAGAATCATACCGGGGAGCATATCCTTTCGGGGATCCTGCACAGGGATTACGGCTCTGAGAACACGGGATTTCATTTATCGGATAACATTGTTACCCTTGATACCTCAAGACAGCTTGATAAGGCAATGATAAAGGAGCTTGAGAGGAAGGCCAATGAGGCGGTATACGCGGATATCCCCATAACCTGCCGGTATTATGCTGCCCACAGCGAAGAGCTTAAGGATATCGAATACCGCAGCAAGAAGGAGCTTAATGAGGATGTAAGGCTGGTGACCATCCCGGGGATAGATATCTGTGCCTGCTGCGCGCCCCATGTATCAGGTACGGGTCAGGTAGGCATCATCAAGGTGATAAGCGCCATAAACTACAAGGGAGGGACCAGACTCACCATTCTTTCGGGAAGAAGGGCTTTTGAGTACTTAAGCGCGGAGCACGATATAACCGGGGAGCTTACCCATAAGCTTTCTGTCAGCCCTGAGAGGCTTACGGAGGCGGTCGATAAGCTTATGCGACAGCTTAATGACATTAAGCTTGAAAAGGCCGAGCTTGCCGGGAAAAGGCTCTTTAAAAAGCTGGAAGAGCTTCCTGAAAATGAAAAAAATGCCGTGATCTTTACGGAAGATACCGCCGTAAACAATATAACCCGGAGAAATGCGGTCAACACCCTCGCAAAAAAGTACAGAGGGATCTGCGCCGTATTCGTGGGGGAGGGTGAATACCGTTTTATCCTTGCCCATCCCGAAGGGGACGCCAGAGAGACGGCAAAGCTACTGAAGGATAAGTTCGGCGCCAGATGCGGAGGATCAAGGGAAATGATAGAGGGAAGCGTTTGTGCGGGGGAGGAAGAGCTTCGGGCCCTTTTCCAGGATCACTGACATAACCGCTTAATATTTGATAAAAAACCCATTGTCTGCTATAATCAATGATCATGATATACAGAAAATACGTAAAGCGGCTTTTGGATATCTTCATATCCCTTGTTTCGATCGTTATACTGTCGCCGGTGCTATTGATACTTGTGCTGCTGGTAAGGAGCAAGCTTGGGAGTCCCATGCTGTTTCACCAGGACAGGCCCGGGCTTAACGGGAAGATATTCCATCTTTACAAATTCCGCTCAATGACGGATGAAAGGGATGAAAACGGGGAGCTTTTACCGGATGAGAAAAGGCTGACCGATTTCGGTAAAAAGCTTCGGTCAACCAGCCTGGATGAGCTGCCGGAGCTGTTTTCCATACTTAAGGGGGATATGTCCCTGGTAGGGCCGAGACCGCTTTTGGTACAATACCTTCCGTTGTACAACGAAAGACAGAGGCACCGCCATGACGTAAGACCGGGGCTTACGGGGTGGGCACAGGTAAACGGAAGAAATACACTGACCTGGCAGGATAAATTTGAGTATGATGTGGAGTATACGGAGAAATATTGCTTTTCAATGGATCTTCGGATCATCCTCATGACTTTTAGGGGGGTCATAAAGCGGGAGGGAATAAATCCCGAAAACTCCGCTACCATGGACTTTTTCAGAGGAAATCATCCGGTCTGCGAGCAGACCGGATCGGAACGATCCAAGGATCGTCCCGAAGCGCACGATCTGTAAACAGATCGGCGCGGAGGAAACTTATAAAATGGGCAGTATAAACGTGCTTATTCTGAGCGCCGGAAGAAGAGTTGAGCTTGTAAAGTGCTTCAAGAACGCGCGTGACAGGCTGGGAATAAAGGGCATAGTGGCAGCAGGGGACGCAAGCGAGCTGGCGCCTGCTCTTTATTATGCGGATGAAAAAGTCATCTTTCCGAGAATAGATTCGGGACGTTATGTCGAAGCCGTCATAGAAGCCTGTAAGCGCTTTAAGGCCGATCTGTGCGTGCCCACAATAGATACGGAGCTTCTTCTGCTTTCTGAGGAGAGGGAACGGATCGGGAAGGAAACAGGGTGCAGGGTGCTCATCTCCGACAAAAGGGTGATAAGCATATGCAGGGATAAGAGAAATACCCAGCGCTTCATGGAGGAAAACGGCTTTCTTATGCCGCATCTGTATACCGAAGAGGAACTAAGCCGGGGAGAGGTAAGCTTTCCGCTCTTCATAAAGCCGGTGGACGGCAGCTCCAGCATAGATACTTACCGGGCCGATAACGAAAATGAGCTCAGATCGGCCCTTGCAAGGGTTAAAGACCCCATGGTCCAGGATTATATGGAGGGAGAGGAATACACGATCGATGTGTTCCTTGATTTCGATTCAAATATCATCAGCATAGTCCCGAGGATCCGTCTGGCAGTCAGAAGCGGTGAGATAGCCAAGGGAAGGATAGTAAAGGATGCCGCGATAGAGGCCGATGTAAAGAGGCTCATGGAGATCTTAAGACCGACGGGGCATATTACGATCCAGCTTCGGAAAACACAAAGGGGACTTGAATATATCGAGATTAATCCGCGCTTCGGCGGAGGGGCGCCCATGTCCATCATGGCAGGCGCCGATTCCTGTGAATATCTATACAGGCTCCTTCGGGGCGAGAAATCAATACAGAACTGCGGATACAGGGACGGCCTTACTTTTTTGAGGTTTGATGCCTGTGTCGCGCTTGATGAAAACGGAGAAGCCGTATATGCGGAAAATTGTTCTGTTCGATCTTGATGATACGCTTTATCCGGAGCTTTCCTTCGTAAAGAGCGGATATAAGGCTGTTTCGGAGCATCTGGTCAAAAAATACCCTATAGAGGATGATCCCGGAGCTGTATATGAAAAACTGTACAGGCTCTTTAAAGAGGATTCCGGGCTTGTATTCAACCGTCTGCTCTGCGGATATGACATAGCATTTGAGGAGGAAGACATAAAGGAGCTGGTGAAGCTGTACAGAGAGCATAAACCCTCGATAGAGCTCTATCCCGATGCGCTTGCCTGCCTCTTTAAGCTTAAGGATATGGGCTGTGAGCTGGGCATCATTTCAGACGGATACCACATCAGCCAGAAAAACAAGCTTGAAGCCCTGTTTCCGGGGAAGATGAACCTGTTCGGAAGGGTTATCCTTACTGATGAGCTGGGCAGGGAATACTGCAAGCCCGATGACCGCTCCTTCATAATGATGAAGGAATTTTTCAAGGCCGACTGGACTGATATGATCTATGTCGGCGATAATCCCCGTAAGGACTTTTATATAGGCAACAATTATCCGATCCTCACCATAAGGCTTAAGAAAGAGGGAACGGTCTATGCGGACAGCGAGTACCTGGAAGGGATAAGAGAGAAGCTTTCCATAGGGGAGCTTTCACAGCTGCCCGAGTCCGTTAAGAGAAGTTGAGCCCACAAAAATGAACATTTTGTACATTACACTGAGCAGGCCCCGGCTTTCGGAACACGGGATCTATCCGGATCTGGTAAGAGCGCTTAAAAGGGCTTCTCACAGGGTTACAATAGTATATGCCGCAAGCCCCCGGGACCAGAAAAAAACCGAGCTTACGAAAGAGGACGGGGTTACCCTTCTAAAGGTGGTGGTCGGCGAAAATTTCAATGTCGGCCTTATCAGAAAGGGTATAAATACGATCAAAATGGAGCCGCTTTTAAAGCGGGGCATCAGAAAGTACCTTAAAGGAGAGCATTACGATCTGTGCATCTACGCAACTCCCCCCGTGACCTTTGCGGGGGTGGTGGAATACTGCAGAAAGCTTTTCGGTGTAAGGACCTTTCTTATGCTGAAGGATATATTTCCGCAAAATGCCGTGGACATCGGGCTCTTTAAGGAGGGCTCCCTCATCCACAGGTATTTTAAGAAAAAGGAAAGAGCCCTGTATGCAATGTCCGACAGGATAGGCTGCATGTCCGAAGCAAACCTCGGATATATAAGGGAGCATGAGCCCTGGATAGATGAGAAAAAGCTCTTGGTGTTTCCGAATACCATAGAGCTTGAGCCCGGGACATATCCCCAGAGCAATCCCTGCTCAAACGTAACCTCCTTTGTTTTCGGAGGCAACCTTGGAAAGCCCCAGGCAATAGATTTTCTTATATCCGCCATAGGTGATGAGCGCCTTGCCTTGCGGAAGGATATAGCCTTTTACATCATCGGACAGGGAAGCGAGAAGGAGAAGGTCGAAAGAGCGGCAAAACAGCTCGGCAATCTTATCTTCATCGACATGATGCCGCCTGCGGAATATGACAGGCTGATGGAGAGGATGGACGTGGGGATCATCTCTCTTGACCACAGGTTTACGATCCCCAATTTCCCCAGCCGGATCCTTTCATATATGAAGGCCGGCAAGCCGGTACTTGCCTGCAGCGATGAGGTGACGGACATAAGGGAGCTGGTTGAGGATAAAGGACGCTTCGGCCTTTGGGTAAGCTCTGCGGATAAGGAGGGCTTTGTCGATGCGGTCCTGAGGCTTTCCGGTGATGAAGAAATGCGAAAGGCCATGGGAATAAGAGGCTTTGAATATCTTAAGGAGAATTTTGAAGTCGGCCTTTCGGTGAGGCTGCTGGAAGAAAGTATGAATGAGAGGAAAGCATATGTTTAAGGATAAGACACTGCTTATTACGGGAGGGACAGGTTCCTTTGGGAACGCGGTACTCAACAGGTTTTTGAACACGGACATTCGTGAGATAAGGATATTTTCAAGGGATGAGAAGAAACAGGACGACATGCGCCATCTGTATAATAATCCCAAGATAAAGTATTATATCGGGGATGTCCGTAATATACAGAGCGTTAAGGATGCCATGCACGGAGTGGATTATATCTTCCATGCGGCGGCCTTAAAGCAGGTTCCCAGCTGTGAGTTCTTTCCGATGGAAGCGGTAAGGACAAACGTGATAGGGACGGATAACGTGCTTACCGCGGCCATAGAAGCCGGGGTAAAGAAGGTCATCTGCCTCTCTACGGACAAGGCGGCCTATCCCGTAAACGCCATGGGAACCTCCAAGGCTATGATGGAGAAGGTATTTGTGGCAAAATCAAGGACGGTGGATCCCGAAAAGACACTGATATGCGGAACCAGGTACGGAAACGTCATGTGTTCAAGAGGCTCGGTCATCCCCCTGTTCATCGAGCAGATAAAGGAAGGGAAGCCCCTGACTGTTACCGAACCGACGATGACGAGGTTCATAATGAGCCTTGAAGAGGCGGTTGAGCTGGTTCTTTTTGCTTTTGAAAATGCAAGCGCCGGTGATATCATGGTTCAGAAGGCGCCGGCATGTACCATCGAGGTTCTTGCCAGAGCGGTTAAGGAGCTGTTTAATGCCGATAACGAGATAAGGATCATAGGTATCAGGCACGGCGAGAAGATGTATGAGACCCTCCTTACCAACGAGGAATGCGCCAGGGCCCTCGATATGGGGAGCTTTTTCAGGGTGCCGGCAGATCAGAGGGATCTTAACTACGACAAGTACTTTACCGACGGAAACGCAAAGAGGAGCACGCTTACCGAGTTTAACTCCAATAATACGGAGAGGCTTGACATCGAAGGGGTAAAGAAAAAACTTCTGTCCCTTGAATACATCAGGAATGAGATAGAAGCTTTCGCATAACTGTTTAATATATGAGGACTTGGCATGAAGATTCTTGTGACCGGGGCTAAGGGCTTTATCGGAAAAAATCTGGTGGCAGAGCTTTTAAACAGAGGCTTTGAGGATATCCTTCAATATGATGCGGATACCGAAAAGGAGCTGCTTAAGGTCTATGCCTCGGAATGTGATTTCGTTTTTCATCTTGCGGGAATAAACCGCCCGAAGGATGAATCGGAATTTATGAAGGGCAATTTCGGTTTTACCGGAGAGCTTTTGAATGCTCTTAAAAAAAGCGGAAATACTGTTCCCGTGCTTGTTTCCTCCTCTATCCAGGCCGAGCTTGAAAACCCCTACGGAGTAAGCAAAAAGGCCGGAGAGGAGCTTGTCTTTGAATATTCGAGGCAGACCGGGGCGAGGGTCTTTGTATACAGACTTCCAAACGTCTTCGGAAAGTGGTGCAGACCGGGCTACAACAGCGTTGTCGCCACCTTCTGCCATAACATAGCACATGACCTTCCCATAACCGTAAATGATGAAAAAACCCTTCTCAGGCTTGTTTATATAGATGATGTGACGGAGAGCTTCATCGCTTCGATGAACAGTGTCATTTCCGGAAAAGCAAACATTGAGGAAGAAGAGGAAAACAGGTACTGCTCGGTTCCCGTGACTGCCTCCATAACTCTGGGAGAGCTTGCAAAAACCATACAAGGCTTTAAGCATACAAGGCAGGATTACTTCATACCCGATATCGCTATAGAGCTTAAAAAGAAGCTTTACAGCACCTATTTAAGCTACCTGCCGAAGGAGGATTTTTCCTACCCTCTCAACATGCACATCGACGAAAGGGGCTCCTTTACGGAGTTTCTTAAGGCAGAGGGCTTCGGGCAGGTTTCGGTAAATGTGGTAAAGCCGGGTATCGTAAAGGGAAATCACTGGCATCATACCAAGAATGAAAAATTTCTGGTGGTAAAGGGCAGGGGGCTCTTTCAGTTCAGAAAATACGGAGAGGAAGAGGTCACGGAATATCATGTAAGCGGCGATAAGCTCTGTGTGGTGGATATCCCCACGGGCTATGTGCACAATATCGTGAATGAAGGTGAGGAGGACATGGTTGTCATCATCTGGGCCAATGAAGTCTTTGACCCCGGGAAGCCGGATACCTACCGTGACGAGGTGATAAGGAATGGATGAAGGAATAAAAAACGGAAAGCTTAAGCTTATGACCATAGTGGGTACGAGGCCCGAGATCATAAGGCTTTCCGCGGTGATCAAGTGCGCGGATAAGTATTTTGATCATGTGCTTGTGCATACCGGACAGAACTACGATTATACCCTGAATCAGATCTTTTTTGAGCAGTTAAAGCTCAGGGAGCCTGACTACTACCTGGATGCCGCAGGCTCAAACCTCGGCGAGACAATGGGAAACATCATTGCAAGATCCTATAACCTGATGACAGAGGTAAAGCCCGAGGCATTACTGATCCTGGGCGATACGAACTCCGCCCTTTCCGCCATCAGCGCCAAAAGACTGAAGATCCCCATCTTTCATATGGAGGCGGGGAACCGCTGCTGGGATTACAATGTTTCCGAGATGATAAACAGAAGGATAGTGGACAGTATCTCCGATATAAACATGCCCTATACGGAAAACTCCAGAAGATACCTTCTGTCTGAGGGCGTGGACGGAAAGACGATCTTTGTGACAGGCTCTCCCATGAGGGAGGTCTTAAGGGATCACATGGAGGAGATTAAAAAGAGCGATGTGCTTAAAAGGCTGGGTCTTGAGAGCAGGGGATATATCCTGGTCTCTGCCCACAGGGAGGAAAATATTGACCTTGAGGATAATTTCTTCAGTCTTATGAACTCCATAAATCATATTGCGGAGAAATACGGCATGCCGGTCATTTACTCCACCCATCCGCGTTCGAAGAAGTTTATCGAACAGAGGGATTTTAAATTTCACCCCCTTGTCAGGAATCTGAAGCCCTTCGGCTTCCTTGATTATAACATGCTTCAGATGAATGCCTACTGTGTGCTCTCGGACAGCGGAACTCTTTCGGAAGAGTCGGCGATGTTAAATTTCCCGGGAGTACTGATAAGGACCTCCACGGAAAGACCGGAGGTTCTGGATAAGGGAACGATAGTGATAGGCGGGATCAGGGAGGAGGACGTTGAGAGGGCCGTAGAGCTTGCGGTGGCAATGTTTGAAAACGGCGAAGAGCTTGCCATGCCTTCCGATTATACCGATACCAATGTTTCGGTCAAGGTGGTAAAGCTCATTCAGAGCTATACCCGCATAGTAAACATGACGGTGTGGGGTAAGCGCTGAGACGAGAGCGATTTATTGTTTACATGAAGATAATAGTTAATGATACAGCTGCCAGCAGGACGGGAGCGCTTTCTGTCCTGAAGGATTTTTATGCGTATATAAAACAGGACGATAAAAGGTACGCAGAGATAAACGGGGAAAAAGAGCGTCTTGACTGGATATTTCTGCTTTCCGCCCCATATCTGGAGGAGACGGACAACATAAAGGTCATAGTCCTTTCCGATGTCAAGATGAGCCGTAAAGCAAGGCTCATGTTTGACCTGAAGGAGGGCAGGAAATATATAATGTCCTTTAAACCGGACGTTTATTTTTCAATGCAGAATACCCTTCCGGGAGGCCTCGACTGTAAGAGCGTGCTTTATGTGCATCAGCCTCTCTGTTTTCAGAGAATGAAAAACTTCTCCCTCCTTAAGGAAGAGGAGAGGGAGTATGCCGTTTATCAGCATCTGATAGGGAAGCTGATATATGCTTCGATAAAACGGGCCGATAAGACCATTGTCCAGACCGAATGGATGAGGCAGGAGGCGATCAGGCGCACCGGGGTCAGGGAAGACAGGGTAGTAAAAGTAACGCCCGATATTGATACCTCGGGGCTTATTCTCCGGCTGAAGAAAAACAACGGAAACACCTTCTTCTATCCTTCCGGACCGATGCTTTATAAGAATCATGAATGTATCCTGAAAGCGGTAAAGCTTTTAAGGGATGAGGGGATCACCGGTTTTACGGTAAGCCTTACCATTACAAAGGAAGAACTTAAAAAGCTGTGCCCGGGAGAGATCCCCGAAAACATCCTGTGCGAGGGAAGCCTTGAAAGAGAAGAGGTGCTTAAGCGCTATCAGAGCAGTGTCCTTCTGTTCCCTTCATATATCGAGAGCTTCGGATATCCTCCGGCTGAGGCAAGAGCTATGGGCTCTGTCATCTTTGCCGCGGATACCCCCTGCATGCGGGAGATCCTTGAGGGCTATGAAGGGGCCTTTCTGTTCGATCCTTTTAAGCCTGCAGAGCTTAAGGAGCTTATGGAGAGGTATCTAAGAGGAGAGATCGACAGGACCCTGATCTATGATAATATGCTTCCCGTCGGGAGAGCTTTGGGGGAAAAGACAGAAAGCAGCTGGGGCCTTGTGTTGAATGAACTGATCGGATGAAGATTTTTAAGGATATAAGACAAAAATACGGGCACCTGTACGAGTGGTACTATATTCTGGTCATCGCAGGCTACACGCTTACCCTGATCTCTCTTAAGGTACGCCCGGGAGTCATAGCCGGCGTCCTTTTGTGTCTCGTGACCCTTGAGCTTATTGCCGACCGGTGCGTAAGCACGAAAAGCTTCATAGATAAGCTTATCCTTTTCTACATAGGCTACAATATCCTTTCGGTCATATGGCTTCACGCCTCCGGAATGCCCTTTTCGGTATTCATCGGTGAGTTTACGGTCTCGATATTTCCGGTGGTCTTTTATTTTGCGGGGAAAAGCGTAGGAGAGAGGCTTCCTTTCTTTTATGAGAAGTTTACCCTGGCAGTGGTCTTTGCCGGAGTCCTTGGGATCATACTCTATATCACGGCTCCGCAGTTTTATATCGATTATTCCTATGACCTGCTTTTTATCTCAAAGGCCGATGCGGCTACAATGAGGGTCAGGATGAACTCGGTGGTAGGCTGCACGCTTCTGGGCTTTCTGGGGACCGCGGGGATGATGACCGGAGCCTTTTTTCTGGGAGATGGGGGAAAGAAGGAAAAGAGGGAAACAAGAGGCTGTCTGAAGGCTGTGATATATATTGCCGTCTGCATGGTGACGGCTGTCATGAGCAATCAACGTTCCTCCCTTGTGACGGTGATCCTTGTTCTTGTTTTTATCAATTATCTTATTTTCTTCAAGCTTGAACTGCTGAATAAAAAGTATTTCTATATCGAAGCGGGAGGGCTGGTGCTTGTACTGATCCTTCTGTGCGTTATAAAGCCTGAGCTGCTGCTTAAGATATGGTGGAGGCTTGAATCCCTTCCCGGAGCGGTCTCCGAGAGGAGCGAGCAGTGGATAGCCGCTGTGAATAACATGTATTCCACCTGGATCGGAAACGGTCTCGGAGCAAACGGCCACAGGGCGCTGGGGATAGAGGATGCACATGTCATCGCTGACGGAGGGCTTGTAAAGCTCTACTGCGAGGAGGGCGTGATCGGCTTTTCGGTCTTTCTGTTCATAGTCCTTAATGCGGTAAAAAAGGGGCTCGGTGATATAAAGGACTTCTATGTGGAGCTTGGGCTCGTTGCGGTGACCCTCCTTCAGTCCATAGGCTCCAATGTCATCGCCTTTCAGCTTGCCGCGCCTATCTTCTGGTTTGCCATCGGAAGGATCAACCTTGCCGAAGCAGACGGGGAAATACCTGACAACCCGTAATCCGACAGGTACAGCAAAGGGTCACTGTCATAGTCCAAACAGCTGTGAACAGTGACAGTAAAGGGGAACTTTGATGAAGGCGATATGCATGTATCTTCCTCAATATCATACCTTTCCGGAGAATGATAAATGGTGGGGAGAGGGCTATACGGAATGGACCGCGGTAAAAAGGGGGCGGCCCCTTTTTAAGGGACACGTCCAGCCCAGGCGCCCGCTTGACGGAAGGTATTACGATCTTGACAAGGACGGTGAGGCGACCCTTCGCTGGCAGGCTTCTCTTGCGGAGAAATACGGGATCTACGGCTTTGCCTTTTACCAGTACTGGTTTAAGGGAGAGCAGCTTATGAAGAGGCCCATGGAGATCCTTCGCGACCATCCCGACATTCCCTTAAGGTACTGCATCTGCTGGGCCAATGAGAGCTGGACAAGAACCTGGTACGGTCTTTCCGAGGAGGTTCTTATGAAGCAGGACTACGGGGATGAGAAGGACTGGGAGCTTCATTTTAACTATCTGCTCACCTTTTTTAAGGATGAGAGATACATAAAGACAGACAATAAGCCGTTGTTCATGATCTATCGAAGCTTTGACATAGAAAGGCTTTCCGATATGCTCGCCCTCTTTGACAGCCGGGCAAAGGAAGAGGGCTTTGACGGGATCTTTATCGTTTCGGGAAAGACAAGGGATATCCCGGATACAAGGAAGGAGCTTTTTTCGGGCTGGTATTATTTTGAGCCGGGCTATACCTTAAAGCATGATTTCTCTCTTCTTCACAGGGTGGCGTACGATGCCTCCGTTTTGTTAAGAAGCGGCATCAACAGGCTCTTTAATAAGCAGCTTCTGGAAAGAAGGGTTCCCGCACAATGGATACTTAAGGGGATAGAAGAAAGGGAATATTCCGAGAATGAGTTTCCGGGCCTTATCCCCGACTGGGACAATACCCCGAGAAGAGGATATAAGGGCCTTGTGTACACAAAAACCTCTCCGGCGAGGTTTGAACAGGCCTTAAGGAGGCTTAAGCCGAAGGTTGAAAGATACAAAAACGACTTTGTGTTCATAAATGCCTGGAATGAGTGGGGAGAGGGAGCAATGCTGGAGCCCGACGAATACAGGGGCTATGAGTATCTTGAGGCAGTGGGGAGAGTGTGCGGTTATGCCTGAGGTAAGCGTTATCGTTATAATCTATAAGGTTGAAAGGTTTCTGAGACAGTGCCTTGAGAGCCTGTCCTCCCAGACCTTTAAGGATATCGAGGTCATATGCGTTGTCGCGGATACGGATAAGGCCTGCATTGAGATCTGTGAGGAATTTGCGGGTAAGGACGAGCGCTTTAAGGTTATAAAGGAGGCGCCAAGAGGTACTGCCGGTGCCAGAAATACCGGGCTTTCCGCCGCGAAAGGAAAGTATATTGCCTTTGTGGACGGGGATGATTATGCCGCCTCTGATATGATAGAGGTGATGCATGAAGGGGCAGTCTCGCAGGATGCGGATATTTCCGTCATAGGAAAGTATTACGTATACGAAAACGTGACAGAGGCGGAAAATGTTCCCGCTTCGGGAAACGGAGGGGAGCCGGAGCTTTTGCTTATTGACCCGACTCAGGCAATGGAGATCGTTCTCTATCAGACCGGGTTTTTCCTTCATATCTGGGATAAGCTCTATAAAAGGGAGCTGTTTAAGGACATAAGCTTCGATGAAGGCAAAAAGGTGGAGGACAGGCTGGTAAGCTGCAGGCTTTTATACAGCGCGGAACGCATAGTATACAACAGAAAGCCCGAATAC
>JAEEGL010348802.1_pt1 | contig 14553 bp, 20 predicted proteins | sample 9134231 | NCBI WGS metagenome assembly JAEEGL01 (sample SAMN16246548, study PRJNA631951) | gut metagenome | biome: gut microbiome; feature: rumen; material: fiber-attached | host: Bos | place: Iran: Karaj | collected 2018-10
TATGAATATAAGTTTTAATACCATTTCTATTTAATTTATTAATAAACTTATCAACACTACCTTGATTCTTATATAAAGTAATAACTACGCTATTAACACTGAATCCCTTTTCTTGAGATAAATTAATTAATCTCATTATTTCATCATCATAAGTAATACCATATTCTCCTCTGGTTTTATTTTTTTCAATATCACCAGCATTAATACAATAAATTATTTCTAGATCATTTTTTAATTCTAAAAACATATTAATTTTAGAATCACTTAAGAATCCAGGTAATACTCTTGAAGCATGAGAATCATCAAACAATTTACCTCCAACTTCCAAGTATAATTTATCAAATAATTTGAATCTTTCTCTAATTTTTTCGCTTTGTATCCTCACATATTTATTATTATCAAAACCCTTTTTCATAATAAATCCTCCATAAAAAGTATAACATAAAAAAGTAGATAATTATCTACTTTTTATTCATGATTAAACAATCTATTAACACTATCTTTTAATACTAATCTTTTAACTTTACGATTTAATTGTTTTATATTTTGATTATCATATGAACCCAATAATTCATCTGATATTTTCATAGCTAATACATATCTTTCTTCTGGATTTCTTTCTATTTTTCCATTCAAATCTTCATAGTATTCAACTAATTCATCTGATAAATTCTCTTTAATATATACTTTTTCATAGAATATAGGTAATACTTCATTATCTTTATTACTTACATTAGCAATTGTATTCAACTTATCATAATTCATATATACATGAATATATTCATGAACATTAATAAGAACTGTTAAATCACTATTCATTATTGGAACAAAAGGATGCATCTCTAACAACTCATTATGTGAAAATACATAACCAGTTCCAATATCTTCCCTAAGTTCATCATCTAAATAGTCAAATAATTCCCAATTATTACGATAATATAAAACTATATCTTCATCATATATTCCATGTTCTTTTAAAAACTCAATAAACTTTCTATAATACATAACAATCCCTCTTTTTAAATATCGTGTATTATATCATATTATCGATAAAAAAGCAAAATAAAGCATATTATTTCTTATTTAAAACATAATTAAAAATATATAGTATAGTACTTGCTATTATCACTCCACCAATTATATCTGATAACCAATGTACTCCTGATATTAATCTACCTAAAACTATTAAGATTAATAATACTAATAAACATTTATTTATTATATTAATATATTTATAATCTTTAAAAATCTTATTATTTACAATAATACCACTACCACATACACAAATAGCTAATAAAGTATGTGATGAAGGAAAAGATGCTTCAAGTACTCCATCTAAAATAACTGGTCTATAGTTAATAATTACTTTTTCAAATAATACATAAATACAGATTACTACTACATAAAAGATACCAAGTATTATTAATTCTTTATCTACTTTCTTTAATGATTTTCTCTTAATTAATTGATAAAGACCAATCAAGCCATAAATACCAACTACTAATAAAGCTAAATAACCAAGTATTTCAGTAATCTTATAAATAGTAGGATTATAACTAAATATATTATTAAAAATCTTATTAACATGAGAAAAACCAACACTACTATTCTTAGGTCCAATTTGAGCTACATCAACAAATTTAACTAATATAATATATAAAATACTAATTAAACTTAATCCAATACAAACAACACTTTTCTTTAACTTCATAACTCCTCCTATTTTAAATAACTAACAAAAGTATCTAATGAATCACTACTAAATATAGTCTTTCTTCTTAATTTAAATCTATCAGTATTAAAATAAGAATATCCATCAGTATCATATTGACCAACAAATGCCATATGAAATCCAGCTTGTTTTAATAATCTAATAGCTCTATCATTAAAATCAAAGAATGGATAAGATAAAGCAATTGATCCACCTAATTTTTCTTGAGATGTTTTTAAATCTTTCAAAATAACATCTTCTTTTTCACATAATAATTGACCACCTTGATTACCACCAGGACATTTCCAATTATTATGCAAACTATCTGTATGAGATTCATAACCAACATACTCAGATTCTATTTTATATGCATCATATTTTCCAGTAATAACAAAGTAAGTAGCATACAGTTTATATTTATCTAATATTTCAACAGCATTCTTAGCTAGATTTCCATCATCTAAAGTAACCACAACACTCTTCATTGGAATATTAATTTTCTTATCTAAAAACATTTCTAACTCATTCATAGTTAAAGTTAAATAATTATTCTTAGCTAAATATCCCATATGAGTATCAAATTGATTATATGAATGACAAATATCTTTATTTTGACATTCTTCTCCATCTTTATATACTGCATGATATGTAAAAGTACGAATACTATCTCTAGTCTTCTCATTACTATTCTCATGATTAACTACTTTAACTTCATTTTTATTAACATATAAAAGTCTATTATTATACTCAACATATAATTTATCATTATCTTTAATAATAATAGGTAAATTAACAGTACTATTAACTTTAAAAACATAACCATTTTCATCATAAAAAGTAACTTTATCACCAGTAACATTTTCATCAAATAAGACATACCTTTTATATCTATCAGTAGTATTCAAACTTTCAATCTTATTAATCTTTCCATTACGTATATAAAAATCACTATCTTTAACTTTATAGTACATTTTATTATCAACTTCTTTTTTACCATCTAAAGCTAATCTAACATCTTTATTAACCATACCAATTTTATTATAATTTTCATCATAAAGATTTTTTTCATCAATAGTTATAATAAGTGCACTATAATCATCAATAACTTTCTTTTCAACTTTCTTTTTATCACTATTTCCTTTATTAACTACATAAGAACCAAATGCTGCAGTTCCAACAATAATTAACAATAAAAATCCAATCACTACTTTCTTCATACTATCACCAACTCTATTGTAACAAAAAAAAGTAGATTTAACTACTTTTTATTAAATAATATGTTCTATAGTTTCTTCTAAAGACTCAGAAACTCGTACATCTTCTTCTTCATTTTTATCAGTTATCTTATGAATAGCTTTATTTAAATCAACAACCTTATTATAAAAACCATCATATTTAGCTGCTAAAAGTTGATATCTAAGATAAACATTATCAGAACCCATACTTCTATAAGCAGTACCAGTTAGTGCCCTCATATTAGAAGAAATATGATCTAAAATATCTTTAATATTTTCAGCATGTAATTTTATACTATCAGCTAAACTTCTAGCTTCTTGATAATCGCTCTCTTCAAATTCCATAAATCCTCCTTAACAAATACCTTTCGTAATAGATGCATTTTCCATTTCAGTTTGTGCTAAACTCTTTCCACCTTTATCGATAGCTTCTCCTAAATTATCAAAACCAGCAGTCAATTTATCTAAATTCGATTTTTGCTCCATAAATGAAGTATTGAATTCATTAAAAGATTCTCCTATCCATATTTTTCCCAAAGCATCAACATCAGATGCTAAAGAGTTAATCTCAGACTTTAACTGAGCTGCTTGATCAGATGTTATTCTTGCTCTTTTAGCAATATCTGTAGTGTCTGCACCCAATCCTTTTTTATTCATTTAATACACCTCCCATTAACTTAATTATATCATTAATTATTCATTTTTATATTTTTAATACATAATTTGACACTTTATATTTTAGCTTTTGCTAATTGCTCATCTAAATCTTCTATACTTTTTGAACAGTATTTAATGTATTTTCCAGCGAATATTGTTCTTTCATTAACACCTTTTGCTTGAGCAATCTTTTCTTTTACCAATTGATCAAATTCACCGCTTGCTTTACCAACCCAAGTAGTAAAATTTTCATCAGTTTTCCCTTCAACATTAGTTGTTTCATATTCTGATGTATTACCAATTTCTTCAACATCTACACCTAATTGACTAACAACACCAAAATCACACACAATTTTCATATAATCATCTCCTAATTATATTTTTATTACTAATCTATTTCATATAATTCATTTACTGCTTCAACATTTGAAATATTAGTAACATTCCTAATAGAATCAAAGTTACCATTTAATTTAGAATCTATATTTTCAGATGAGAATGCATATTTATTATTAACATACATATTAAAGCCATCATTTTTTGTAACATTACCAATCACACATTCAAAAACTTCCCCATTTTTAGCTTTAATTTGAATAATATCTCCAACTTTTCCAAATCTTTTATTACAAGAAACAATAAACCTATTTTCTAACAATGCATAACCAGTTTCATCATATGTAATTGCCGGATTACTCAATACTTCTCCTAAAGATTTATCAGAAACAGATGGAACTATAATTGAACCAACTGTAGATGGTAAAGTTGAACCTTTTGTTTCATTATCACTATCATCTCCAGTATCTGCATTCGATTCATTATCATCACTTTTTACATCACTAGATTTACCATCTGATTTATTAGAATCATTATTTGATTGCTTGTTTTCTTTTATTACATCATCTGATTTACTAGACTCTTTATCAGACTTATCAGAATCATCATTAGATTTATCTTTATTTAAATAATCAGAAATATTAGAAGGATTACCTGATTTAGCATCTTCAAATTCAGCATCAGCTTTTTCAACAGCCACATATGGACTTGGCCCAGTAGTGAATGTTATTTCATCTTTAGTTTGATCTGCTTGTTCAACAACATCATCTTTTTGTTTAGGCGCAGAATCTGTCTTAGTAAAAACATCTCCTAAAGGAGCAGCCGCTGTTTGAGTAAAAATATCTCCAGAAGGAGTATCATCAGAAGGTGTTTCCGCCCCAGTATCCGATGGAGCATCTGGTATGGTTGCTAAAGAAGGAAAATCTATTTTTTCTCCGTCCGAATTAATTCCACCCACTTCACCACTTTCTAACATTTTTTGTAATTCTTCATGAGCTATACTAATCTGGTTAAGTTGTTTTGATGTAACATTTACACGACTTCTAGCAATAGTGACATTATTTAAAATCTTTTGTTTTGCTTTGTTGAATAAACCAGTAATATCAATTCCATCTTCTATTTCTATAGCAATCACATCATATCCACTTACACTGCTTTCAATATTACTAAATTTTGTTTTTACACGATCTATATCAGCAGCAGCTGTTGCTACGGTACCTGTATCCATTCTAAACATAATGAATCACCCCCCTTTATTTATCCGAAAATGCTGCTATAGAATATGAAACCGTAGAAGAAGCTTGAGATTCTTGAACTGTTCCACTACCAGCTTTACTTAAAAAAGATTTCATTTTACTAAGATTATCTTTATACTTTTTTTGATAGTCACTACATTTTCTATCGGCTGATTGCCAATCTTTATAATAACGTTGATATTTAAACGGATAATCAACTCTTTCCTTAACAGACATAGAATCAAGTTCTCTCTTCAATCTTTTTTTCTCAGCTTTATATCTAATATATTCATCATAGTTTTCTCTCATTTTTTCATATTCATCACAGGCATCTGCATAATTTTCTAATCTTTTTGAAAGAAATGTAGAAGCAACACTACTAAAATCACTTGTAACACTTTTTATATTATTATAAGAAAGTCCCTCCCAAGTTGCAGAAAGACCATCAATAATACGATCATATTGTTCAAAAGAAGAAGTAACTAATGATGAATCTTCTCTAACAGATGAACTACTTTGCATACTATCACCTTCTATTATATAGTATATCAGTAATACAACTTTTAAACAATTAAAACAACACTTCTAACTGTAAAGTAAAAAGAGTATTTTCATACTCTTTACTTCTTTTTACCAAATCTTTTAAAAGGAAAAATTGTTAAACTAGTTTTTCCTCTAATCTTCTTCTTATTAAAAGGACCAAAATATCTACTATCAAGTGAATTATCTCTATTATCTCCCATTACAAAATATTCATTTTTACCAATTTTAACTTCAGCAAAATCATCAGTACCTTCATGATCAAAATTTTCTTTAACATATTTTCCATTTATATATAATTTACCATCTTCATATTTTATTTTTTCTCCTGGTAAACCTATAACTCTTTTTATTATTAATTCCCTTGGAGCTTTTACAACAACTATATCAAATCTTTTTACATCGTTAAAGTAATATGAAGTTTCATTTAAAATCATAATATCTTTATCTTTAAGAGTTGGATACATTGAAGTTCCAACAACATTAACAGGAGAAGCAATAAATCTTTTAAATAATAAAACTACTATAATAACAATTATATAAGGAACTATTTCTTTTACATAATATTTAAAATCTTTAGTAACTTCTTTTTCTTTTTTCTTAGTCATATAATCACCATCTATATTATAAACAAAAAATAAGGTTTTGTTAACCTTATTTTTGTCCTCTTTCTTTAATACGATAAGTACCTTTCATATTCTTTAAGAAGTTTAGTTTAGCTCTTCTAACTTTACCCTTACGAACAACTGTAATCTTATCAATTTTAGGTGAATGAACTGGGAATGTTCTTTCTACTCCAGTACCACCAGATTCTTTTCTAACTGTAAAAGTCTCTGTAACACTTCCACCTTTCTTCTTAACAACAATTCCTTCATATGCTTGAATTCTACTTCTTTTTCCTTCGATGATTTTTACATCTACTTTAACAGTATCTCCAACTCTAAATTCAGGAACATTAGGATTTAATTGCTTTTCATTAATCTTGTCAATAATATTCATAATCAAATCTCCTTCCTATCTATAAATGCATTAATAGTAATCATAATAATAAATAAAAGCGGATTACCTGCTTAAATTGACAAGTAAAATTATACAATAAAAATCAAATAATATCAAGTATTTATCAAAAAAAGAAGATTATTCATCCTCTTCTTCAACTCCTGTTAATAATAGTACTACTCCTATACTAGAAGCAATTACTAATACTAATGAAATAATAATTAAATATACATATACTTTTCCATAATAAGAACCATCATCTTCTATAGAAGCATCTCCTGCTTGATAAGAAATAACAGTTTCTTCAACTTGTTGATTATCTTGTAATGGTATTAATAAAGAACAAACTCTCTTCTTACCATTAACTCCATCTACATATAAATTAACTCTTACTTCACCATTATAATGAGCTTGTCTATCACTATTATATTTTTCTAAATACTTTCTATAGTCTTCTAATAACACTACAGAATCTTCTTTAATTTCAAATTCTTGAATATTTTTCTTAGAAAATTTATTCTTATTAATTTCTTTTTTATCTGAATATAAAACATTTCCTGTTTTATCATCACTAATACTAAATTTAGCAATTACATTATATTTTCCTGAGAAATTAATTTTTTCATCAAAAGATAAACTATAAATAAATCCAATATTAACAGTATCTATATTCTTTTTAATAACATTAGTAGTATCACATTTACCATTACTACATAATTTATAATTAACTTCACTACTTTCAAAATAACCAACATCTTCAGTAGTAGTAGAACTCATATATTTAGAAAAGAAATTAATTACAAAGAATATTGATAATATTAAAATTATTAATAATACAAATAACTTAGTAAGAAAAGCTCTAAAAGGTTCTCTTTCTGTATTAATATTCTTAAATATAGCAGGTCTATCAATATCACCAGTATCAATCTCACTATTTTCAAATGCTTTATCAACTATTTCTTTTTCTTCTGCAGCCTCTTCTTTAGGAACTTCTACTGCGATAGGTTCTTCTATATTAACTTGTTCTTTAATTTCTACTGATTCTTGAACTTGTTCTTTCTTTTTCTTTTTCTTCTTTTTCTTTGCTTTAGATATATCATCTTCAACAAATATAAATCTATCTAAAACATCTTTTTCTTCTTTAAAATTAGTCTTAATCTTTCTACTAGGATTAACCTTTTTAGTTCTATAATCAACACTAACTCCATCTATTTCAACATGATCAGTAGAATCAATAATACTATAGTTTAATGCTTCTTTTTTATCATCAACTATAATAGAAACATTATTTTCTAATCTTTTTTGTTGATTTTTAGGTTTATTATTTTTTTTCTTCTTCTTTTTATGATTAGAAGCATTATTATTAGGTTTATTCTTATTATTGTTATTATTGTTATTATTGTTATTATTATTTTTGTTCTTATAATACTTCTTATTATTCACAGTTTGTCCATTTTTATTTTTAGCCATCAGACTCACCTCTAACCATGTCCCTATTCTATAAAAGATTATATCATAAATTATGCATCAAAAAAAGATAAAAATAATTTTTTTTATCTTCCTCTACTAACATTCTTACCAAGTACATTTACTTCATGTAGATTTAATAATCTTCTCATAGCTTCTTTTTGTAGAAATTTCAACTTATTTCCCATTTTTTCTAATTCGTTTTTTCTTAAGAAAGGTCTATATCTTTCTTTTATTAATAATCTAAATTTTTCTATTTCAGATAATACCTTTTTATAAGTATCATCATCATCACTATCACTAGTAATACTTTCAGTTAAAGACTCTATTAATTTATCAAATTTATGATTAACTATTTTTAATATAAAAGCTCTAGCCATTTTTTTATTATAAATAATAATACTAGTAATATTCATATTATTAATATTAAAATTCTTTCTTTGAGGTAACTTATACTTATAAACATTATCGTTATTATAAGTTATTCTTCCCCTAATCTTATTTTTAACAAGCTTATACATTTAATCATCTCCTAATAAATCAGGTCTAATCTCCTTAGTCTTTTTAATACTTTCTTCCCTTCTATATTCCTCTATTTTTTTATGATCTCCAGATAATAATACTTCAGGTACTTCTAATCCATCATATACTCTAGGTTTAGTATAAGTAGGATAATCTAATAATCCATTATTAAAACTATCATCCTTATGAGAATCCTCAGTTATAACACCAGGAATAAGTCTGGTAATTGAATCAACTAAGATCATTGAAGGTATCTCACCACCAGTTAATACATAATCACCTATACTTATTTCTTCATCTACTATTGTCCTAATTCTTTCATCAAAACCTTCATAATGACCACAAATTATAATTAAATGTTTTTCTTTTGCTAAAGAATATGCTTTTTTTTGTTTATATGGAACTCCACTAGGAGTCAATAGAATAACTTTTGAATTTTTATTTCTAATATCTTTAATACAATCAAATATAGGTTGGCAAGTAAGCACCATACCAGCTCCTCCACCATAAGGAGTATCATCGACTTTGTTATGAGGATCTTTACTATATTTTCTAAAATTAATTAAGTTTATTTCTACTTTTTTTTCATCTATTGCTCTTTTAATAATCGATTCATTAAAAACCCCATTAAACATTTCAGGAAACAATGTTAATATATCAATTCTTATCATTTTACATCCCATCTATCAAATTAATATTTATTTCTTTTTTATTTCTATCTATTATAACAAATTTTTCATTATATGGAACTAAATATTCTCTATCGGCTTGTATTCTTAATACTTTATTACTACCAGTATCCATTATCTCAATAACTTTACCACTATTATTATTGATAATAACAGTATACTCTAACAAATCTTTATCAATCTCTTCATTATTATTTAAATCTAATTTTTCTTTATCAAAATACACTTTATTACCTACCAAGAATAAAACATCATTAATATTATTATATTCATCTAAACAAACCATATCAAAAGTTTTATGCTTACGATAACTTCTAATATTATATTCTTTATCATCAATAATCAATTTATTATTTACTTTAAATACTCTATCTTTAAATTCAAAATTAGATCTAATTCTAAGTTCTCCTTTAACACCATGAGTATTAACAATTTTACCAACATAAATCTTATCCATTAATATCACTCATCTCATATAATATAATACTACCAGCTACCCCAACATTTAAACTTTCAACAGAATCCTTCATATCAATATAAATAAATTTATCACATAACTCTCTAACATCATGAGATAACCCATTTCCTTCATTACCCAAAACTATTGCGAATCTAGAATCTTTATTGATAGAAAACTTTTTTAAAGATATTCCTTCATTAACATCTGTACCTATTATTTCAAAATTATCTTCTTTTAATTTACTAATATAATCTATTAGATTACCTCTTAAAATATTAGTATTAAAAATCATACCTTGAGCGCTTCTCAATACTTTTGAATTATATAAATCAACTGTATCATTAGATATAATAATTGTATCAACATTAAAAGCAACAGCACTTCTAATTAAAGTACCTAAATTACCCGGATCTTGTATTCTATCTAATACTAACACTCTATTTCCAACAATTGTTTTATCATCTTTTTTTCTAACTACTCCTACTATTTCTGGAATGGTATCAGTAGATGATAGTTTTTTCATAATAGTTTCTGTAACGATATTAATAGTTATATCTATATTTAAATCATAACCATCTAAAATAAATACTTCTTCTAATAAATTATTTTTATATGCTTCTTCCACTAAATGAAAAGTCTCAACTAGAAATGTATTTGATTTATCACGATACTTCTTCTCTTTTAATTTAGCTAATTCTTTTATTTTTTCATTATTAACACTAGTTATCAAAAAAGATTCATCTCCTTTTTTATCTCTTTATAATTAGGATAATTTTCTCCAACTAAATTCCAAAATCTAGAAGAATGATCTCCATGAATTAAATGAGATAATTCATGAATAATAACATAATTTAAATATTTTTCATCTCTTTCAATTAGTTTTAAATTTAATGTAATTACACCAGTTTTAATATTACATACTCCCCATCTAGTTTTCATTCTTCTAATTCTTAAAGTTGGTTTACGAATACTTCTTGTGAAATTATTATATATTTCATCTAATCTATCTTGAAATAATTGCTTAGCTTGTTTTTTATACCATAAATCAATATCATAATTCTTTTTTATATAAACTTTATCATTATCTAATTTAACAGTTCCTTCATCAACATAACAAATTTCATACTTTTTTCCTAAATAATAAAATCCTTCATTATTCTTATTAATAATTTCTTGTCTTTTAATCATTTTTACTATTTTGTCATAATTTTTTTGTATTTCTTTTTTTACTACATAATCTAAAGTCCATTTAGAAGTAGTTACATATACTTTCATATCTGGTTTAACTCTAATGTATAAACTTCTAGTATCTCTTTTCTTTATGATAACAACATCATACCTTTTTCCATCTACTTCTAACTGCATGTCAATCACCACTTATATTTTATCATAATTTATATATAAAAAAAAGAAAGTCAAGCCTTCTTCAATTTTAATACCTCTTTATTATTTCATTTAATTTCTTTATTTTAACATATTCTTTATTATGAATATCATCTTTATCATATAATAAAGCATCTATTCCATTTTGAGTTGGACCAATATAATCTTTAATAACACTATCTCCAATTACAAGACATTCTTCAGGATTATATTCACCAATAGCAGTTAAATATGATTCAGTATGTGGTTTTAATTGATATTCTCCAGTAAATACATCATCAAAATAATCATATAAACCTGCTTTTTTTAATCTAGGTATTTGTGCTTCACCATACCAATTAGTTAACACTACTAAACTTTTATCTTTACTCTTTAGATAATCTAATACTTCAATTACCCCTTCTTCCATTTTATCAGTATCAGTTACCATACTATGATTCCATCGATAAATAATATCTTTTGTAAAAGTCAAACCAGTATAACTATTTAAAAACTCACATAACCATTCATCATCATAATAAGGATAATCTTTCTCATACTCATCTAATAAAAAACCAATATTATCAATAAGGTAATCTGTTTCATTTTTAAATATTGGCTCAAAAACAGCTGTTTCAACAAGCCTATAATTACATGTTAATAAGGTTCTATCTAAATCAAAAATAAATCTCTTTTTCTCCATAAAATCACCTTTTTGCAAGTAAAAATATTATAACATAAAAGTAAAAAAAAGAACTACTATACAGTTAGTAATTCTTCTTCTTTTTCTTTTAACTTTTCTTCAATTTTCTTATTATAATCATTAACCACATCTTGAAGAGCCTTTTCTAATCTCTTTTCTTCATCTTCATTTTCAGCTTCTTCTTTTATAGTATCTATAGTATCTCTTCTAATATTTCTAATGATTACTTTTTCATCTTCAGCCATTTTTTTAACTTGTTTAGTAAGCTCAACCCTTCTTTCTTCTGTTAATTGTGGAATTACTATTCTTATAGTTTCACCATCATTAGAAGGATTATAACCTAGATTCGCAGCTACGATACCCTTTTCTATATCATTTAATGAAGATTTATCATAAGGTTTAATAACTAATATTCTAGCTTCTGGTACATTAATAGTAGCTAATGATTTTAATGGAGTAGCAACACCATAATACTCAACCATTACTCCATCTAAACTAGAAGGATTTGCTCTACCTGCTCTAACAGTAACAAATCTATGATCTAAAGCATCAAGTGCTTTATCCATCTCCATTTTAGCTTTTTCAATAATTTGATCCATTTATATCACTCCTCAAAAACATTATAATATAAAAAATAAATATTTAAAAGAAAAAAAGTGCTAAGCACTTTTATATTGTTTATACTTTTTATCTATTTCTTTTTTTATCTTATTCTTAACATTCTTTTTTTCTAATTGATCCATACTATATCCAGTAGAAGAAACATAATCTATTATCTTTCCATCTTTTACAAAATATAAAGATGGTATTTCTAATGAAGGATTTAAGTTTTCATCTTCAACTGTATTTTCACCAATATGATTTAATAATTCTCTATAATACTTAGTATTATTATTTTTAATATTAAATGGATTATAATAATTAATCTTTATATCCTTCTTTTTACTAAAACAATCATTAACTATTGAAGTGAATTCAATAGATATTTCATCATCACTATTAGCAAAATAAACAATTCCTGTTCCATCAGAAAATATATCCAAGATATCATTAATTTTTGAATATTCAAAAATATGACCATCTTCAATAGAATATTCTATTGAAAACTTATCTTCATCCTTAACTTTTTCTTCTTTTCGTACAGTACATGCACAAACTAAAACTAATATTAATAATATGGATAATTTTTTCATAATAACCTCTACCCTGCACTATTTATTTGACTCATTACTTCACTAGCAAAATCTTCTTGTTTTTTCTCTATTCCTTCTCCAACTTCAAAACGAATAGCTTTTAAAATTTCAGAGTTGTTTTCTTTAACATATTTTTCTACTGTTAATGAAGAATCTTTAATAAATTCTTGTTCATTTAAGCATACTTCTTTATAAAATTTATTAAGTCTTCCAATAGACATTTTTTCAATAATATCTTCTGGTTTACCTTTATTCTTTTCATCATTTTTAATTTGCTCTTTAATAATATCTTTTTCACGAGTTACCATTTCTTCAGGAATATCATCTCTAGTTACTCCAACTGGAGCCATAGCAGCAGTTTGCATAGCTACATCTCTAGCAACATCTTTATTATCACCTTTCAATACTACTAAAGATACAATTTTTCCACCCATATGTGAATAAATACCAAATACTTCATCATCTTTTTTTGTTACTCTTTCATAACGTCTAAATGATATTTTTTCTCCTATAGTAGCAGTAGCATCGATTATTTTTTCTTCTATAGTTTTTCCATCTTCTAATTTTAGCGCATTAGCTTCTTCTAAAGTTTTTGCCTCAGAAAACATTAAAGCTTCTCTTATATCTTTTATTAAATTAGTAAACTTTTCATTTTTAGTAACAAAATCTGTTTCACAATTTACTTCAAAGATAATAGCATCATTATCATTAGAAGCAGCTTCAGCTAAACCTTCAGCAGCAATTCTAGAAGCTTTTTTCTCAGCTTTAGCAATACCTTTTTCTCTTAACCAATCAATAGCTTTTTCCATATCACCATTTGCTTCAGTAAGAGCTTTCTTACAATCCATCATTCCTGCGCCAGTTTTTTCTCTTAATTCTTTTACATCACTTACATTAAACATTTTTACTCTCCTTTTAACATACTAATTATATCTTAATTTTAAAATAAAAGGAAGATTAACTTCCTATTTACTTAATGCTTCTACTAAATCAGCTTTTTTCATTGTTGAATAACCTTTAATACCAGCTTCTTTAGCTTTAGCTTTTAGTTCAGTTAATGTTAAATCTTCTAGATTTTCTGATTTCTTAGCAGCTTTTTTCTCTTCTTTAACTTCTTCTACTTTTTCTTTTACTTTCTTAGCTGTTTCTTTAACTTCTTCTTTCTTTTCTTTCTTTACTTCTTCAACTTTTTCTTTTACTTTTTTAGCTGTTTCTTTAACTTCTTCTTTCTTTTCTTTCTTTACTTCTTTAACTTTCTCTTTAACTTCTTCAACTTTTTCTTTTACTTCTTCCATTTTTTCTTCAAATTCTTCAGAAGTATCTTTTCCTTTATCTTCTTCATTGACATATTCAATTACTTCATTACCATTAACTTCAGCAATTGCATTAGTTAATACTCCTAATAATAATTTAACTGATCTTACAGCATCATCGTTTCCAGGAA
>JAEEGL010706474.1_pt1 | contig 14553 bp, 13 predicted proteins | sample 9134231 | NCBI WGS metagenome assembly JAEEGL01 (sample SAMN16246548, study PRJNA631951) | gut metagenome | biome: gut microbiome; feature: rumen; material: fiber-attached | host: Bos | place: Iran: Karaj | collected 2018-10
ATACCTACCATAGCCGAATGGTATCAGTACATGATGACTGTTGAAGCAGCAGGTATCCTCGACAGAGATACGATGTTTATGCCTATGTGCATAGCACTGTATTTATGTGATGCACTTGCACTTGCAGCATTATGGAATTTACACGTTCTTCTCGGCAATATCAGCAGGGACGAGGTGTTCATACCAAAGAATACCAGCTGTCTGAGAAGGATATCGTGGATATGTATGGCAGCAGGAACTGTATGCATCATATTCGGTCTTTGGAGCTCAATATTCGCCTTTGTAGGCATGGTGGCTATAATGTTTGGGCTTATCATGCGCGTGCTGAAAAACGTGTTTGAAAAGGCTGTAGAGATAAAGTCGGAAAACGACTTTACTATATGAGGAGGTGTTTTCAATGCCGATCATAGTAAATCTTGATGTAATGATGGCAAAGCGGAAGATGTCCTCTCAGGAGCTTGCTGAAAGAGTAGGCATAACAACTGCAAATCTATCCATACTGAAAACAGGCAAGGCAAAGGCGGTGCGCTTTTCGACTCTTGAAAGGATATGCGAGGAGCTTGATTGTCAGCCGGGAGATATACTGGAATTCAGACGCGAACAGGGGTGAGGAGATGATAAGGGAGATATGGCGGATATTAAAGCTCATAGTAGCCGTGATATTCGTGTTCGGACTGTTTATTGCAAGCTATGAGGCATACAGGATAGCGCATTATATGCAGGAAGAGCCTGTTGTGACCGCAAAGGAACAGCTGGTCTTTCCACCGGGTTCAGAGGTAAAACTGAGTGATTTAGCAGAATTTGAAAACTGTACAGTCACAGAGATATCAAGTGCTCAGTGGGAGGACGGCGGACACGAAAAGCTTACAATAATGAGTGACGGAAGCTCACTTATCGTAGGCGAAAAGACAGGAAAGCTCAATGTCATGATAGATGCAAGGGCATACAGAAAAATCATTTCGCGGGTGATACAGATAACAATAGAATAATGCAGAAATAATACGGGGTAATGTATTTCTGCACATTGGGGCAAGCTCTAAACATAGTATGCAGATATTTATAATAGGTCTTTGAGGAGGGATCGTTATGAAAAAAACAGCAGTTACAAAGGTACATGAGCTGAGATATACCTATGGCATAGACATGGCTTTATGTGTATTTGATTTTCTTATCTGCTCGGTGCTGTGCGCAGGGGGCAGCGAATACCTGAATATCGCAGGCGTTATAGCTCTTATAACAGCTGTCATACCTATGGGCTTCAGGCGGCTCTACTTCAAGGACGAATTTATCCCCAAGTCAGTGGGAGCTGTTATGACAGTGTACAGGGTATTGCTGATGGCACTTATGCTGTACGGTATCGACTATTTTCTCATAGCATGATCGGAGGAATCAGAATGAAAGAGCAATGGAAAAAGGTCCGTTACTGGTTTTTGATGTCACTGCTGACCACGGTACTCATATTTATGCCGATGATGATATTTTTTACGGTGTACTGCATTACAAAATTCCTGTGTCATCTTGTATCAGCAATAGTGGTGTCATTTGACTGCTTTGCAAGACCTTATGTATGGTACTCTGGCACAGCTGTATTTATTACATTGCTGCTGACTGCATATCTGGCAAGGGATATAGCAAATGAGGAGTATGGTTCTATAATGGCTGCTGCTGAGATCTTTGCTGTAATATTCTTTATGCCTATACCGCTGATAACGGCTTTCAGAGAATACAGAAGAGGAAAAAAAGAAGAAATACTTCAAAACGGAGGAGACTATTATGGAGAATAATATGCTTAGCGTATCTAATGAGAGCAGCGCTTTTGCTGCTCATCATGATGAAAAGGAAAAGCCAGAATACACAAAGGCAGATGTTGTAATTTCGATATTTGTGATGACTGCGGCATTCTGCTTTGTGAGATATGTTCTGTTTCATGTAATGGGATTTGTCACAACGGGACTTTTCATAGCAATTATTTCCGCGGCAATCATCTACATGAAGAAAAAGGAATGTGAGTTTTCGGGCTTTAATAAGCTATTGGCAGCTGTGCTTTACATTTTCAGCACTGTATTTTCGATCACTGCAAATACTCTCGTAAAAGACCTGAATGCAGTATTTCTCATAGGTGCGGGAGCATATTTCGTTTACTCTGTGGGAGCTTCAAACAGGAATATCGACCGTTTTCTGCCCTATGCCCTTTGCAAGGCTTTGTTTGAATTTCCCTTTTCACAGTTCGGTATGCAGGGGAAAATAACCTCGGACTCAGTCTCTAATTCCAAAAACGGCTCTAATGCAAAATACATACTTACAGGACTTCTCATCACAGTCCCCCTTACAGCTATAGTTGCGGCTCTGCTTATGTCGGCTGACGACGGGCTTGAGCGTATGCTCAGCGGCATGACCGATAAGCTTTTCGGTACAGGGTTCTGGGATACGATACTTCAGCTCATATTGGCAATACCATGCTCCATGTACCTTTTCGGTATGCTTTACGCAAATACTCACCGTAACGAGCTTAATGCCCTTAACGAGCAGGTGTGCACACAGAAGATATACAATATGCGCTTTCTGAGCAATCTTATAGTATACACAGCCGTAACTCCCATATGCATACTTTATGTTCTGTTCTTCATATCTCAGGCAGGCTATTTCCTTTCAGCCTTTACGAATTCACTTCCCGATGGCTTTACCTATGCCGACTATGCAAGACGCGGATTTTTCGAGCTTTTTGCTGTTGCACTCATAAATCTCGGAGTTACCTGCTTTATGAGTCTTTTCTCAAAGAAGGCAGGCAGAGAGAAGCCATTCGCACTCAAATTCTACAGCGTTATGATAAGCGTTTTCACACTTATCCTTATAGCTACAGCTATGAGCAAGATGGTAATGTATATAAACAGATACGGTCTTACAGCACTGAGATTTTACACAAGCTGGTTCATGGTACTTCTTGCAGTGATATTCGTACTTGTCATCATAAAGCAGTTCAGGTTCGATATGAAGATATCGAGGGATATATCATTTGTATTCGTGCTTATGTTCGGTATACTTTGCTTTTCCCGTCCCGAATCCATAATAGCAAGGTACAATATAGAGATGTACAGATCGGGCTGCCTTGAAGAGCTTGATACCGATACCATAATGGGAATGTCCGATGATGCTGTACTTACGGCATATAACGAAGATGCTGTAACAGAGGAAGAGATACTGCGTCACAGGTCATACAGTGATGACCTCAGAAATTATAATCTTTCGTCCGTAATACTTGATATGAAAATTGACTGAAAACAAAAAAGCTCCCGAAAAACGGGAGCTTCTGCTTTATTTACAGAAGAAAGCACTACAGCTTTCGACCTAAGATTTCCTATCACGGAGACTTCAATTCGGTATAGGGGGGAGTCCGAACGACGATCGTCAATATGTCTCCGTGGGGGACAAAGCCAAATTAAGCGGAGTTCGTTACGGCTCAAAAGCCGTATGCAAATATCTGCTATCAGACGGAGCAGATATTAAATTATATAATAGCTTATAATTATGCATAAATCAATACTTTTGCGTGAAATGTAGTTTTTGAGCGTGAAATGCACATTTTTGTTCATTATTCGTTAATATTTGCCTCGGTTGTAGGGGCGGATATTATCCGCCCGTTAGCTTCAACGTCAAATTAGGGAACGCCTTCTCTTGCAAGGCGTTCCCTCTTTCAAAACAGTCCACTGGACTGTTTTGAAATTCACCCTTTGCGATGCGCCTTCGTATTATTTCGCTGTTCTTTAAAAGCTGGGAACAGCGACCAGAGACGCTGTCTCTGGACTCTGCCAAAGGAACACAGTCCCTTTGGAATCCCGTTCATATGATCAGCAAGTTTTTACTACAACTCATTATATAAAAAGCCATAGTACATCAGAAGTACTATGGCTTTAAATCTTCATATAAGTTGATTCGCGTCAATATGCTATCATTATATCGGCTGTAAAGATATCCTTATCCCAGTTGAATGAAAGGATACCGTCCAGCTGTTCAACGGCGTCGCGGATACTGCTAACGCCTATACCGTGACCTATACCCGTTTTGTTGGTGGTAAGGTTTTCGGTATCGACCTCGTCCGAGGAATTCATAACGCATAGCCTCAGCTTGTTATCGTTCTGGACTATGGATATATATATGAATTTTTCTTCCGATGAACATCTCTGTACGCCCTCAATGGCATTATCGAGGAGATTTGCGATGATACGGCAGAGCGGAAGCTCGTCTATATCCATTTTATCGGTTATGATGACCTTGCAGGAGAATTGTATATTGTTCAGAAGAGCCTGTTTCCACTTCATATTTACGATAGCGTCAACAGAAGAGATACCCGTATAGCATATACGGCTTGCGGCAGAAAGCTTCTGATAGAGTCTGTTGAGGTGTGCGATAGCCTCAGGACCCGAGCCCTGCTTGAACATTCTTCTTGCGGCAGCCAGCTGATTACTGATATCGTGCTTGAGCTGGCGTATCTCGGTGTATTTTTCCTCAATAAGCCTGTAGTTTTCCTCTTCCGATTTAAGACGCTGTTCCATAAGCCTCAGCTTAATGGTGTTTGAGTAGGTGTCGAAGAAATCGAAAACGAATATATTGAGCAGGAATATTCCTGCTACAGACATAAGGTACATCAGCGACCTGCGCGGAGCAAGCTCTGCGGAAATGAAAATACTGTTGAGTATTATAAGGCTGAGCAAAGGTACGAATATGACCAGCAGCCAGTTCCTGAAGGGGATATCTCTTTGCTTGGCTTTGAGGTATTCCGCGATATATATGGCTGCCCAGAAGCAGAATACCTTGCCTATAGCTATACATATGTATCTTCCGAAGCCTGATGAGGTATTGTGCTCTGTAGCGCCTATATTCATTATATTCAGAATAGCGGCAGGCGCGATCTCCGCGACAAGGAGCACAACAGTGAACAGCAGACAATAGAATATGATACTTCGGACTTTGCTCTCAAACATCACAAAGGACGCTGTCAGCATCATTGCAAGTATTATGCCGAGCTTTATCCATGAATCGACATCTGTGATCATCAGGGCTTCCATTATACCGAAGAACCCGATGGCAGGTACAGCAAGGAATTTGAGCGGATATCTGCATTCCTTTTTCATAATAAGGAAAAGGTAGAATATTATCAGGCAGGCGTCAAAGAGACAATTGATCGTTTCTGCTATAAATTGGGAAGACTTCATTTCAACTCCACCTGCTTCTGCTGTAATCCATAAAACACTGCTTTATGTTTTTGATATGGTTTCTGCTTGCAAAGAGAGTTTCTCCGCTTGTAAGGATTATCTCATTTTTTCGGATATAGTCTATATTGATGATATTCACGATGCTGCTCTTGTCAAGACGGGCAAAAAGCAGGTCTGAAAGCTGTGTTTCTATCTCCGAGAGCGTACCCTTTGTAAAGTATTTCCCCTTTTTGGCGTGTATCAGAAGCTTGTGCGAAAAGACCTCTATATACATTATATCATCTGTAGGAAGCTTTTCTTCCTTGGTGCTGTTGTCGGCAGTAGCAATAACATATTGTGTATTACGGTAATATTCACGCACAGCGTCACTGAGCTGTTTCATGTAAATGGCACGGGGCTGGTTTTTCAGTATATACCTGAAAGCCCTTACCTCATATCCCTGAACGGCGAATTTCTCATAGCTGGTCAGGAAGATAATAATAACGTTTTCATCTATATCTCGGAGAAAACGGGCGGTCTCCACTCCGTTGAGACCCTTCATCTGTATGTCAAGTATAATAACTGCATATTTTCCCGCAGTAAAATCCAGTATCAGCTCTCTGCCGGTTTTGAATTCAAAAAAATCAAATTCACCCTCATATGATTGCAGAGCTATAAGATCATCTTTGACTTTAGTTATATATCTTTGCTCATCGTCGCAAATTGCGATATTCAACGTTCCGATCCCCCTTGATATGACTGTCCTGCTGTTCAAAAAAATGACAAAAACAACGTAGGACGGTCGATTGCACGTTCTGTAATATATCATTTTAATTATACTATGATATTAATACTTTGTCAATGCTTTGAAGCGATTATAGCACAAAAAGTGAATGAATTATGAACAAAAGTCGACATTTCACGCTCAAAAATTACACTTCGCGCATTTTTATTGAAATTTACACCCATTTAACGCTATAATAGTGTCAGACAAAAGATATTATATCTGCTTTCAGAGCAGGGGATTACTCAGCGGTATCTTGACCGCAAAAAGATATGACAGGAGAATTAATATGAAATGCAGCATAATAATACCATATTCCTATTCCACCGACAGAGCTGTCAGAGTTTTCCATTCACTTGAAAACCAGGACTTTTCATACGATGAGTATGAGCTTATTTTTGTTAACTACGGCGACATGGACGACCTTGCAGACTATATCGCTCAGCACGAGCACAAGGTCAGAGTACGCTGTTTTACTCTTCCGCAGAGCACTATAGGTCAGGCAAAAAATCACGGAATAAAGAGAGCTTCGGGAGAACTGCTAATATTCCTGAGCGGTGACGAGATAGCTTCAAGGAACTTCGTTTCGGGTCACTATGAAGCGTACAGAAAGTGCGGCAGACCTATCATGCAGTTCGGTCTTACAAAGGAAGTTTTTGAGGACGACGATAAGGTATTTTACGAAAACAAGGAATTTTACAGGAACGGCATACGCTATTGGCTCACAGAGCCCGAGAAATACGGGCTTGACAAGAAAAAGAGCTATTATTTCATAAAGGATATCCGTCTTAAAATGCTTGAGCCTTATTACTATGATTTTGATAAGGTGCAGTATAAGATGATATTCACTCAGACATCAAATCTCTCTGTCCCTATGGAATGTATCAGAAAATACGGCGGAATAGATGAAAGCTTCCGCGATCAGGAGATAGAGGACTGGGAGTTCGGCTACCGAATGATGAAAAACGGTGTTAACATCGTATATAATCCAAAGGTGGCTGTTCTTCATCTTTACGAAAGCGAGAAATACGACAGCAAGCGATATATCGAATGGAAAGACAATCTTGATACAATGCTGAGAAAGTATAATGACAGCTTTCTCAACGAGCTTGAAGAGTTCAAGAGCTTCTTTGACCCTGTATGCAGGGAGCGTATAAGAAAAAGTGAACCCGGCAAGAACATATGGCTTGAGATATATAAGCATCTTGAGCGCACTGCGAAAAAGCCTGTTCTTGTTAGTGCTAACTGATATTTTCTTACAGCTGAGCCCTTGACCCTTCCCTGACTTCAAGGGTCAGCTTTATTAAAAAATAAGTCTTTGGGTACTCACTCACTCATGGACTTCTATACTCCTTCCCCCTAAAGCTCCGTTATGCGGAGCTTTTTTTCTTTTTGATCTGTGTTTGCAGGGGCTGCCAGCTCTGCATATAGCATTGCTGACCAAATTAAAGATTTGGAGCACTGCTTATTTGGCAGTCCGTGTACCCGTAACCGTTGTGTATGCCGTAATTATGTGTAGGGACGACCATTGGTCGTCCGTGTCATTGTTGATGTTTGTATATTTGCGGACGCGAAATGCGCGTCCCTACATAATACAGAAAACCCCGAATTGCTTCGGGGCTTTCTTATTTTTCACTTGGAAGTGTTATCGTAAATGACGTACCGCCGAGGGGACTGTCCTCCACGGATATAGTTCCGTTATGGAGATCCATTATCTCCTTTGCAATAGACAGCCCGAGACCGAAGTGTGAGCGGTCTGTACGGGAGCGGTCTGCGCGGTAAAAGCGTTCAAAGATATGCTGCCGATCCTCTTCGGAGATACCGCAGCCGCTGTCGGAGACGCGCACGATATGCTGTGAATTATCCACGCTGTAGGCTATCTCTATCCTTCCGTTTTCGGGAGTATAGCTTACGGCATTGTTGAGGAGTATGGATATTACCTGATTTATCCTCTCTGCGTCTATCATGGCTTTCGGGATATTGTCATCGGGCAGCTTTACGGATATGCTGATATTCTTTTCCTTTGCAGGTGAGAGAAAGGCTTCATAGCAGTCAAGGACAAGGGTATCAAGCTCTGTGGGAGAAGCTTGCGCTGTAAAGCTTCCGTTGTCCGAGCGGGCAAGTGTGAGCAGGTCCTCGGTGAGCAGAGCAAGGCGTTTGCCCTCTTTTCTGGCTATTTTCGAGAGATACTGCTGCTGCTCGGCACTGCTTGTCTCCATGGCGTCAAGAGCGGATATGATAGTATTTACAGGATTTCTTATCTCATGGGAAGCAGCCGCGATAAAGTGAGCCTGCTGCTGGTGAGCCTGTTTTACGGGCTTCAGCAGCAGCTTCGTGAAGAAGTAGGAAAATACAAAGAACACTATAGCTGCACCGAGAATTATGAGAATAAAGTATATTATAAGCTTTTTCAGCTGTTTTTGCTGGCTGTCAAGGGATTTTACGGCGTATATCTCTGTTATGCCCTTGTCTCCCGAAATGAATATCATACCCACGTAATATCTGTGTTCCTTTGCCGAATAGCTGAATTCATCATGTGCAACAGAGCCCGTGTACCTCAGACGCTGTATGTCTGTCGAGAATGCAGACTTTATATCCTCCAGCAGTGCGGAGTCATCTTCGCTCATTCCCTGAGAAGTGGACAGCATAGCCTTGCCGTTATCATAAATGTAAAGCTGATAGCTGTAATTCATATTTATATTCATAAGCCAGCTCTGGGAGATAATACGGTCTTTAGAAAGAGTAGAGCTGAAATTGGATATATCGGTCCTGAAGCTTATGAAAGAATTCCTGCGGATATTGTTCCAGCTGAGATAGAGATAAAGCATCGACATGACAGCTACTACAAGGGTACAGACTCCCGTAAACAGCATGGTAAGCCGTATATGGACTTTCCTGAACATACTCAGCCCTCCGTTGAAAGGCGGTAGCCGATGCCGTGAACAGTCTTTACAGATGAGGAGCTACCCACCTTTCTCAGTCGTCTGCGGACGAAATAGATATAGTTGTCAAGGTTGCCGTCCTCGATCTCGTAATCCGCGCCCCATATCCTTGCAAGGATAGTCTGACGGGAGAGAGTCTGGTTGGGATTTCGCATGAACAGTTCAAGGAGCTCGCTCTCCTTATTGGAAAGGGTACAGCTCTCGGCAGGACCTGTCAGCATCTTGCCCTCGGCATTATAGCTTATATCGCCCACAGTGAGCTTTTCGAGGCTCTCGATGCCTGTGGGACGGCGTAGTCTGCACCTGATACGCGCCATAAGCTCACCGAATTCATAGGGCTTTACAACATAATCATCAGCACCGCAGTCCAGACCCGTTATCTTATCGCTGAGTTCTCCTAAAGCCGTCAGCATTATAACGGGAGTCTCATTGCCGTTCCTGCGCATTTCCGAAAGTATGGTAAGACCGTCATTGTGTGGGAGCATACAGTCAAGCAGTACAAGGTCGTAGGCATTGCGGCTGAGGTAGTAGTCAGCGTCATCGCCGTCGTAGCACAGGTCAGCGGAAAAGCCCTCTTTTTCAAGTCTGAATTGCAGCAGATTACACTGTTCCTTGTCGTCCTCTATAATAAGTATACGCATAGAAGATTTCCTTTCGTCTTTAATAGAGCCTTTAGCCGTTAGCCAATGTGTCGCCTTCGGCTAACGGCTAACGCCTAAGGGCTAAAGGCTAATTATTCAATCATTATTATAGCACATATTATGCGGCTTGGAAAGTTTTAGAGAAAAATTAGAGATTAATTAGAGGAAAATTAGAGAATTATTAGAGGAGTTTTAGAGATTGATGTGATATTATAATATCATAAAGACAGGAGGTACACAAAAATGAACACACTTAAAAAGACTTTAGCTGTTATACTTTCACTTGCAATGCTTGCACCTCTGACCTCGTGCAGCAGTGAAAAAGCTGCCGAAGTAAAGCTGCTTTCATCAAAGGGCGGCTATGCCGAATCAAAGGTCGAAGGCAGGACTTATGATATGCAAAGTGTTTCCGAGTTTGTAACTATCGGCGAAAAAACAGGTGTAATATCTGCATGGGAAAAAGAGATCGTGTACATATCCAAGGACGGAACAAGAGTATTCAGAAGCGAGATCGAGGATCTGATCAAAAATGATGACGATGATATATATGCTGTCTATGCGGCATCTGATAAAGGCTTGGTCGTATTTAAGGGCAGCGATACCTGTGTCATAAATGCGGAAGGTGAATGTAACAAGGTCACAGGTGCGGATTATATTTACAATTTGGAATTTGCCGATAACGGCAGGCTTTACGGTCTTAATTATGATGCACTGTACGAAATAGATATAAATACAGGTGCGGCAAAGAAGCTGGCAGATAAAGGCGAACGCATAAACTTTTTTGATGTCATTGGAAACAGGATATTCTACGGCGACAGGGATGGCGTACACATTTACGATATCGAAAAGAACAGCGAGACAGAAGTTCCCGATGTTCTTGCCGATCTGCTGGGCAAGTACAAGGCTGAAAAAAGCGATGCCGAACACGCTCTGGACATCTGCGCGGGAAATAATGATGATATATATATCGGCTGTGAGGACGGACTTTATCACTATTCATGGGGCGGAAACTTTGCAGAGCAGATAATCGACGGTCTTATAAGCCGTTTCGGTGATCCCTCCGATCAGTTCGGTACTATATACTGCGCTCCTGACGGGACTATATATGCCACATTCAACAGCGGTATGTACAAATACGCCTACGACCCCGAGCTTGAAACTGCCGTGTCATCAGAGCTTAAAGTATACAGCCTTGAAAAGAATGACACCATTTCTCAGATAGTCAGCAGCTTTGCTGCGGACAACAGAAATATCAAGGTGGATTATCAGGTGGGCATGAAGGAAGGTATGACCTACAGCGATGCCATGAAGGAGCTTACCACGCAGATATTGTCGGGAAATGCTCCCGATGTCATAGTCATTGACGGACTTGACAATGATAACCTCATTGAAAAGAATATGCTCACGGATCTTTCAAAGTATGAGGATAAATGGCTCCCCGATGATGAACTCCTTGATAATATCGCAAAATGGAACACCGAGGACGGCAAGCTTTACAGCGTTGCCTGCAAATTCCGCATACCTGCCGTAGGTGCGGAGAGAAAAGACCTTGAAAAAATAAAGTCCTTTGCAGATGCAGCCGACCTCTGCGAGAAGTACCGAAAGGAAAAAGCGCCGCATTATACTATCTTAGACTTTTTCGATGAGACCGACCCTATCCGTATGGGGCTTATGTATGAGGGAAACAAGCTCCTCAGCGGCACTCCCGATAAGGCAGCCTTTGAAAAGTTCTATGAAAGCTGTGCAAAGCTGTATAACAACGATAAGTCGCCAAGCGAAATGGATACTGCATTTATTTCAAGTGTCGACAGCGATGAGGCAAGTTCCGAATACTTTTTCGGCACAAGATATATGGCAGAGAAGATGAATAAGAACGTTATTGCTCTGGGTTCATTGAATGGCTTTGAAAATGAAATTAATGTAGTAACTTCATTAATGAAGTTAGATAATGATATAGATGCAGCATACAGATACGGCATGGAAAGTGACAAATGCTTTATGCCTAACTGCAATATAGCTGTCAGCGAGTCAAGCAAGAATAAAGATGACGCATTCAGATTCATAGCCTCCGCACTTGGAGAGGAATCTCAGGAAATAGAACATTCCGACGGTTTCCCTGTAAATAAGACTGCACTTGAAGGCTTTTATGAAAAGAATAAAGATGCTGATAATGTCTATTCATTATACGTACCGCCTTTTGACAGCAATGAAGAAGGAGAAGGATACGAGGTGGATATGGAATGGATGACAAATGAAGAGGCTGAGGAGTTTGACAGCTATATACAGACTCTTACCGAGCCTGTATTCATAAAGTATTCTGTAAGAGAGATAATCGAAAACGCAGGAAAGAAGTGCATAGAAGGCACTGTAACTGCGGAGCAGGCTGCCGAGGATACCGTTAAGCAGCTTGAGCTGAGAATGAAAGAATAATCATGACAAATAAAGTATTTTCGCGGAGAAAGCTTGGGTATCTGCCCTTCCTGCTGCCCAGCCTTGCAGGAGTGCTTATATTCACGTTCATACCCTTTGGGGACTCTCTGCGCAGGTCGTTCTGTACAGCTGTAACGGGTGATTTTGTTGGGGTAAACAATTATAAAGCCGTGTTCAGCAACGAAGCCTTCAGGCTTGCTGTAAAGAACACTGTAAAATTCGTGGGAGTATGTCTGCCGCTGCTCATATCCGTTTCATTTTTAGCAGCATACGCCATCAGCAGGCTCAGATACATCAGGCTCATAAAGTCTGTACTGCTTTTTCCGCTGGCAGTTCCTACCGCAGCTCTTGTGCTGGTGTGGCAGATACTTTTCAGCGACACAGGCTATATAAACAATATCCTTACCTCTCACGGACACAGTGCGGTAAGCTTTCTCGGCTCATCGGCTTCATTCTGGGTGCTGGTTGGGAGCTATATATGGAAAAACCTCGGATATACGGTGCTCCTGTGGCTTACGGGCATAATGAGTGTATCCACAGCTGTGATCGATGCTGCGAAGGTGGACGGTGCAAATGACAGACAGATACTTTTCCGTATCATACTGCCCGAGCTGAAACCTACGCTTTATACTATCACGATAATATCATTCCTTAACTCCTTCAAGGTATTCCGTGAGGCGTACCTTGTTGCAGGAGCATATCCCGATAAGCACATCTACCTTTTGCAGCATCTTTTCAATAACTGGTTCGTGAATATGGACCTTGACAAAATGGCAGCGGCAGCAGTAACAGTATTCGTTGTCATACTCGGGGCAATAGTGCTGCTCCGAAAGGCGTGGGACAAGGAGGAACAGCCATGACAAAAAAGCTTCGCGCATCTTCCGTGTACGTTGTAATGGCAGTAATATGCATCGTTGTCATGTTCCCCTTGCTCCTTGCTGTCATACTGCCCTTGCAGTCCTCGGACGAGCTTACAAAGACACTTTCGCCCCTTATCAACTTCAAAGGAACTTATTCAAGGATAGACTATATCGCTCAGTATCCTACCCTGAACAATTTCAAGGAGCTGCTGTTATACACTCCCGATTTTTACAGGGTATTCTGGAATTCCTTTCTGATAACGGGTTCCATACTGCTTTTTCAGACACTTGCAGCCATACCTGCGGCGTGGGCTTTTGCAAGATTCAAGTTCAAAGGGCGAAAGCTTCTGTTTGATATATACATAATATTCATGCTCATACCCTTTCAGGTAACTATGCTGTCGCAGTATCTTGTCATAGATAGTATGAAGCTCATGAACACCCGTCTTGCAGTCATACTTCCTGCCATATTTTCTACCTTCCCTGTATTCCTGATATACCGCGGCTTTGCGGATATACCCCGTGATGTGGCAGACTCTGCAAGGATAGACGGTGCAAACGAATGGCAGGTGCTCAGGTATATCGGACTTCCTCTCGGAAAGTCGGGCATACTCGCCTGTGTGGTACTCAGCTTTCTCGACCTCTGGAATATGGTGGAGCAGCCGCTGACATTTCTCAAAAACAAGCGGCTGTATCCGCTGTCGCTGTACCTGCCCATGCTTGGAGCAGACAGCGGTGCTATACTTTTATCCGCGGCGATAGTTACGCTGATACCTGCGGTGTTTGTATTTGTTATAGGGCAGGAGGAGCTGGAACAGGGAATAATCGCTTCTGCACTCAAGGAGTAGACAAATGAAAGAAAAAATAAAAAAGAGAGCAATAAAGTATTTTCTGATATTTCTCGCAGCCATGCTCGTACTTACCTTTGTTTCGCGAATGATGTACACAGAGCGTATGCCTCATGTGAGCTATACGAAACTGACTACCCAGAGCATAGCCCATGAGCTTGAATACGGAGGGACAGTTGAGGCTCTGAAGAGCCGTCCCGTATTCGTTCCCGAGGGGCTGAGGGTACTGGAGTCTGATGTGGAACGCGGAGACCGCGTGATAAAAAATCAGATCATAATGAAGCTGGACTTGGAGTATCTCCACCAAAAGGCTGCAATGCTTGAAAAGGAGATAGCCGAGGAGCTTGAAACTGCCTCCGCTTATTCCTCTGAGGGCAGTATACCCGTATTTACGGAAGCAGGACTGCGCACCGCAGAGGTGTGTGTAAAGGCAGGCGACAGCGTGTCGGCAGGGCAGGTGCTTCTGCGCCTTGACAGCGAGTATCTCAGCAGCCGCATAGCCGATATGCAGAACGCGCTCAATGCCGATATCTCCACACGTGAGGGCTACTATGAGAACGAGGATAAGCACTCGGCGGAGACTATCACAAATAATATCGAGGAAAAGCAGCGTGAGCTGGACAGATACACAGAGATATACAACAACGGCTGCAATGTATACAGCAGCGTATCAGGCACAGTCACAAGCGTACTTGTAAAGTCAGGAGATGTTACAAGCGATTCAGCGGTAGTTCTGATAAGCGGTTCGCCCGGTGTAAGCTGTGGTCTTACCGAAAAGCAGGAGAGACTTGAAGCGCTGAAAAAGCTTGACGAGACGCACGGCAATATATACAGTCCTGCTGAGGGCGCAGTAACAGCC